>WBZP01000759.1_pt1 | contig 42139 bp, 42 predicted proteins | sample 5204301 | NCBI WGS metagenome assembly WBZP01 (sample SAMN12412401, study PRJNA552823) | activated sludge metagenome | isolation source: activated sludge from nitrification reactor of wastewater treatment plant... | place: USA: Pennsylvania | collected 2017
ACGAAGCCGGAGCGCGAGAATGAGCATCGGAAAGGTCTATCTGGTAGGGGCAGGTCCGGGCGATCCGGACCTTCTCACGCTGAAGGCGGTGCGCGCGATCGAGCAGGCCGATGTCGTCGTCTACGACAAACTGGTATCCGAACGCATCCTGCAGACGATCCGGGACGGCGTCGCCCAGATCAATGTCGGCAAGCAGGCGGATTTCCATCCGGTACCTCAGGCCGAGATCAACGAGATTCTGGTCCGACTCGGTCGCGCTGGCCGCACGGTGGTTCGTCTCAAGGGCGGTGATCCCTTCATTTTCGGGCGTGGCTGCGAAGAGGCGGCGGAGCTGGAAGCCGCGGGCATCCCCTACGAGGTCATCCCCGGCATTACGGCAGCCCAGGGCTGTGCGGCTGCCGCGCGCATTCCACTGACCCACCGTGGCCTAGCCACCGGCGTTCGCTACGTCACCGGCCATCGCAAGGCCAACGAGCCGCTGAACCTCGATTGGAAGAGCCTTGCCGATCCCGACACGACGCTCGTGGTCTACATGGGGTTGTCCAATATCGAGGAGATCGTCGCGGAACTCGTCGCCAACGGGCTGCCCATGAGCACGCCGGTTCTTGCGGTGTGTCAAGGCACGACCGAACGGGAGCGGCGAATATGCACCCGTCTTGCGATGCTGCCCGAAGCGGCACGCGAGGCGGCGTTCAGCGGTCCCGTTCTGTTCATCATCGGACGCGTCGCCGGGCTGGCTCTAGAGCGTAGCGGGAATATCGATGCGACGACCGACGCGGTCCCTATTGTGGCCTGAGCTGGTATTCGCCCTGGTGGCGGCCACCGCGCCGGTGTTGGCCGATGAAGCTCCGAATGCCGGCAAGCTCGCCAGTCTGGTTCGCCAGGATTGCGGCTCCTGCCACGGTCTCACCCTGCGCGGCGGCCTCGGCAAGCCGCTGACTTCGGACAGTCTGCGCATTTGGGATCGCGAGCAGCTCGTCGGCATCATTCTCGATGGCGTGCCCGGCACACCGATGCCGCCGTGGCGCACGCTGCTCAGCGAGACGGATGCGCGCTGGATCGCCGAGCGGCTGCAGCAAGGGAATCTGCCATGAAAGCAATTGCGCGAATACTGCTCCTGTTCTGGCTCGCCGTGCCCTCGATCGCCGATGCCGGCGAATTGCGCGGCACCGGCAGTCTCGGGCTCGTGGTCGAGCGGGCGACGGGCTCGGTGCTGGTCGTGGATATGATGGCGCGGCGTACCATCGGTCGCGTCGAGGGGCTGGGGGATCTGTCGCACGCGTCCGCGGTGTTCTCGCCGGACCAGCGCTATGCCTATGTGTTCGGGCGCGACGGCGGACTCACCAAGGTCGATCTGCTCACGTCTTCCATCGCCAAGCGTATCGTGCAGGCGGGCAATGCGATCGGCGGCGCGATCTCCGACGATGGCGCGCTAATTGCGGTTTCGAACTATGAGCCAGGCGGTGTTCGCGTGTTCGCGGCCGATACGCTCGATCCCGTCGCCGATATCGCGGCCATCGGCAGCAACGGAAAATCCTCGAAGACCGTCGGCCTGGTCGATCTTCCCGGCCGCCGCTTCGCCTTCGCGCTCTATGATGCCGGCGAAATCTGGGTGGCCAATCTTTCGACGCCCAAGACGCCTGCCATCGAGAAGCTGGTCGGCATCGGCAAGCTGCCCTACGACGGCAACGTGACGCCGGACGGTCGCCACTATGTCGCCGGCCTGTTTGGCGAGGACGGGGTGGTCCATGTCGACACCTGGCAGTCGCCGCTGAAGGCCGAACGCATCCTGGACCGCTACGGTCGGGGCGAAGAGGCTCTGCCCGTCTACAAGATGCCGCATCTCGAAGGCTGGGCGGCGGTCGGCGATCGGCTGCTGCTGCCGGCGGTAGGCCGTCACGAGCTGATCGCGGTCGAGACGCGAAATTTTACCGAGGTCGGGCGCGTCGCAACGCATGGCCAGCCGGTGTTCGCGGTGGCGCGGCCGGACGGGCGCCATGTCTGGGTCAATTTCGCCCATCCGAAGAACGACACCATCGACGTCGTCGACGTGCAGACGCTCAAGGTGGTGCACCGCTTCGCGCCGGGGCCGGCCGTCCTGCATCTCGAGTTCACCCCGCGTGGCAATGAAGTGTGGGTGTCCGTGCGCGACGCCGACCGTATCGACGTCTACGACACCGCCACTTTCGCCAAGAAGGCGGAAATCCCGGCGCAGAAGCCTTCCGGAATTTTCTTTACCGCACGCGCAAACAGGATCGGACAATGACACCGAACCCCACCGAGCTCGCGCTGATCGATCGCTGGCAGCACGGCTTTCCGCTGGTCGAAAAGCCCTTCGAGGTGGTCGGCCGTTTCGCCTCGCTCGACGAAGACGAAACCATCGGCATCTTTCGCAGGATGCGCGACAACCACGTGATCTCCCGGGTCGGCGCCGTCGTGCGGCCGAATACCGTGGGTGCGAGCACGCTGGCTGCGATGCAGGTGCCGCCGGAACGGCTCGAGCAGGTCGCGGACCTGGTCAGCCGGGAGCCGCTGGTGACGCATAATTACGAGCGCGAGCATGCGCTCAATCTCTGGTTCGTGGTCGCCGGCGCGAGCGCCGAGGCGATCGCCGCGACGATCGGACGGATCAGCGGGCAAACCGGCATCGATGTCGTCGAACTGCCGATGCTGGAAGCCTATCATCTCGGCCTCGGCTTTTCGCTCGGTGCTGCGCCGCCACAGCGGCGGGAAGTCTCAGGTCATACCGACTATCGTCCCGATCCGCGCGACAAGGCGATCCTGGCCGCGATCGAAGACGGCCTTCCGCTGATCGAGCGGCCGTATCACGCGGTAGCGGAGCGGCTCGACCTCCGTCAGGCCGAGGTCATCGAGCGGCTGGAGCACATGAACGCTTCCGGGATCGTCACGCGCTTCGGCTGCGTGGTGAGGCACGAGAAGCTGGGCTATCGATCCAACGCCATGGCGGTATGGGACGTACCTGACGATCGGCTTGACGACGTCGTGGAGAGCTTCGCGCGTCATCCCAAGGTCACGCTGTGCTATCGCCGGCCGCGGCATCTGCCGGCCTGGCCGTACAACATCTTCTGCATGGTGCATGCGCGCTCGCGCTGGGACGCCTACGCCGTGATCGACGAGATCAACCTGGAAGCCGACAGCGGGCTGCTGCGCCAGGCGGTGCTATTCTCAACGCGCTGCTTCAAGCAGCGCGGCGCGGTGTTCTCGCCCGGCACGGGATTGAACTGATGGCGCGGCTCGATCCGACGGCGCGCGCGATCGTCAACGGCCTGCAAGGCGGATTTCCGCTGACGTCACGCCCGTTCCGGGATGCCGGCAGGGAGCTCGGGTTGACCGAAAACGAACTGCTCGATGGCGTGCGCGATCTCACGAAGTCCGGCACGTTGAGCCGCTTCGGCCCGCTCTGGAATGCCGAGGAGGTCGGCGGCGGCGTCTGCCTCGCCGCGATGGCGGTGCCGCCGGAGCGCTTCGAGGAGGTCGTGGAGCAGGTCAATGCGCATGCGGAGATCGCCCACAATTATGAACGCGCGCATCCGCTCAACATGTGGTTCGTGGTTTCCTCGGACGATCCGAGCAGGATCGCGCAGGTGATCGCCGAGATCGAGCGCGAGACCGGACTTGCGGTCCATCCCATGCCGAAGTCGCGCGAGTTCTTCGTCGGTTTCAAGGTCGAGGTCTGAGCATGCTGGATGCAATGGATCGTCGACTGATCGCAGCGACGCAGGGCGGCCTCCCGCTGGTAGCCGAGCCCTACCGCGTGCTCGCCGGTCAGCTCGGGCTGGACGAGGCGGAGGTGATTGCGCGCCTGCAGAAGCTGCTGGACCGCGGCGCGATCCGCCGGATCGGGGCCATTCCCAACCACTACGCGCTCGGCTTCACCGCCAACGGCATGTCGGTGTGGGACATTGCCGACGAGGACGTCGTCGAGGTCGGCCCGAAAGTGGGAGCGCTCGACTTCGTCACCCATTGCTACGAGCGTCCCCGTCACCTGCCGGTCTGGCCGTACAACCTGTTTGCGATGGTGCACGGCCGGACCCGCGACGAGGTCCGGGCCAAGGTCGCCGAAATTGCCGTGCTGGTCGGCCCGGCCGCGCGTGCCCACGACGTCCTGTTTTCCACCCGCATTCTGAAGAAAACCGGCTTGCGCATCGCGGCGTGAAGCGGAGGAGCCACCATGTTTCGCCTCAGCCAATATCTACGCGAGATCGACGAGCCGGCACCGACCGGACCCGTCCGTCAACCGCCGGGCCCGGTGGTGATCTGGAACCTGATCCGGCGCTGCAACCTGACCTGCAAGCACTGCTATTCGATCTCCGGCGACGTGGAGTTCCCCAACGAGCTGTCGACCGAGGAAGTCTTTCACGTCATGAACGACCTGAAGATGTTCCGCGTGCCGGTGCTGATTCTCTCCGGCGGCGAGCCGCTGATGCGTCGCGACATCTTCGAGATTTCCGAGCGGGCCAAGGCGATGCGGTTCTACGTCGGGCTTTCCAGCAATGGCACCCTGGTCGATGCTACTCTGGCCGATCGCATCCGCGACGTCGGCTACGATTATGTCGGCATCTCCCTCGACGGCATCGGTGCCACCCATGACCGTTTCCGCGGCCGCGCCGGTGCCTATGACGAGGCGCTTGCGGGTTTGCGGCTGCTGCGCGATCGCGGCATCAAGGTCGGCGTCCGCTTCACCATGACCGAGGACAATGCCGCCGAATTGCCGCGCCTGCTCGAACTGGTAGAGAGCGAAGGGTTTCCCAAATTCTATTTGTCGCATCTGGTGTATGCGGGCCGCGGCAACAAGAACCGGGGCACCGACGCCGAGTGGCAGACCACGCGCGACGCCATGGACATGGTGATCGAGCGTGCCTGGCGCTGGGCGCAGGCGGATTCCGAGATGGAGATCGTGACCGGCAACAACGATGCGGATGCGATCTACCTGCTGCAATGGGCCCAACGAAACGTGCCGCACGCGGTGGACAGCCTGCGCCAGAAGCTGATCCGCTGGGGCGGTAACTCTTCGGGCGTCAACGTCGCCAACATCGACAATCTGGGCAACGTGCATCCGGACACGATGTGGTGGCACTACACGCTCGGCAACGTCCGGCAGCGGCCGTTCTCCGAGATATGGCCCGACGTTTCCGATCCCGTCATGGCCGGATTGAAGCGGCGGCCGCGCGAGGTCGGCGGCCGCTGCGGCGCCTGTGCGCATTTTGCCATCTGCAATGGCAACACGCGCGTCCGCGCGCTGCGGATGACCGGCAACCCCTGGGCCGAGGATCCCGGCTGCTATCTCACCGACGCTGAAATCGGCCTGACCCAGCCGGCGCAACGCGTCCGCACCAGCGCCTTTCGCGGAGCCCGTCATGAAGCGCCGATATCCTACTAGCGCGGCCGGCATGCTGCTGGCGCTCTCGCTGCTGGCCGCGCCGGCGGCGGCCGAGTCCGATGCCGCGAAACTCTATGAGACACACTGCGCGCAGTGCCACGGCGCCGATCGGCTCGGCCAGCTCGGCCCCGCCTTGCTGCCGGAAAGCCTCGGCCGCCTGACGGGGGCGCGGGCGGTTTCGGTGATCGCGAGCGGCAGGGCGGCCACGCAGATGCCGGCCTTCGCCGCGACCCTCAACAACGAAGAAATGACGGCGCTCGCCGCCTACATTGCGACGCCGCTGGCAACGGTTCCGGCCTGGGGTGCCAACGAGATATCCGCCAGTCGCGTCATTCACGCCTCGGCGCCGACACTGGATCGGCCGCGCTTCGACGCCGATCCGAAGAATCTGTTCGTCGTGGTCGAGGCGGGCGACCATCACGCCACCATTCTCGATGGCGACCGGTTCGAGCCGTTGACCCGCTTCCCGACCCGCTTTGCCCTGCATGGCGGTCCGAAATTCTCGCCCGACGGACGCTTCGTCTACTTCATGTCGCGCGACGGTTGGGTCAGCAAGTACGATCTCTGGACGCTGACGACGCTGGCCGAGGTGCGCGCCGGCATCAACGCGCGCAATATCGCGATCTCGCGCGACGGCAAGCATATCGCGGTCGCCAATTATCTGCCGCACACGCTGGTGATGCTGTCGGCCGAGGACCTCTCGGTCGAGAAGATCTTCGACGTCAAGGACAAGAAGGGCAACTCCTCGCGCGTTTCGGCGGTGTATCAGGCGCGCCCGCGCGACAGCTTCATCGCCGCGCTGAAGGACGTGCCGGAGATCTGGGAAATATCCACCGACCCGAACGCGCCGCCGGTCTATTCCGGCCTCGTGCACTCGCATGAGAAGGGAATGGTCGAGGCGCTGCCGTCCTCACAGGGACTTTTTGCGTTGCGCCGGATCGAGACCCCGGAGCCCCTCGACGACTTCTTCTTCGATCCGCCATATCGCAATCTGGTCGGCTCGGCGCGCGAGGGGAAGGCGGTCGTGGTCAACCTCGTGGTCGGTCGCGACATCAAGCAACTCGAGATGCCCGGTTTGCCGCATCTCGGCTCCGGCATTTCCTGGACCTGGAGCCAGCGGCCCGTCATGGCGACGCCGCTGCTGAAGGCGGGCAAGATCAACGTGCTCGACATGCAGGACTGGTCGTTGATCAAGAGCATCGAAACGCCCGGGCCCGGCTTCTTCATGCGTAGCCACGAGAACACGCCTTACGCCTGGACCGACAGCATGATGGGCGGCAAGAAGGATACGCTTTCCATCATCGACAAGCGCACGCTGGAGATCGTCCGAAGCGTGACGCCCGAGCCCGGCAAGACCGCCGCCCATGTCGAATTCGACAAGGACGGCCGCCATGTGCTGGTATCGGTTTGGGAGGACAAGGGAGCGCTCGTGGTGTATGACGCCGCGACGTTCTCCGAGGTCAAGCGGCTCCCGATGTCCAAGCCGTCCGGCAAGTACAACGTATGGAACAAGATCAACTTCTCCGACGGAACCAGTCATTGAGCGGAGAGGCCGGCGCGACCGCGGCGGTGCTGATTGCCGCGCACGGTGAGCGGCAGCCGGGGGCGACCAATCAGGGTGTTCTGCGGATCGCGCAGACGGTTCGCGAGCGTGCGATTGTGGCCGAGGTGGCGGTCGGATTCATCAACGGCGCGCCGGGTGTTCCGGAGGCCCTCGCCGGGTTCTCCGCGCGCCGGGTCATCGTCTATCCCCTGTTTGCCGCCAATGGATATTTCACCAGGGATCGCCTGGTGCAGTTGATCGACGAGGCGACGGGGGAGGCGCGAGAGATCGAGATGCTTGCCCCGCTCGGCCTCGACCCCGGTCTGCCCGATCTGGTGGTCGGAATGATCGAGCAGGCGGCATCCGGGAACGGCCTCGTGCCGGCATCGTCGACGGCGGTCCTGCTGGCGCACGGCTCGCGGCGCAATCCGGCCTCGCGCGAGGCGACCGAGTTGATGGCGCGGAAGGTCGTCGAGCGTGGCGTCTGCCGCGGTGTAGCCGTGGCGTTTCTGGAGGAGCAGCCGGATCTCGAGGAGGCCATGCGGCCGATCGAAGGGCCGGCCATCGTGGTGGGCATGTTTTCCGGCGACGGCCTGCATGGCGCGCGGGATGCGCCGCGCCTGATCGCGCGCCTCGGACGCCCCGAAGTCGTCTATGCCGGCGTGATCGGAAGCGCGCCGGGGATCGCCGATCTCATCGATCGGGCGGTTCGAGCCGCGCTGGACGGACGGAAACCGCCATCTTGAATTCGGTCAAGTGGGGCCGCCGGCGGGTCTGATAAGCATCTTCGCAAGGAACTATCATTGCGGAGGAATCCCATGGGTGCGCTGCGCCGTTACGCCGCTGCGACCGCAGGCTTGGTCGCGCTATTGGCTGCCGGAGATCCGGCATCTGCTCAAATCAAGATCGGCTCCGTTCTGTCCGTCACCGGGCCGGCCTCGTTTCTCGGCGATCCCGAGAAGAGGACGCTGGAGCTCTATGTCGAGGAAATCAACGCCAAGGGTGGCGTGAACGGCCAGAAGCTGCAGCTGGTCGTCTATGACGACGCCGGCAGCGCCGACAATGCGCGCACGTTCGCGACGCGGCTGGTCGAGGAAGACAAGGTCGTTGCGATGGTCGGTGGCAGCACCACCGGCACTACCCTGGCCATGGTTCAGGTGTTCGAAGAGGCCAAAATTCCGTTCATCTCGCTGGCCGGCGCGATCCAGATCATTGAGCCGGTGCGCAAATGGGTGTTCAAGACCCCGCACACCGACAAGATGGCCTGCGAGAAGATATTTGCCGACCTGAAGAAGCGCTCGCTGACCAAGATCGCGTTGATCTCGGGCACCGATGCGTTCGGAAAGTCGATGCGCGACCAGTGTGTCGCGGTGGCCCCGAAGGCCGGAATCAACGTGATCGCCGAAGAGAATTACGGTCCGCGCGACAGCGACATGACCCCGCAGCTCACCAACATCCGCAACAAGGCGGACGTGCAGGCCGTGGTCAATCCCGGCTTCGGTCAGGGCCCGGCGATCGTGACGCGCAACTACCGCCAGCTCGGAATCACGCTGCCGCTGTATCAAAGCCATGGCGTGGCTTCCAAGCAGTTCATTGAACTCGCCGGTCCGGCGGCCGAAGGTGTGCGGTTGCCTGCGGCGGCCCTTCTCGTCGCCGACAAGCTGCCGGCGAGCGACCCGCAGAAATCCGTCGTCGAGAATTACGCGCGCACCTATCAGGCCAAGACCGGCCAGGCGGTCTCGACCTTCGGCGGTCATGCCTATGACGGATTCATGATCCTGGTCGAGGCGATGCAGCGCGCCAAGAGCGCCGACTCCGGCAAGGTGCGTGACGAAATCGAGCGCACCAAGGGATATATCGGAACCGGAGGCATCGTGAACATGTCGGCGACAGACCACATGGGTCTGGATCTCACGGCGTTCCGTGTCCTCGAAATCAAGAGTGGCGACTGGACATTGATCCCCGACACCTGAAACCGGAGGCGGGCAGGCCGAGGCGGGCCTGCCCCGCCCGGCCTTGCTGCGATTAACCCGAGACCTGCGAGGCAGTCGAGGCCATGGCCGAATTGCTGCAATTCATTTCGTCCGGACTGACGGTCGGCGCCATCTACGCGCTTGTCGCCCTGGGCTTCACGCTGATCTACAAGGCTTCCGACATCATCAATTTCGCGCAGGGCGAATTCGTCATGCTCGGAGGGATGACGACGGTGTTCGCGACGCTTGCCGGCGTGCCGCTGGCGCTGGCCGCGCTCATTGCCGTCATCGCGACGACGACGATCGGCGTGGCCCTGCACCGGCTGGCGATCGAGCCGGCGCGGGGAGCAAGTCCGGTCGCGCTGATCATGATCACGATCGGCGCCTCCATCTTTCTGCGCGGCATGGCCCAGATCGTATTCGACCGGCGCTTTCACAGCCTGCCGGCGCTGTTCGGCGCCGATCCGATCCAGTTCGGTGGAGCGGCCATCCTGCCGCAAAGCCTCGTCGTGCTGGCGAGCGCGACCGTGATCGTCACGCTGCTTTGGCTGTTCATCGATCGCACCATGCTCGGCAAGGCCGTGATCGCGACCGCCGCCAACCGCCTCGCGGCCAGGCTGATCGGCGTCGATACGCGGCGCATCGTCGAATTTTCCTTTGCCGTATCCGCCGCCATCGGGGCGATTGCAGGCATCCTGATTACGCCCATCGCCTTGACTAGCTACGACGCGGGCACGCTGCTGGCGCTGAAAGGCTTTGCAGCCGCCATGCTCGGCGGAATTGGCAGCGCCGCCGGAGCCGTCATCGGCGGTCTCCTGATCGGCATGATGGAAGCATTCGCCGCGGGCTACGTGTCCTCCAACTACAAGGACGCGGTCGCATTCCTCATCATTCTCGCCGTCCTGATCCTGATCCCGCAGGGCCTGTTCGGGCGGGCCAAAGTCGAGCGGGTGTAGCTTGCGCGCGTTGCTCGACCACCGTCTGATGCCGGCGATTGTGATCGTGGCGTTGATCGTGATCCTGCCGTTGTTCTTTCCCTCCGCTTATTACTACCGCATCGGCGTGCTGATCTTCATCTTCGCGCTCGCAGTGGTCGGCCTTAATTTGCTGATGGGCTTTGCCGGCCAGGTCAGTCTCGGTCATGCCGGTTTCATGGGCATTGGCGCCTATGCCGTTGCCATCGGCCCGGTCCATCTCGGCGTCCCGTCATGGCTCTGCGTGATCGGCGGCGCGCTGCTGTCGGGGGTGATTGCCTTCCTGGTCGGCCGGCCGATCCTGAAATTGAAGGGACACTATCTGGCCGTCGCGACACTCGGACTTGGATTGCTCCTCGCCGTCGTCTTGACCAACGAGGCGCGCTGGACCGGCGGCCCCGACGGCATGGGCGTGCCGCGCCTGGTGCTGTTCGGCTGGAGTGTCCATGGCGCGACCACCTGGTATTGGGTCGCCGCCGTGACCTTCGTCGCCGGCTTCGTGCTCGCGCTCAATCTGATGGACAGTCCCACCGGCCGCGCACTGCAGGCCATCCACGACAGCGAGATCGCCGCGCGCGTGCTCGGCATCGACGTGGCGCGCAAGAAACTCCTGATCTTCGTGATCTCCGCAATCTACGCCTCGATCGCCGGATCGTTCCTGGCGCTGTTCAACGGCTACATCACGCCTGATGCCGCGGGCTTCCTGCGCTCCATCGAACTCGTCGCCATGGTCGTGCTCGGCGGCATGGGTTCGATTGCGGGCTCCCTGGTGGGAGCGATCGTGCTGGTCGTGTTGCCGCAGGCGCTCACCGTCTTCCACGATTACGAGCAGGCGCTGCTGGGACTGATCGTGATGGTTTTCATGATCTTCCTCCGCCGCGGCATCGTGCCGTCGCTGGCCGCATCATTTGCCGGAGGCCGCAAATGATGATCCTGGAAGCCGAGGGACTCGCGGTCGCCTTCGGCGGTGTTCGGGCCGTCGACAACGTCAGCATCGCGGTCGAAGCGGGCCAGGTGTTCTCCATCATCGGCCCGAACGGTTCCGGCAAGACCACGTTGTTCAACCTGATCTCGGGGGTTTACACCTCGGACGAAGGCAGCATCCGTCTGGCCGGCGAAACCGTGACCGGCCTCGAGCCGCATCGGCTGGCACGGCGCGGGTTGTCGCGGACGTTTCAGAACCTGCAGATCTTCACGCGCATGTCGGTGCTGGAAAACGTCATGGTCGGACACCACCGTCACGAGGATACCGGGGTATTGGCCGATCTCCTGCACTGGCCCTCGGTCGGGCGTCAGAACGAGGCGACCCGCGAAGTGGCCCGTGCCGCGCTCGCCCGCGTCGGGCTGGCCGACGAGGCGGGGCGTGCGTCCGGCGCCCTGTCCTACGGGGCGCTCAAGCGCCTCGAGATCGCGCGCGCGCTGGCCAGCGATCCGAAGCTGCTGTTGCTCGACGAGCCGGCTGCCGGCTGCAATCCGGTGGAAACCCAGGAAGTGGATTCCGTCATCCGCTCGCTCGTTAAAGACGGCATCACGGTCATGCTGGTCGAACACGACATGCGGCTGGTGATGAATATTTCCGACCGCGTTCATGTCCTCTCTAGGGGACGCACGCTCGCCGAGGGCACGCCCGCCGAAGTGCGCGACAACGCCGCGGTGATCGAAGCCTATCTCGGCGACCACGGTGCAAGGGAGGCGGCCCGTGCTTTCGGTTGAGGACGTCAGGAGCGCCTACGGCCGCATCGAGGTACTGCACGGGGTGACGCTGCACGTCGAGCGAGGCGAGGTCGTGACGCTGATCGGTGCCAACGGCGCCGGAAAGACCACGTTGATGCACGCCATATCGGGCGTTCAGCCGATCACGGCCGGCGCGATCCGGTTCGAAGGGAGCAGTATCGCGCAACTGCCCGCGCATTCGCGTGTGGTGGCCGGCATCTCGCAGGTGCCGGAGGGCCGTCAGATATTCGAGCCGCTATCTGTGAAGGATAATTTGAGGTTGGGGGCGTGGTCTCGCCGGTCCAGCGATTTCACGGAGGACCTCGCGCATATCCGCCAGCTGTTTCCGATGCTCGAGGCGTTCTGGGACAAGCCGGCAGGGACGCTGTCGGGCGGCCAGCAGCAGATGCTGGCGATCGGACGGGCCCTGATGGCGAAGCCTCGCTTGCTGCTACTCGATGAGCCCTCGATGGGGCTTGCGCCGAAGCTCGTCGATCACGTGCTCTCCGTGATCCGTTCGCTGCAGCACGAGGGCCTCACCATCCTGCTCGTCGAGCAGAACGCGGGCGCCGCGCTCTCCATCGCGGACCGCGCCTATGTGCTGGAGACCGGCAAGGTCGCCTTGAGCGGAAAGGCCAGCGACGTTCATGACGATCGAAGGGTACGCGAGGTCTATCTGGGAATTTGAGCAAATGCGGGTAGCCGTTGACATCGGTCAAGAAAATCGCGCGGCAAACTGAATCTAATCGAAGCGTGACGCATTAATTCGAGGAGTGCAGCGATGAAGGCGAACCTCCGTCCTGGAGTGTCACGGAAGAACCTGCTGACCGTCGATCGCGACAGCAGCATCGGTTTCATGGGTGAGGAGGGCCGTGTCTACGGCACTCCGTATCTGGTGCGTGACATCGAGCATACCTGCCGCGATCTCCTGCTCGAATACGGCGATGCGGGCGAGGATTCGGTCGGCACCGACATTGCCATCAAGCACGTCGCGCCGACCATGCTCGGCATGTCGGTCGAGATCACGGTCACGGTGAGCGCGGTCGACGGACGCAAGGTCTCGTTCGACGTGTCGGCCAAGGACGAGATCGAACCGATCTGCAGCGGCACGCACGGCCGTTTCGTGGTCGACGTCGGCAAGACGGTCGAGCGGCTGAAGGCAAAGGCCGCCAAGCGGGCCGCCAAGGCGGGATAGGGCGATGCCGGGCAGGTCGGTGCAAAGCGGGCCAGCGCATCACGAACGAACGGTGTCGACCTATTGTTACCAGTGCGTCGCCGGCCCCGATCTGCTGAAGGTCCGCATCGAGGACGGTGTCGCGACCGAGGTTGCTCCGAATTTCGATGCCGCGGAAATTCATCCCGCCGGCGGCAAGGTGTGCGTCAAGGCATTCGGACTGATCCAGAAGGCCTACACGCCCAATCGCGTGTTGACGCCGATGAAGCGCACCAATCCGAAGAAGGGGCGCCATGAGGATCCCGGCTTCGTGGCGATCTCGTGGGACGAGGCGCTCGAGTTGGTCGCGACGAAACTGAAGGCGGCGCGCGCCGCCGGTCTGGTCGATGAGGCGGGCTATCCGCGCGTGGCCGCGAGTTTCGGCGGTGGCGGTACGCCGACGGCCTATATGGGAACGCTGCCCGCGTTCCTCGGCGCCTGGGGTCCGGTCGACATGAGCTTCGGTTCCGGCCAGGGCGTGAAGTGCACGCATTCGGAACATCTCTACGGCGAGCTGTGGCATCGCGCCTTTACGGTCGCGCCCGATACGCCGCTCTGCGAATACGTGATCTCGTTCGGCGCCAATGTCGAAGCGTCCGGCGGCGTGTGCGGCGTCAAGCGCCATGCGGACGCGCGTAACCGTGGCATGAAGCGGGTGCAGGTCGAGCCGCATTTGTCCGTCACCGGCGGCGCGTCGGCGGAATGGATCCCGATCAAGCCGAAGACGGACGTCGCCTTCCTGTTCGCGATGATCCACGTCTTGCTGCATGAGCATCGGCGCGAGCGGCTCGATCTGCCGTTTCTCAAGAACGTCACGTCATCTCCTTATCTGATCGGGCCGAACGGCTATTTCCTACGCGACCCCCTCACGCGCAAGCCTTTGATGTTCGACCTCGGAAGCGCGCGTGTCGTGCCATTCGACGCGAGGGACGTCGACCCTGCGCTCGAAGGTACGTTCAAGGTCGACGGCATCGAGGTCGGTGCAGATGACGAGATCATCGCGCATCGCGGCATCGATGCGCGTCCGGCCTTTGCGCATCTCGTCGATCATGTCTCTTCCTATTCGCCGGAATGGGCGAGCCTGATTTGCGACGTGCCGGCCGCCACCATCCGCCGCGTGACGAACGAATTCCTCGACCACGCTCATGTCGGCGAGACGATCGAGATCGAGGGCGTCAACTTGCCCTATCGCCCGGTATCGATCACCTTCGGAAAGACCGTCAACAACGGGTGGGGCGGTTACGAATGCTGTTGGGCCCGCACCCTGATCCCCTGCCTGCTCGGCGCCCTGGAAGTGCCGGGCGGAACGCTCGGCAGCACGGTGCGGCTCAACCGGCCGGCTGACAATCGCTGGTCGAGCATCAAGCCCGGCGCCGACGGTTTCATGGATTATCCCATGAACCCCACCAGCAAGGAGGGCTGGATCTCGCGTCCACCGACGCGCTCGGGTCATCGCACGCTGGTGCCCCTGGTAGCGGATTCGGCGTGGAGCCAGGCGCTCGGACCGACGCATCTCGCATGGATGCAGCAGAGCGAGGATTTCGAGCATTTCCCTCATGCCTCGCCGCCCGACGTATGGTTCGTCTATCGCACCAATCCGGTGATCTCGTTCTGGGATACCAAACGGGTCGGCGAGGCGGTGGCGAACTTCCCGTTCACGGTCTGCTTCGCGCTGACGCGCGACGAGACCAACCACATGGCCGACGTACTGCTTCCCGACTGCACCGACCTCGAAGGTCTGCAGTTGCTGCGGATCGGAGGCACGAAATACATCGAGCAGTTCTGGGACTATCAGGGCTTCGCGCTGCGCGACCCGGCGGTGACGCCGCAAGGCGAAGCGCGCGACTTCACCTGGATTGCGACCGAGCTGGCGCACCGCTCCGGCATCCTCGAAGCCTACAATGCCGCGGTCAATCGCGGCGGCCATGGCGTCAAGCTGTTCGGCAAGAACTATGATTTCTCGCTCGACGTGTCCGTGCCGCACAGCGTCGAGGAGATCTGGGATGCGACCTGCCGCGCCGCCAGCGCGGAGATCACGGACGGTCAGGCGAGCGGTGGCCTCGACTGGTTCCGCGAGCACGGCTTCCGCGTGACGCATTTCCCGCGCCTGATGTGGTACCTCTACCCACGCCTGGTCGAGCAGGGCCTGCGTTTCGAGCAGCCCTATCAGGAGCGCTTGCTGCGGGTCGGCCAGCAGCTCGGACGACGCCTGCACGAGCAGGGCATTACCTGGTGGGACCGCCAGCTCGAAGAATACGAGGCGATGCCGCACTGGCGGGATCTCGGCAAGCTCTGGGAGGACGCACTCGCCCGGCACTTCAAGGTCGACATGTCGGACTATCCGTTCTGGCTCGTGACCTCGCGCAGCATGCAATACTCCTGGGGCAACAATGTCGGCCTGCAGTTGATCAAGGAAGTGGCCGACAACGTCATCGGTCATGGCAGTGTCGTCATGAGCGAGAGCACGGCGGCAAAGCTCGGCATCGCGGACGGCGACCGCATCGAGGTGCGATCGCCGCTCAACGCCACGGAAGGCCGGGTGATGCTGCGCGAAGGCATTCGCCCGGACACGCTGTTGATCATCGGACAGTTCGAGCACTGGGTGACGCCCTACGCCAAGGACTTCGATGCGCCGAGCATGAACGCATTGGTGCCGATGCTGCTCGACCTGACGGACGCCACCGGTTCGGCGGCCGATCTCGTCAGGGTGAAGGTGACGAAGCTGCGGAGTGCGGCATGACCCGGTGGGCGATGATCGCCGACCTCGAGCGCTGCGTCGGCTGCCAGACCTGCACGGCGGCCTGCAAGCATGCCAACGCGACGTCGCCGGCCGTGCAATGGCGCAAGGTGCTGGACATCGAGGCGGGTTCCTATCCCGACGTCTCGCGCACCTACGTCCCGGTCGGCTGCCAGCACTGTGAGGATCCGCCCTGCATGCACGTCTGCCCGTCGACGGCGACGCGAAAGAGGGCCGACGGCATCGTCACGATCGACTACGACGTCTGCATCGGCTGCGCCTATTGCGACGTGGCCTGCCCGTACCAGGCGCGGTTCAAGGTCGATGCCGCCGATTTCGCCTATGGCGCCGGCCGGCAGATGCAGCATGAGGCCGAGCGGGAAGACCCGGCACGGTTCGGGGTCGCGCAGAAGTGCACGTTCTGCTCCACCCGCATCGACTTCGGGTTGGAGAATGGCCTCACTCCGGGCGTCGATCCCCGCGCCACGCCGGCCTGTGCCAATGCCTGCATCGCCAGCGCGCTGCATTTTGGTGACCTCGACGACCCCTCGAGCAATGTTGCGACCCTGCTGAGGCATCACGAGCATTTTCGCATGCACGAGGAAATCGGCACCGGTCCGGGATTCTATTATCTGTATCGGCACACCGGCGCCTCGGCAGCCGGAAACGATCGCGGCGAGCCGCCCGTGATGACGACGCCGTCGCGTATTCGCTCCCGCGGGGTCGAGCCCTGGCACCAGAAACATTGGGACTGGAAGGCGGCAGGCAATTTTCTGACGGGCGGGATCGGTCCTGGGTTGTTCGTCGGCGCAGCGTTCGCGACGGTGACCGGCGGCCGGGTAGCGTTGCCCGGATTGCTGGCCCTGGCGCTCATAGCCTTGGCGCTCGTAGCCCTGGGGCTTCTCCTCGTGATGATGAAGATCGGCCGTCCCTTGCGCGCCTATTCGGTGTTGCGCCAGCCGCAGCGTTCGTGGATGTCCCGCGAGGCATGGGTCGCCATGGCCTTCTTTCCGTTGGCGCTCGCAGCCGTATGGACCGGTAACGTCGCGCTCTGGCTCATGGCTGCGGCATTCGCGCTGAGCTTCCTGTTCTGCCAGGCGATGATCCTGCGCGAGGCAAAGGGCATTCCGGTATGGCGCGAACATCGCATCGTGCCGCTGATCGTCGCGACCGGGCTGACGGAGGGAGCAGGCGCGCTGCTGGTGGGGTGTACCCTGCTGCCGGGGCTTGCGCCGCTTGCGCGCGCGGTGGCGATCGCGACCGTCTCGCTCGCCGCCATCCGCGCTGTCGCCTGGGTGGCGTATCGCCAAGCACTTGCGCAAAGTGGCGCGCCCGGCAAAGCCCTCGCCGTGCTCGACCACTACCGACCGTGGCTGCTGGTCGGAGGCTTCGTGGTGCCGGCGGCAAGTGTCGCGGTCGGGCTGGCCGTTGATGGGCTGGCAGCGCCGCTGTTCATCGTTGCCGGCGTCGCGGCCGCGTCGGCCGGGCTGGGATTCAAGTTCCTCCTCATCACGCGTGCTGGCTTCAACCAGGGATTTGCGTTGACGCACACGCCGGTGCGGGGCACCGGCCAGGCCGGCCCGGCGGTGAAGCCGGGATGGACACTGCCGGCCGTCGTAGACGGCCGCCGATAGGACGAGGTCAACAGGAGATCACGCCATGAACAAACAAAACGCGCTGCGCAATGCGGAAGTTTTCATGTTCGATCCCGCCGCGGAGACGATGTCGCGCGGGGGCTTGGCGGCCCTGCAACTCGAACGGCTGAAGCACACGCTGCAACACGCCTATGCCAACGTCCCGCACTACCGCCGCGCCTTCGATGCCGCCGGCGTGAAGCCGGAGAGCCTGACCTCGCTCGGCGATATCGAACGTTTTCCCTTTACTCTGAAGACGGATCTTCGGGACAACTATCCCTTCGGGATGTTCGCCCTGCCGCGGCAGCAACTGACGCGCCTGCATGCATCGTCCGGAACCACCGGCCGGCCGACGGTGGTGGGTTATACCGGCGGAGACCTCGATCGCTGGGCGGGATTGATGGCCCGTTCGCTTGCCTGCGCGGGCGCCACCCCCGGTGACCTCGTTCACAATGCCTATGGCTATGGCCTTTTCACCGGCGGACTTGGCGCGCATTACGGCGCGGAGCGGCTCGGCTGCACGGTGGTTCCGATGTCCGGCGGCGGCACCGAGCGGCAAGTGGCGCTGCTCAACGATTTCGCCGCGAACGTGCTGTGTGCGACCCCGTCCTATGCGCTCAACATCGCCGAGGTGGCGGAAGCGATCGGCATCGACCTGCGCCGATCGCCGCTGCGTTGCGGCGTGTTCGGCGCCGAGCCGTGGAGCGAGTCGCTGCGCAGCGACCTGCAGCAGCGGCTCGGCATCAAGGCCGTCGACATCTACGGGCTGTCGGAAATCATGGGGCCGGGCGTCGCCTGCGAGTGCCATGTCGAACAGTCGGGTCTGCACGGATGGGAGGATCATTTCCTGTTCGAGGTCATCGATCCCGAGACGCTGGCTCCCAAGCCCTTCGGCGAGTCCGGAGAACTCGTCATCACGACGCTGACCAAGGAAGCGCTGCCGATGATCCGCTACCGGACGCGCGACATCACGCGCCTGGACGATACGCCGTGTTCCTGCGGCCGCACGCACCTGCGGATCATGCGGGTGACCGGGCGAGACGATGACATGCTGATCATCCGCGGGGTCAACGTCTATCCTTCACAGCTCGAAGCCGTGCTCGTCGGATTCTCCGGGATTTCGCCGCATTACCAGATCGTGCTGACGCGGTCCGGCGCACTCGACGCCGTCACGGTCGAGCTGGAGCTGGCTGCGGGAGCGCCCGATGACGACGAATCGCGCAAGCGCAAGTCGGTCGAGGTGCGTCACCACATCAAATCGATGATCGGCGTGACCTGCGATATCGCGATCAAGCGGCAAGGCGAAGTGCCGCGCTCGCAGGGCAAGGCGGTGAGGGTGAGGGACGAGCGGAAGTTGGCGAAGTGAGCTGCGCCGGGTTCAGCCTTGGGAGGCCGGCGGGTCCGGATCGTCGGCCCATGCGCCGTCGGGCCGCCGGTAGCGGCGGAGCAGGCGGTGTACAAGGTTGACGTGCTCGGCTTCCTCCTCGACCAGTTCCTCCGCCAGCGCCTTGACCTTCGGATCGGTCGCGGTTTCGACGATCTTCGCGAAATATTCCAGCGCGCGCTTCTCCCCCGCGAGCGAGAGCTGCAGGGCGTGCCAGGGCGTCATCAGGTAGTGCGCGGCACCGAGTTCGGCCTCTTCCGGACTTCCGGTCCGTCCGAACTTGGCGATCTGGCGCGCGTGACTCACCACGTCGAAGCTGCCGGCGAGCCGGCGGATCTCCTCGCCATGGATGCCTTCGGCCCGGGCGAGATCCCGGAAAATCCGCATCAGTTCGGGATTGTTGGAGGTCTCCATCTGATCGGCCAGGAGGTTGTAGCGCTCGACGGCATCGGCCTCGATCTGATAGGCGACAGCCAGCAGGTCGTTGAGATCTGAAATCTTCGGTTCGGCGCCCGGCTTGCTCATCGCTCGAAATCCTTTTCCAGTTCGCTCAGATCGACTGCACCCTTGCCGACCTCGGGCTGAAACGGCCGCCGATGGCCGCGGTAGAGGATTCCGAGATTGAAGCCGTCGTCGGTCATCAGCCGCCGCGCCGCCTTGCCCTGATCGCTGGTCTCGGGGACCGAGGCCTGCCGCACGACGTCCTTCCAGTCCTTTTCGTCGGGGCGGAAGGTCACGCAGGGACTGAGGATCTCGACGAAGGAAAAGCCGGGATGCCTGATCGCTTCCGCCAGGATGTCGGCGGTGTCATTCGGGTCGCCGGAGAAGCAGCGGGCGATGAAATTGGCGCCCGAGGCGAGCGCGACGACGAGAGGGTGGAACGGCGCAACGCCGGTGCCGCCTGGCGTCAATGCGGTATCGAATTCCGGCTCGGTGGTCGGAGAGGGCTGGCCCTTGGTCATGCCGTAGATGCGGTTGTCCATCACGACGTAGGTCATGTCGATGTTCCTGCGGCAGGCATGCAGGAAATGGTTGCCTCCGATCGAGTAGCCGTCGCCGTCGCCGCTGGCGACCACGACGGTGAGGTCCGGCCGCGTCACCTTCAATCCGGCTGCGAGCGCCAGCGACCGGCCATGCACGCCGTGGAAGCCGTAGCAGTTGGTGTAGGCCGGGATGCGGGAGGAGCAGCCGATGCCCGACACGACCGCGATGTTCTCCGGGGCGAGGCCGAGTTGCGCAAAGGCCCGGGTGAACGACATCAGCACATGATAGTCGCCGCAGCCGGGGCACCAGATCGGCTTGAGCTCCGACTTGTAGTCGCCGGGCTTGCAGGCGAGGCGTGGGGTAAGGCCTGACATGTTCAGCTCCAGTCCTTGATGGCGCGATGAATTTCGCCGGCGGTGATCGGCAGCGGTCCCGGCCGGTGGAAGGCCCGTACCGGTGCGGGCAAGTCGTAATGGGCCCGCAGGTAGTGCAGGAACTGACCGCTGTGGGTCTGTTCGACCACCATGATCCGCTTCACCCCCTTGAGGGCGGCGGCGAACCGGTCAGGCTGCACCGGCGCCAGCAAACGTGGCGCGATCACGCGGACATCGATCCCGTCTGCGGCGGCTCGCCCGGCGGCTTCATGCGCTGCCCCGGTGAGCGATCCCCAGGTGATGAGGGCCGTGTCGCCGCTGCCTTCGACGCTCGCCCAGTGGTCGCCATAATTGAACTGCTCGAGCTTGTCGCGCCGCTTGTCGAGTTGAGCCAGATGGTCGCCGGCTCCGCTGGTGGGAATGCCGAGTTCGGTATGGGTGAGGCCATCCGCGGTGTACTGACCGCCCGGCATTCCCGGCAGCGCCATCGCCGAGACCCCGCCGGGGCCGACGGCATAGCGCTTGTAGGCCCCTGATATGCCCGCGGCCGTCGTGCGCGCGCCGATGAACGCCACGTCAGCCGGGCGTTCGATCGCTGCCCGTGCCTGCCCCATGAACTGGTCGGACAGCACGATGGCCGGCGCCTGCAGCGCTTCGGCAAGGTAGGTCGCCCATTGCGTGGTGAAGAGACAATCGGCCACCGATTGCGGCGCCAGCACCAGGTGGGGTGCATCGCCGTGCAGGCCGTAGACGGCAATGTTGAGGTCGGTCTGCTCGGACTTGGTCGGGATGCCCGTCGAGGGGCCGCCACGCATGACGTCGACCACCACAATCGGGATTTCGGACGCGGTCGCCAGCCCGATGGCTTCGATCATCAACGAGAGCCCGGGACCCGAGGTCGCCGTCAGCGCCGGCGTGCCGCCGTAGGATGAGCCGATGATCATGTTGATCGCCGCCAGTTCGTCCTCGGCCTGCAGCAGGGTGCCGCCGACCTTGGCGAGGCTCGGCGACAGCCATTCGAGGATTTCGGTCGCGGGCGTGATCGGGTAGGCGGCGGCGAACCGGATACCGCCGCGAATGGCGCCGAGCGCGGTCGCTTCGTTGCCGGAGAGCAGCCACCGGCGCTTGTCGCTCGGCTCTGGTGGCGCGAGCTGGACGTCGAACTCGATGCCCTCGGCGGCCTCGAAACCGGTTCTGATTCCGACGCGGCTGGCCTCGATGGCGGCGGCGCCCTTGTCGCCAAGCTGCTTTTCGATCAGCGCGAATACCTGCTCGACGGTGAACCCTAGCAGCCGGCTCGCGATCCCCAGCGCAATCATGTTGGGCCGCCCGCCCTTGATCGACTTGGCGATTTCCTTCATCTCGATATCGACGACGCGGGCGCCCGATTTCGTCACCATCGGCGGCGGCTCGCCGCCCCGGGGGTCGCTGATTACCAGCGTCTGCGGTCCGGCCTTGATTTCGGCGCCGAACCGGTGGGCATTTAGCCAATCGATGCCGATGATCAGATCGAACTGATCCGGCAGACAGCCGACCGGATGAACGGCGAGGCGCAGCAGCCCCGCCGCTTCGCCGCCCCGGATCTGCGGGCCCAGGGTGCGGGTGAAAAGCCCATGCCAACCCGCGGCGCTGGCGACTTCGAGCAACAGGTTCACCGTGGTGAGGGCGCCGGCGCCCCCACTGCCGACGATCGCGACGGAAATGCTTGGCGAAACGGCCATGGCGATTGCCTCCTGAAGGGGGTTCTGGGGCCCCAATATGTATTTCAGTACTAGAATACGTTTTTTTGGCCTGCCTTGACTCCTGTCAAGGCATCCCGGGGGTCCGCCACCACAGAATGATCGGCAAGGCAGCGCGTTCGGAGGCGGACGCAAGCTGCCAGAAGCGGAGGACGGGAATGAGCGCCAAGCCGATACGCTGGGTGATGACAGGCACCGGCAAGCCCCTGATTCCGACCGAATTCGAGATCGCCGCGCCGGCCGCCGACGAAGTCGTCGTCGAAATCGCCGGCTGCGGGGTCTGCCATACCGACCTCGGCTACTACTATGACGGCGTCCGCACCAAGCACCAGTTGCCGCTGGCGCTCGGACACGAGATCAGCGGCCGTGTCGTCGAGGCCGGCGCCGATGCCTTGTTCTACATCGACAAGGCGGTGATCGTTCCGGCGGTCATCCCGTGCGGTAAATGCGATGCGTGCCGTCGCGGCAAGGCGACGATCTGCCCGAACCAGAAGATGCCGGGCAACGACATTCACGGCGGCTTTGCCACCCATATCACCGTACCGGCGCAGGGCCTGTGCGTGGTCGACGAGAAACGTCTGGCCAGCGCCGGCATCGAACTCGCCGACCTTTCCGTGATCGCCGATGCCGTCACCACGCCCTATCAGGCGGTCGTGCAGGCCGGGGTCAAGAAGGGCGACGTCGTCATCGTCAATGGAGTGGGCGGCGTCGGCGGCTATGCCGCGCAGATCGCAGCTGCGCTCGGCGCCGTCGTCATCGCGCTCGATGTCAACGAGGACAAGCTCGCAGCCATCGCCGGCGCCGGCATCGCGCTGACGCTCAATGCCAGGCAGATGACGCCACGCGACATCAAGGCGACGATCCAGGAATACGCGAAGCGGCACGGCCTGCCGCAGACCGAGTGGATCATCTTCGAATGCTCCGGCACGCGCGTCGGCCAGGAAACCGCATTCAGCCTGATCAACCATGGCGCGACGCTGGCCGTGGTCGGCTTCACCATGGACAAGGTGGAAGTCCGGCTCTCCAATCTCATGGCCTTCCACGCCCGCGCCGTCGGCAACTGGGGCTGCCCGCCCGAGCTATATCCGGCTGCGCTCGAACTGGTCATGGATGGACGCGTCAAGGTCGGCCAGTTCGTCGAGAAGCATCCCCTCAAAGAGATCAATGAGGTGTTCGAGGCCGCGCATTCGGGCGCCCTCAAGCGCCGCGCCGTACTCGTTCCCCAACCGTGAGGACAATTCCATGACCGCAATCGCCCGTGTCATCGCCGAGCAGAGCGTCGAAGCAAAGGATCACAACCTTGTTGCCGATGCGGTGCGCGAGACGATCTCCAAGAGCGTGCACTACGAGAAGCGTCCGGTGAAGGGAACCGATGGAAAGCCGGTGCCCGGGCTGTTCAACGCCTGGATCACGCTCGACAACCAGAGCCAGTTCAACTCCTACACGACCGACATGGTGAAGGCGACGATCCTGGCGTTCCGCGCCGCGAGCGCCGCACGCGACGTCGTCGCCGTCGTTTTCACCGGCGCCGGCGACAAGGCGTTCTGCACCGGCGGAAACACCAAGGAATACGCCGAATATTACGCCGGCAATCCCCAGGAATATCGCGGCTATATGCGCCTGTTCAACGACATGGTCTCGGCGATCCTCGGCTGCGACAAGCCGGTGGTCTGCCGGGTCAACGGCATGCGCATCGGCGGCGGCCAGGAGATCGGCATGGCCTGCGATTTCTCGATCGCGCAGGACCTCGCCCGGTTCGGCCAGGCCGGTCCCAAGCACGGCTCGGCGCCGATCGGTGGCGCGACCGACTTCCTGCCCTACATGATCGGCTGTGAGCAGGCCATGGTCTCGGGCCTGCTGTGCGAGCCCTTCTCGGCGCACAAGGCCTATCGTCTCGGTATCGTCAACGACATTGTTCCGGCGCTGAAGATCGATGGAAAATTCGTCGCCAACCCGGCGGCCTGCACCGATCAGTTCCTCGACGAGTACGGCCGTATCGTCCATGGCGAGTTCAAGACCGGTTCGGCGGCCGCCGAAGCGCAGGCGCTGCTGAAACGCGGCACGGTCGACCTCAGCCTGCTCGACGAGAAGGTGGAGGCGCTCTGCACCAAGCTGCTCTACACCTTCCCGGAATGCACGACCAAGACGGTCGAGGAGCTGCGCAAGCCGAAGCTTAACGCCTGGAACGCCAACAAGGAGAACGCGCGCGACTGGCTCGCCCTCAACATGATGACGGAAGCGCGCGCCGGCTTCCGCGCCTTCAACGAGGGCACCCGCGAAACCGGCAGGGAAATCGACTTCGTCGCGCTGCGCCAGGCGCTCGCAGCGAACACGCCGTGGACCAACGAACTGACCGAAAGCATCCAGCCGCGGGCGAGGGCCTAGACGTGGGCGAGCCGCTCAAGACATGGCTGGAGGCTGACGGCCGGCTGCTTCGGCTGCGGCTGAGCCGGCCGAAGGCCAACCTGATCGATGCCGCCATGATCGCGGCGCTCGATGCGGCGCTGGCACAGCACGCGGCCAGCGATGCGCTCGGCGCGGTCCTGCTCGATGCCGAAGGCCCGCATTTCAGCTTCGGCGCCAGTGTCGAGGAACATCTGCCCGCGGAATGCGCTGCGATGCTGGCCGGACTTCACGCCCTCGTCATTCGCATGATCGAACTCCCGGTTCCGCTCCTGGTGGCGGTTCGCGGCCAATGTCTCGGCGGCGGCCTCGAGGTCGCCCTCGCTGGACATCTGCTGTTCGTGGCCCCCGACGCCGCACTCGGCCAGCCCGAGATGAAGCTCGGCGTGTTTGCCCCGGCGGCGAGCTGTCTGCTGCCCGAACTGATCGGTCCGCAGCGAGCGCTCGATCTCCTTGCGTCCGGCCGCAGCATCACCGGGACCGAGGCGGCCGCCATCGGAATCGCCCTGGAAACGGCATCAGATCCGGAACATGCGGCGCTCGCCTATTTCGAGGAGCAACTCAAGCCGAAGAGCGCGAGTTCGCTGCGTTACGCGGTCAAGGCCGCGCGGCTCGATTATGTCGCCCGCGTCAAAGACAAGATTCACACCGTCGAACGACTCTATCTCGAAGAGCTGATGGCCACCCACGATGCCGTGGCTGGTCTGGAGGCATTCATCGCAAAGAGGCCGCCGCAATGGCTACATCGCTGAAACCAATGACTACGGCCGACGTCGTCGGACGCGCCAACGCGCTGTTCGAGGACCTCTCCTTCACGGCGGCTCGTGAATGGAAGGCCGCGGATCCGAGCCGCAAGGTGGTCGGATACATGCCGATCTACGTGCCGCGCGAACTCATTCACGCCGCCGGCATGATGCCGCTCGGCATCGTCGGCGGCGGTGACCAGCTCGAGGTCATTCACGGCGATGCCTATTACCAGAGCTATATCTGCCGCATTCCGCGCTCGACCATCGAACTCGGCGTGTCCGGTCGGCTGGATTTCGTCGACGCCATGCTGTTCCCTTCGATTTGCGACGTCATCCGCAACCTCTCGGGAATGTGGAAGCTGATGTTCCCGAAGGTCTATTCGCGCTACTTCGACGTGCCGCAGAACTACCGCGACGATATCGGCGGAAATTTCTACATCAACGAGCTCGCCGAGCTTCGCCACGATCTCGGCGAGATTCGCGGCAAGCCGATTACCGACGACGAATTGCGAAAGTCGATCGCGCTCTACAACGAGAACCGGAAGCTGATTCGCGAACTGTACGACCTGCGGGCCGAGCGGCCCTGGCAGGCGCCTGCCGCCGAGGTCTATCTCGCGGTTCGCGCAGGCCTACTGCTGCCGGTCGAGGAGCACAGTGCGCTGATGCGCGACTATCTCGCGGCCGCACGTGCGGAGGAACGGCCGGTGCGCGACAATTGCCGGGTGGTCCTGACCGGCATGTTCTGCGAACAGCCGCCGCTCAATCTCATCAAGTCGCTGGAGTTGTCCGGCTGCTATGTCGTGGACGACGACCTGCTGCTGGTGACACGCTGGCTGATCGGGGACGTCGCGGTCGAAGGCGATCCGCTGCGTAACCTATCCGACGCCTTCCTGCACCATTCGGAATCGACCGCGGCCAAGTACGAACCGAACCAGAAGGAAAAGGGACAGCACCTGGTACGTTCGGTGAAGCGAACCGGCGCGGAAGGCGTCATCTTCGCTGCGCCGAGCTTCTGCGATCCCGCGCTGCTGGAGCGGCCGATGCTGCAGCACGTGCTGAAAGACGCCGGGATCCCCTTCATCGCATTCAAATACGCGGAAAACTCCGGCCAGATGCAGCCGATCCGCGAACAGGCCGGCACCTTCGCCGATTCGATCAAACTATGGAGCGCAGCATGACGACGGCCAAGACCGCGACACCCAGGGTGGCTGCAAAGGCGCCGGCAAAGGAGGTCATCAAGGATGCCTCCATGCTCAAGCAGAAGGAGATGATGGCGGCTCACTACGATCGCCTGACCAGTGCGCCCGAGACCGGCGCCAAGGTGGCGGCCACCTTCGTTCCCGGCAATCTCAACGAACTCGTGATGTGCTTCGACCTCGTCAACAATCTGCCGGAGGTCAACGCCATCCAGAACGGACTGCGCCGGGTTAGCGGCAGCTACGTGCTGGAAGCCGAGAAGATCGGCCACTCCGAGGACGTCTGCACCTACGTGAAGTCCGACATCGGAATGATGGCCAAGGGCAATCTCGCGCCCAACGGCAAGAAGTTCCCCAATCCGGACGTGTTGCTGCTCTCCTACACCGGCTGCTTCACCTTCATGAAGTGGTTCGAGTTGCTGCGCGAGCAGTACAAGTGCGAGACCATCATGCTGCATACGCCCTACATGGGCGACGGCAAGATCACCAAGGGCATGATCGAATACATGGTCAAGCAGCTTCGTGAGGAAGTGATCCCGACGCTCGAGCGCGTCTCGGGCGTCAAGTTCGACATCGACCGGCTGCGCGAGCATCTGAAGAAGTCGAGCCAGGCGGAGGACGATCTGGTGCGCGTGCTGCAGAGCGCCAAGGCGAAGCCGTCGCCGATCGACGCCTATTTCGGCGGCATCTACTATATCGGGCCGATCTTCGGCGCATTCCGCGGCACCGACGACGCCATCGATTATTACCGCTTCCTGCGCGAGGAGGTCGAGGATCGCCTGGCCAAGGGTCAGGGCCCGGTCACGCCCGACGGCGACATGGGCAAGGAGAAGTACAGGCTGGTCGTGGAAGGGCCGCCCAACTACACGAACTTCCGTCAGTTCTGGAAGATGTTCTACGACGAGGGCGCGGTCGTCGTCGCGTCCAGCTACACCAAGGTCGGCGGTACCTACGACTTCGGCTTCCGCCACGATCCCAGCCGGCCGCTGGAGTCGCTGGCCGAATATTGCCTCGGCGTCTACACCAACCGCAGCCTGCCGATGCGCATCGACATGCTGGTCAACTACATCAACGAGTACGAGGCCGACGGTCTTCTGATCAACTCGATCAAGAGCTGCAACAGCTTCTCGGCCGGCCAGCTCCTGATGATGCGCGAGGTCGAGAAGCGCACGGGCAAGCCGGCGGCGTTCGTCGAGTCCGATCTGGTGGACCCCCGCTATTTCTCGGCGGCCAACATCAAGAACCGGCTCGAAAGCTACTTCCAGATGGTCGACCAGAAGCGCACGGGCGCCAACGCGGCCGCTTGAGGAGGGACGCATGAAGACATTCGTCGGTATCGATCTCGGTTCGACCACGACCAAGGCGGTCCTGCTCGATGAGGATCGCAATGCCATCGGTCACGGCATCACCAATTCGCGCTCCAACTACGCAACGGCGGCGCGCGTGGCGAGCCAGGAGGCGCGCGTCGATGCCCAGTTCACGCTGTTCCGCCGGGCGCTGTCCGTCGCCAGCGGATCGATCGATCTCGAGTCTTTCCTCGGGGCACTGGAGCGCGCCTTCCGTCTCGAGCAGTTTCTCGAACAGCTCGACGATCTCGAGCAGACCTGTATCGGCCAGGTTCAGGGCGAGCGCTTCGCCAAGGTAGGATCCGGGGTGAAGAGTTCGCTGGGCGAGGTGTTCCAGCGGTTGCGCAAGGAGGCGCCGGAACTCTATGCGCCGGGTGCCAAGCGCAAGTCGGACTTCTTCCGGGATATCGCGGGCTCGCGCTATCACAACCATGCCGAGGAGGTCGCGCGCGAGGCGGGGCTGCCCTACGACCTTCTTCTCAACGTCTATGACAAGTCGATCATCGAGGTGGAGAACAGGCCGCCGGCCGGCGAGCTGAGCGAGAAATTCCGCCGGGCGCTCGGCCGCGTCCTCAAGTCGGAGTCCTCGGCCAATTCCTCGGCCGGCGACATCCAGGCGATGATCGAGAAGGCCCTCGCCATCGAGCTGGAGGAGACCTATCTCGTCGGCACCGGATATGGCCGCGTGACCCTGCCGTTTTCCAAGGAGCACATCCGCTCCGAAATCCTCTGTCACGGGCTCGGCGCCCACCTGATGTATCCGCAGACCCGCACGGTGCTTGACATCGGCGGTCAGGACACCAAGGGCATCCAGATCGATGCCCGCGGGATCGTCGAGAACTTCCAGATGAACGACCGCTGCGCCGCCGGGTGCGGCCGCTATCTCGGCTACATCGCCGACGAGATGAACATGGGGTTGCACGAACTCGGCCCGCTCGCGATGCAATCGGACAAGCCGGCGCGGATCAATTCGACCTGCACGGTGTTCGCCGGCGCCGAGCTGCGCGATCGGCTCTCGCTCGGTGAAAAGCGGGAGGACATCCTGGCCGGCCTGCATCGGGCCATCATCCTTCGCGCGATCTCGATCATCTCGCGCTCCGGCGGCATCACCAACGAATTCACCTTCACCGGAGGCGTCGCCAAGAACGAGGCGGCCGTGCGCGAGCTGCGCAAGGTGATCAAGGAGAATTACGGCGACGTCGTCATCAACATCAACCCGGACTCGATCTATACCGGCGCGCTCGGCGCCGCCGAGTTCGCGCGCCGGGCACATCTCGGTCAGGCAGAGGCGAGCTAACAATGACGATAGCAGCGGGCATCGACATCGGCACGAGCACTATCAAGGCGGCGCTGTTCAAGGTCGAGAACGGCGAGGAAGTGTGGCTCTCGCGTTACCTCATGCGCATCCGCCAGCGGGACCCGCTGGAGCTGGCGCGCGTCGTCTACGACGCCGTGCTGGAGGATGCGAAGATGCGCCCGGAGGACGTCGACTATGTCGCGACCACGGGCGAGGGCGAAAGTGTGCCGTTCCACACCGGCCATTTCTATTCGATGACGACCCATGCCCGCGGCGCCGTCTATCTCAATCCGGAAGCGCGGGCTGCGCTCGACATCGGCGCGCTGCATGGCCGGGCGATCCTGATCGACGAGCGCGGCAAGGTGCTGAGCTACAAGATGACCAGCCAGTGCGCCTCCGGGTCGGGCCAGTTCCTGGAGAACATCGCGCGCTATCTCGGCATCGCGCAGGAGGAAATCGGCTCGCTTTCGTGCCAGGGCAAGAATCCCGAAGTGGTGAGCAGCATCTGCGCCGTGCTGGCGGAAACCGACGTGATCAACATGGTTTCGCGCGGCATCTCGACGCCGGATATCCTGAAGGGAATTCACCTGTCGATGGCGGCCCGGCTTTCGAAACTCCTGAAGTCGGTCGGGGCGCGCGACGGCGCGGTCATGGTGACCGGCGGGCTTGCGCTCGACAGCGGGCTGATTGCCGCGCTGGAGGAGGATATTTCGCACATCAAGGACATGTCGACGGCGGTCCGTAGCCATCCGGACTCGATCTATGCCGGTGCGATCGGAGCCGCGCTTTGGGGCGCGTTCCGCCATGAAAAACTTGCGGCGGCCAGCCGCACGCCTGCTGCTGCGTGACTGAGGAGACGAGACCATGGCACTGATGATCAACGAAGCCTGTACCGCGTGCGACGCCTGCGAGCCGGTCTGTCCGAACGAGGCGATTTCCGCCGGCGATCCGGCCTATGTGATCGATCCGATGAAGTGTACGGAATGCGTGGGCGCGGAAGACGAGCCGCAGTGCAAGCTGGTCTGTCCCGCCGATTGCATCGTGCCGAACCCTGATTGGGAAGAGAGCCAGGACGATTTGCTGGCCAAGTACCAGCAATTGCATTCCTGATGCCGGAGTAGCCGTTCGATAGGAACAATGCGATGAGCTTCGTTAACCGGATCAGCCAGACCTTGCATGACGAGCATGGCGCGACGGTCGCCCTGATGGAGCGGCTGGAGCAGATGCTGGCGCGAGCGCGACGCGGCGGTGCTCCGTCCTGCGCGGACGGCAATGTCGTACGGCTACTGAACGACGTTGCCTCCGGCGTCGAAGCGGAGATCGAGCGTCACTTCGCGTTCGAGGAGAATCACGTCTTCACCTATCTGGAAGCGATCGGCGATGCCGGCATCGGCCAGCATCTGGCCGGCGAGCACGACGCCATGCGCCCGATTGGCGCCCGCGTCGCGGCGATTGCGCGTGCCGCGGCGGCCAACGGCTTTTCGGCGGCCGAGTGGAACGAGTTCGCGCGCCTGGCGCGGGACCTGAGCGACCGCATGCTCGCGCATGTGCAGAAGGAGGAGATGGCGCTGCTACCCGTGATCGAGGAGAACATGGATCCCGAGACCGAAGAGCGGCTCTATCAGGAATATGTGGAACATGTCGCGTGAACAGTTCGATATGAGGGGACCTTTGCATGGGTAACGCCGCTTCGAAGACGGACGGCGGGGTCCGCCGCTTGCGCCCGGCCGACCTCGAACAGGTGATCGCCATCGACTCGCATCACTTCGGCGAGCCGCGCCGCGCATTTTTCGAGAAGCGGCTGGCGCAGGCGAAGAAGCATCCCGGCGATTACGTGCAGGTCGGTATCGACCGTGCCGGCAGTCTGGTCGGTTTCGCGTTCGCCCGCATCCTGCGCGGCGAGTTCGGCCGCGATCAGGCCATCGCGATACTCGACGCCGTCGGCGTTCTGGTCGGTAGCCGCGAGCAGGGTCTCGGCCATGCCTTGATGGACGGTCTTGCCGGCGCGCTACGCGAGGCAGGCGTGCGCTCCCTGCAATCGCAGGCCGATTGGAAGAGCCACGCCCTGCTGCGCTTCTTCGATACCTGCGGCTTCAAGGTGGCGCCGCGCCTGGTGCTCGAACGATCGGCGCTGACCCCGCTCCCTGAAATGGTCGATCACGACTAGACCAGCAATGGATGGACGCTCATGGCCCGCAATACCGATGCCGTCTTCATCCCTCATCATGTCGATGAGGCGCTAGAGGTCAGCTACGCCGATTCCTCGCCGGACTTCGGGCCGCTCGCCCGCGACCGGATACCGGTGCGTTCGATGAACGCGAAGGATCTGTCCGCGCTCGTTGCGATCGATGGCCGCATCACCGGTCACGAGCGGCCCGAATACTTCGAACGCAAGCTGGCCGATGCCATGACGGAGTCGGATGTGCGCGTGTCTCTCGTCGCGGAACTCGACGGCGTGCCGGTCGGCTTCATCATGGCCCGGGTCGACCTCGGCGAATTCGGCCGGGTCGATTCCACCGCGGTGATGGATACGATCGGTGTCCATCCCGACTATCAGCACGGCGGCGTCGGTCATGCGCTCCTCTCGCAGTTGCTGACCAATCTCGGCACCCTGCGCGTCGAGAATCTGCGTACCGAGGTGGACTGGAACGACAAGGCACTGCTCGCCTATCTCGATGGATGTGGCTTCCGTCCCTCGCAGCAACTGTGCTTCGACCGCGCGCTGGATTGAGGGAGGCGAACTGAGGGCGCCGGCTTGCCTCAACCGCGCTAGCCGGCCGGCACGATTCGCCGGATCACGTCGGCGGTGAACCAGGCAAAGGCGAGCGCGCCGAGGAGCCCGGCGGCGCCGCCCAGCCGGGCCAGCTTGGCGTCGTCCAGCACGATTGCGACCGCGAGCAATGTCAGCGCCAGACCATGACAGATGGCGTGGAGCCTGAGCGAGCGCGCATTGGCCAGTTCGGAAACGATGGCGGTGCCGCCAGGGACCTGCGTCGGTGCGAACATCGAGGCGAGGAACGGCATGATGCGCTGGAGAATCGCAACCAGGAACGTCAGCAGCCAGCCGAACAGCAGCAGGAAGCCGAACAGCGTGCTGCCATTGTCGCCTGCGAGACCATAGAGGGCGGCAAGACCGGCGAGCAGGGTGGCCGGCAGCATGGCCCAGGCCGCCCGCACGAGGATGAACGAGAGCCCGAGCCGCTTCCGCATTCCGCTCTTGAGCACGTTCCGCATCAGCCAGATATGCAGGATCGCTGCGGCGAGACCCGCGAGCAGGGCCGCGGTCAGGATGGAGCGGCTGCCGGCGAGCGCTCCGAGGGAGCCGAGCAGGATGGCGATGACGGCGACGGCGAAGCCGGAGTAGCTCGGGCGTTTCGGCGGAGCCGACGCCAATGCGAACATCGGAATCAGGATGTGGCTGAAGCCGAGCGCGAGCAGGCCCATGAAGCCGAACCCGCCGAGGATCATATGCGCAAGCGCGACGGCGCCATGATCCCCGAGGAAGGCGGCATCCTCGTCAAGGGCAAGCGTGGTGCCGAGTAAGATGACCAGAACCAGCATCACCAGCGCGGCCCAGCCATAGGCGCTGACGACGGGAAGACTGCCCGCGCGCCGAAGATTATCGGCCAGCAGCGCGCAGAACAGGAAAAGGCCCACCGTCGTGGCGATTGCAGCCGGAGCCAGGATGGCCGGCTCCCCCATGTGCATGCCTGTAACCAGCGCCATCAACCCTGGCATGGTGAGCCAGAAGATCAGCTTGATCGGCCAGACCGCGTGCAGCGTGCGACGGGTGGCAACGGGCAGCAATTGAACGGAGGCGCCGATGGCGGTCATCGTCAGGACGCCGAGGGTCAACAGATGCACGGACGCCAGGGCAGGGCCGAGGCCGCCCCGGAAGCTCACTGCCTGCGACGCGCCGACGACGAGCGACAGCCACGTCAGGACATGGAAGACGGCCGCGGCGGCGAAGAACCTGAAGGGTATCGAGCGCGGTAGCAGTCGGCTCTTGGCGCCGCCGAGGAAGCCGGCTGCGGCGATCATGGGCCCCACCGCTCCATGCGGAGCGTGACGCCGTCCTCGCAGTCGGGGCTGCCGCAGGAAGACGGCAGCACTTCGTGGCTCCAGCCCCGATCCTCGAGCTCCGGATAGAGAAAGATGGGCTCGCGGTCGAGATGGGCGACCAGCACGGTATCGGCCTCGCCGCTGTCGATTGCCTGCAGGATCGCCACCATCGGCTCCGGCGGCTCGAGCCCGCGAACATCGACATGGAAGGCGCCGTCGGCCCGCCACGTCCGGGATTGCTCCTCTGATCGAGCGCACGTCACGTCAGAACCTCCCGATCGATTACCTATAAATCAGTACCACAATACTTGATTATGCGCTATGAATCAAAGCAGCGAAACAACGCCAAAGCGCGAGATGCAGGAATCCACCAGTGCCAACCCGTCGGTGCGGGTTCGGCGCGTCAAAGCCGCCGACATCGCGCAGGTGATCGCGCTGGATACCCGCGTGACGAAGATCGCCAAGGCCGATTACTGGGGTGACATCTTCAGCCGATACGGCAAGCAGCGCAGCGACGAGCGGTTCTTCCTGGTGGCCGAAAGCGCTGCGGGCCGGTCGGGCTCCGAGTTTCTCGGTTTCATCATCGGCGAAATCAGGGCATGGGAGTTCGGATCCTCGCCCTGCGGCTGGGTATTCGCGCTGTCGGTGGAGCCGAAGGTACGCCAGCACGGCATCGGCAGCGCGCTCCTCGATGCGATCGCCGCCGAATTCAGGAAGGCCGGTGTCGGCAAGATGCGGACCATGGTCGCGCGGGACGGCGGTCACCTTCCGCTGCTGTTCTTCCGCAGCGAGGGCATGATCGCCGGACCCTACACCCAGCTTGAGAAAGACCTCGATTGAGCACGTTCGCGCGAAATAGGCTTTCCGGACCGGCTCGCCCGTCGGCGGTGAGCCCATGAAGCTGCAGGTTTCGACCCGGCTCGCCATCTTCGCGGTCCTCGAACTCACGGCGAGCGAGGGTCGGCAGCTTTCCGTTGCCGACATCGGCGAGAAATACGGCGTCTCCAGCCATCATCTGGCGAAGGTGATGCACATCATGGGTCGCGCCGGGCTGGTCCGCTCGGTACGCGGCGCCGGCGGCGGCTATCAATTCGTCGGCAGCCCGAGGCGGACGACCCTGCTGGACGTGGTCCAGCTGTTCGAGGATCTTAATTCCGTCGAGTCCGGCGCGGGAGCCGCGGAGGCGACGCGCGAAGAGCAGACCCTGGGCGATATCCTCGGCGAGATCGACGACGTCGCCCGGGCAACGCTGGGGTCGATCACCATCGCGACGATGCGAAAGCTGTTGGAGCGCCGCTCCGTCGACAAGCCCGCCAAGACCGGCGGTTCGCGGCGGCGGAATTAGCCTGGCCCGGAGAATCCGTCGAACGATCCGGCTGCGCGCGGCCGGGCATTGCGCTTCGCGCTCCATCGCCTGATGCAAGTGAAACGCAATGGCGAATAAAATCGTGCATCGCAGCATAAATAACCCGTTGGCTATTTGATCCGGGTCAAAGATGCCGGGCAGGTCAGCCCCCTCAATAGCGCAAGGGTGGAGACCGACCCATGTCTTCGAAGCTGACAGCCGGCGATTTGCAAGTCATCAGCCGCGTCGCGGTGTTCCGTGCATTGAAGCCGGAAACGGTTCAGCACATCATCGCGCCCGCGACCGCGGCGTTGCTGCGGCCGCACGAAACCATCATGCGGCAAGACGATCCAGCCACGGCCTTCTTCATCGTGATCGACGGCTGGATGAAGATCTCGCGTAACACCCAATCGGGCGGCGAGACGGTCATCGACATGATGCGCGCGGGCGACAGTTTCGCCGAAGCCGCCGCATTTTCCGGAGGTCGATACATCGCGACAGCCGAGGCGGCCAGCATGGCCCGCGTCGCGCGCATCCCTGCCGATCATCTCATTCGCTGCATCCGCGAAAGTCCTGACATCGCGCTGGCGATGATCGCGTCAACTTCCCAGCGCATGCGTTACCTCGTGCAGCAAGTCGAGCAGCTCAAGGCCCAGAGCGGTGTGCAGCGGGTCGCGGAATTCCTGGCATCGCTGTCGCTGGCCGAGCAGGGGCGCTGCGCGCTCGCGCTGCCCTACGACAAGATACTGATCGCCGGCCGGCTTGGGCTCACCCCTGAATCGCTGTCGCGTGCCTTCGCGAAGTTGCGGGGCGTGGGGGTCACCATCAATGCGTCCCAGGTGAACGTCAAGGACATCGTCGAACTGCGCCGGATCGCCTCGGATGACCGCACGGCGGTGCGCGGCACGCTGCGGCCGGTTCGCTACGAAAAATGACGGCGCGGCTGCGGTAACGGCTCACGATCACGGGAGGTTTCCTGCATGTCGCGTCGGATCCTTCAGCCGCCGGGCTGGCGTACGCCGGTTGGCTATGCCAACGGCATCGACGTCGCCGCGGGACGGATCGTGTTCGTCGCCGGGCAGGTCGGCTGGAACGCCGACGAGAAATTCGAAAGCGAAGAACTCGTCCCGCAATTCAGGCAGGCGCTGCAAAACATCCTGGCAATTCTCGCCGAAGCCGGCGGCAAGCCGGAACATGTCTGCCGGATGACGGCGTTCTGCATCGACAAGCCGGCCTATCTCGCCGGACGGCGCGAACTCGGCCGCATCTGGAAGTCGCTGATGGGAGACCACTATCCGGCAATGAGCATGATCTTCGTGGCCGATCTGCTCGACACGCCGGCCAAGATCGAGCTGGAGGCGACCGCCGTGCTTCCCGCCTCCTGAGCCGGCAGCTCTGAGCCGCGTCAGCGAAGGCTTGCGATCAGACGCTTGGCGAGGCCGGCGGCGGCAAGCCGCCGGTAGTTTGCCGATGTGAGCGTCGTCCGCATCGGCTGCACCTGTCTTTGCACGAGACGGTCGATCTCGCTCAGCAATTTGTCGTCGATCGGTCGCCCCGCGAAGGCGTCGGTGCCCGCCAGCAGGAACGGTCGCGAATTCGTGCCGGTCAGCGCCAGGCGGAGCGACACGATGGTGTCCGCCGATGCGGCAAGCGCGACCGCGACGCCAGCCAGCGGAAAATCGATCGCGGCGCGGGTGCGGATCTTGGCGTAGGCGGATGAAGGCGCGTCGGCGGGCAAGTGAACTGCGGTGATGAGCTCATCGGCGGCGAGGGCAAGATGCGCCTTGCCGTCCTCGATATAGAGACTGCTCAGGAACGTCCGGCGCGTGCCTCGCGTGCTCGAGATTTCGATCTCGGCGCCGAGAACGAGCAGGGCCGGGGCGAGGTCGCCGCAATAGGCGGCGTGGCAGCGCTGTCCTTGCGGGGCGACGTGACAGGTATCGCCGTGCCGCTTCAGGCAATAGGCGTTCGCGCTGCGCCACCATTCGCTCTGATTGTAGTAGATGCAGCGCGTGTCGAGGCATAGATTGCCCCCGACGGTCCCGGCATTGCGGTGACCGGGCCCCGCGATGGAAGCGGCGGCCTGTGCGACCGCGCGATACCGTGCAGCGATGACGTCGTGCGAGGCGAGGTCGGCGATCGTCACGCCCGCGCCGATCACGACGCCGTCGCCGGTGGCCCTGATCTCGGTCAGTTCGCCGATGCCGGAGAGATCGATCAGTTGATCGGGCTGGCAGATGCCGCGGCGCATGTTGACCAGGAGATCGGTCCCGCCGCCGACGAAGCGGCTTTCCGCGCGATCCGCGCAGGCGGCAATGGCATCGGCGATGGTGTGAGGCCGGACGAGACGGAACGCGGGCGAAGCGGAGGTCATGATGCGGCCTTTCGGGTGCCGGCAAGCCTTGCCTTGCGCCGCCGCTCGATCAATGCGTCCATGATGCGGTCGGGCGTGGCCGGCAGCTCGTTGAGATCGACGCCGATCGCGTTGGCGATGGCGTTGACCAGTGCCGGCGCAAAACCGGCAAGCGCGCCTTCGCTGGCCTCCTTGGCCCCGAACGGTCCATTGGGATCGTGGCTTTCGACGATATGGGTCTCGATGGGAGGAGAATCCATGATGGTCGGCATGCGATATTCGAGCATGCTGGCATGGGCGGGCAAGCCGTCTAGATAGCGCGTCTCCTCGCACAGCGCCTGACCCATGCCCATCCAGACCGAGCCCTGCATCTGTCCTTCGACGGCGAGTGGATTGATGGCGTGGCCGCAATCGAGCGCTACCCAGACCTTGTCGACGGTGACGAGGCCGGTCGGTTCGTCGATGCTCACTTCGACGACCTGCGCCGCGTAGCTGAAGCCCATGGTCGAGCCGACCGCGCCGCCGCGGTGCTTGCCGCCCTGGGCGTCGGGCGGGCAGGTGAAGGCTCCCTTGACGGTGATGGCGCCTTCGTCCACCAGCGCTGCCGCCACGACGTCGGCGAAGGGGAGTGTCGACTGCTCGCCGTGGCCGACGCAGAAGGTCTCGTCGACGCACTCGACGTCCTCCGGCCGGGCTTCGAGCTTCCGCGCGGCGGTCGCGATCAGCAAAGCCTTCAGCTTGCGGGCGGCATCGATCGCGGCGTTGCCCACCATGAAGGTGATGCGCGACGAATAGGCGCCATTGTCCTTGGGCGTGACGGCGGTGTCTGCGGCGACGACGCGGACGCGGTCGAGCGAAATGTCCATGGTCTCGGCCACGGCGATTGCGACCATGGTGGACGAGCCCTGGCCGATGTCAGCGGCGCCCGTCAGCGCCGTGACGCCGCCATCGAAATCGAGCTTGAGCATGACCACCGCATGGGGCTCGCCGGTGAAATGAATCGGCTTGGCCGCACCGCTGACATAGTGGGAGCAAGCCATCCCGAGCCCCTTGCCGGGCGGCATCTTGCCGATGCGCTCCTTCCACCGGCTCGCCCGCTCGACCCGGTCGAGGCATTCCGGCAGCCCGTAGCTGTTGACCACGAGGTCGTTCAGGGTGCGGGTCGGCGCCTGCAGTAGATTGGCGCGGCGCACGGCGAACGGATCGAGCCCGAGCTCGCGGGCCATGCGGTCGACCAGGCATTCGAACGAATGACGGGTATCGACCGATCCGTGTCCGCGCATGGCGCCGCAGGGCGGCAGGTTGGTGTAGACGCGGTATCCGTCATACTTGACGGCGGGAATGTCGTAGAGGCCCTGCAGCAACGATCCGGCATAGAGAATGGTGATGATGCCGTAGCCGGCATAGGCGCCGCCACGCTGCACCACCTGCAATTCGCAGGCGGTCATGCGTCCCTGCCTGGTCATGCCGAGCTTGAGCCGGATATCGGTATGGGGACGGGCGCGATGGGTGATGAAAGTCTCTTCGCGGGTGAGCTTCATCATTACCTTGCCGGCGGCCGCGCGGGCGAGCAGCGCGGTGACGATCTCGAAGTTCAGTGCTTCGACGCGAGCGCCGAAGCCGCCGCCGATGAATGGCTTGATGACCCGTATCTGCGAGGTATCCATCGCGAGACAGCGGGCGAGCATCAGATGCAGGTAGTAGCCGACCTGCGATACGGTCTGCACCGTCAGGCGCGCGGTCAGCGGGTCGAATTCGGCAAGGCTCGCATGCGGTTCGATCTGCGCATGGTTGATCTCGGCGCAGGCGAAGATTTCTTCGCGCACGAGATCGGCGGCGGCAAAGCCGGCGCCGACGTCGCCGAATTGATGATGGACCTCGCGCTCGACGTTTCCCGGCTTGCTGTCGTGCAGCTGTACCGCATCTTCCGCTCGCGCCGCGGCCGAATCGTAGTAGGCGGGGAGTTCGCTGATCCTGAGTTCGATCAATTCGAGCGCGCGGGCAGCCGTCTCCGCGTCGATGGCGGCGACCGCAGCGACCGGCTCGCCGCGGTAGCGGACGCGGCCGCGGGCCAGCGGAAACTCGTTCATGGCGATCGGGAGTACGCCGTAAGTAAAGGCGCAATCATCGCCGGTGATGACCGCCATGACTCCCTCAAGGGCGCGCGCCTTGGATACGTCGAGTGCCACGATCTCGCCGTGGCTCACGGGGCTGCGCAGGATGCGTCCGACGAGTGCGTCGGCGTGGTCGAGATCGGCGGTGTAGCGTGCGCGTCCGGTGACCTTCTCGATACCGTCGATCAGGGGAACGCCGCCGCGGGAGAGCTTGCCGGACGTGGCGACATCAGAGTTCATGGGCAGGCTCCGAAGCTGCCTGTACCGACTCGATGATCTTCACGTAGCCCGTGCATCGGCACAGATTGCCGGAGAGCGCGGCCCGTATCTCGTCCTCGGTCGGTGTCGGATTGCGGCGCAGCAATGCTTCCGATGCCATGATCATGCCCGGCGTGCAGAAGCCGCACTGCGCGCCCAGCTTCTCGTGAAACGCCTTCTGCAGGCGGTTCAGGCGGCCTTGCGTCGCGAGCGCTTCGATGGTTTCGACGTTCTTTCCCTCGCAGCGCATCGCCAGCGTGATGCAGGAAAGCACCGCTTCACCGTCGACCAGCACGGTGCATGCACCGCATTCGCCGCCGTCGCAGCCGGTCTTGGTGCCCGTGAGGTGTGCGACGTCGCGCAGATAATCGACCAGGAAGTCCGTCTCGGCTACGGCTTCCTCGCGCCAGCGCCCGTTCAACCGCAGTCCGAGAAGACGTTTTCTGGGTTCGGGCGCGGGGTCGGGCATCGTGGCACCTCCGGTCGAGAACATCAGGTTGCGTCGCGGGACGTCATGCTTCCATGACAAAAATCAAGATGCGTGCGTGGCGCACGATGCCCCGATTGCTCGGCCTGACTGAAGTCAAGACTCCTCTTCGTTGGCGCCGTTACGTTTGTGCTACGATAAACGACCGGGCGACGTCCATGACAGCGCTTCGCGATTACAATGCTGCGGTCGATTTCGTCGATCGCCATGTTGCGGAAGGTCGCGGCGACAAGGTCGCCTTCATCGATCCGTCGCGAAACCTCACCTATGGCGAGTTGCGCGATTCCGCGGCGCGGATCGGTCCCATGCTGGCGCGCATGGGGATCGAACCGGAAAGCCGGATTGCCCTCGTGCTTCTCGACACCGTCGACTTTCCCGTCCTGTTCTGGGGCGCGATCCGTGCCGGCGTGATTCCCGTGCTGGTCAACACGCGCCTTACCGTCGATCAGTATCGGTACCTGTTCGAAGACTCACGCGCCAAGGCGGTGTTCGTTTCGGCGGCGCTGTTGCCGGATATCGAGGAAGCGGCCAAGGATCTCCCGACCGTCAAAGGGATCGTTGTCGTCGGCGGTGGCCCGGCGTCGTTGCCGCGGCTGGATTCGCTTCTCGCAGCCGAGAACGAGGGGGCCGCGCCGGCCCGGACGGTCGCCGACGAGGTGGCCTATTGGCTCTATTCGTCGGGCACGACAGGAATGCCGAAAGGCGTCATGCATGTGCATTCGAGCCCGAAGATCATGGCGCAGAGCGCCGGCCAGCGGCGCATCGGCTATCGTGAAAGCGACGTCATCTTCTCCGCAGCCAAGCTGTTCTTCGCCTACGGCCTCGGCAACGCGATGATCTGCCCGATGTGGGTCGGTGCTACCTCGGTGTTTTATCCGGAGCGACCGACCCCGCAGACCGTGTTCGAGACGCTGCGCAGCTATCAGCCGACGATGTTCTTCGGTGTGCCGACGCTCTACGCCTCCATCCTGGCCGATTCCGGTTGCAGGCCGGACAATATGTCCCGGCAATTGCGGCTGTGCTTCTCGGCCGGCGAGCCGCTGCCTTCGCATGTCGGCGCCGCCTGGAAGGAGAGGTTCGGCCTCGACATCGTCAACGGCGTCGGATCGAGCGAGATGGGTCACCTCTTCCTGACCAATCTTCCCGACTCCGTCGAGTACGGCACCTCGGGCATTCCGGTCGACGGATTCAAGCTCAGGCTGGTCGACGAGAACGCGCAGGACGTGGCCGACAACGAGATGGGAGAGCTTCTCGTCAAGGGCGAGTCGGCCGCGGCCGGCTATTGGAACCAACGGGAGAAGTCGCGTCGCACGTTCCTGGGCGAATGGACCCGAACCGGCGACAAGTATGTGAGGCGCCCGGACGGTGTGTACACCTATTGCGGCCGCACCGACGACATGTTCAAGGTCAGCGGCATCTGGGTGTCGCCGTTCGAGATCGAGGAAGCTCTGGTGACCCATCCCGGCGTCCTCGAAGCCGCGGTCGTGCCGGCCGAGGACGACAACAACCTGATCAAGCCGAAGGCGTTCGTGGTCCTGAGGGAAGGATGGGACCGGGATGGCAGGGCGCTGTACGAAGAACTCAAGGTGCACGTGAAGCGCAGCATCGGGCCGTGGAAATATCCGCGATGGATCGAGTTCGTCGACGGCTTGCCGAAGACCGCGACCGGAAAGATCCAGCGCTTCATGCTGCGCGATGGTGACGGCGTGGCCAATGGTGGCGACCGATAGCGGCACGCACCGCGTGATCGATCCCGTTGACTGAAGTCAAGAGCGATTTGCGCTGCGAATGATATCGATCGATCGCAGTTCGACGGAGAAATCTTCGCATTGGTTTGCTCAACTGAACGCGGGTTGCGGCGATGACGGATCACACGGTGGACATCCACGCTTCCGGGCGTCTCTCGGAGCTTCGTTTCGCGGAGCAATTCAACGTCGCCTGTTCCTTCATCGACCGGCATCTCGCCGAGGGACGTGGCGCCAAGATTGCCATCCGCACGAGTGACGATGCGGTGACGTATGCCGATCTCGCCGCCAACGTGAATCGCTGCGCGCGGCTGCTGGTGCGCCTCGGCATCGGGCGCGGCGAGCGGCTGCTGATGATCGTGAAGGACTGTCCCGCGTTCTTCTATCTGTTCTGGGGCGCGATCAAGGCCGGTGTCGTTCCCGTTCCCGTCAATACGCTGCTGCGCTCCTCGAGCTACAGCTACATGATCGAGGACTCCGGCGCTGCCGCTCTGGTCTATTCGCCGGAGTTTGCCGAGGAAGTGCTGCCGGCCATTGCGGACGCCTCGCACAAGGCGCCTGTGGTGCTCCGCACCGAAGGCGAGACAGGTTCGTTCCTCGATCTGCTCGCCCCGGTCGAACCGCAATTCGAAACCGTGCCGGCCAAGGCTGCCGACGACTGTTTCTGGCTTTACTCGTCGGGATCGACCGGCGCGCCCAAGGCGGCGGTGCATCGCCATCGCGACATGGTCGTCACCAGCCAGCGGTTCGGCGTCGAGACGCTGGGCATTCGCGAAGACGACGTCTGCTACTCCGAAGCCAAGCTGTTCTTTGCCTACGGCCTCGGCAACAACCTGACCTTTCCGCTCTGGGTCGGCGCCACGGCCGTCCTGAACGACCAGCGTCCGGGCCCGGCATCGAGCTTTCCCCTGATCGAGAAATACAGGCCGACGCTCTATTTCGGCGTGCCGACCCTGTACGCCGCCTATCTGCAGCATTTCGCCACCGAGAAGCCCGATCTGTCGTCGGTCCGCCATTGCGTCTCCGCCGGTGAAGCGTTGCCGGCCGAAATTCTTCGGCGCTGGCACGAAGAGACGGGCCTATGGATCATCGACGGCATCGGTTCCACCGAAGCGCTG
>WBZP01000761.1_pt1 | contig 42093 bp, 40 predicted proteins | sample 5204301 | NCBI WGS metagenome assembly WBZP01 (sample SAMN12412401, study PRJNA552823) | activated sludge metagenome | isolation source: activated sludge from nitrification reactor of wastewater treatment plant... | place: USA: Pennsylvania | collected 2017
CCACCCGGCGAACACGGCCGCGCCGACGCCGTAGCCCAGCAGCCCGGTCACGTCGACCTGGCTGGTGATCGACAGGCCCGCGTTGGACGGCAGGTACTTGAGCACCGCGCCCCAGCTCTCGGGCAGCAGCGCCATCATCAGCGCCGGCACGAACACGATCCCGCCGACGAGGACGCCGATACCCGTGCCGACGCTGCGCAGCAGCACGCCGAGCGCGACGCCGATGACGCCGATGCCGACGAGGTACGCCACCCAGCCGAGGAGGGCGCGCAGGACGCCGGGGTCGCCGATCGCGAGCGTGTGCACGCCGGCTCCGGAGAGCAGCGCGGCGCCGCCGAAGAAGGCGGCGAAGACCGCGACGAGGACGGCGGGGAGCACGATCGCGACGAACACCAGGACCTTGCTCACGAGCACCGGCCAGCGCTTCGGCACCGCGGCGAGCGTGGTGCGGATCAGGCCCGACGCGAACTCGCGAGCCCCGACGAGGACGCCGAGCACCGACACGATGATGACGCCGAACTGCGCGCCCGCCATCGTGATCCCGACGGTGTCGAGGGCCGCGACATCACGAGGGCCATCCTGCCCGGCGTCGGGCGAGTACCCGGTCATGTACGCCGCGAGCAGACCGAAACCGACGATCGCGGCCATCAGCAGGCCGGTCGTGATCCAGGTCGAGCGCAGCGAGCGCTGCTTGATCCACTCGGAGCGGATCACGCGCGGCACCGACGTGCGCAGGGCGGGCGCCGCGTCGTGCGTCGAGGGCTCGGTGCGGGGTGCGGTCAGGGTGCTCATCAGGCGGCCTTCCTCGTGGTGGGGAGAGTGGTGGCGTCGCCGCCGCGGAACTCGACCTCGTCGCGCGTGAGCTCGAGGTAGGCCTCCTCGAGGGAGGCGCGCACCGGGGCGAGCTGGTGCAGGGTGACCGCTTCGGCAGCGGCGATGTCGCCGATGGCCGCGGCGTCGAGGCCGGCGACGTCGAGCGTGTGGTGCTCGGTCGAGGTCACGACGGCACCACGGGCGGCGAGGACGTCGCGCAGCCGCGCCGCGTGCGGCGACACGACGCGCACGTGGTCGGCCGACGCGCCGGCCAGGAACTCGGCCATGGTCGTGTCGGCGAGGATGCGCCCGCGACCGATCACGACGAGGTGGTCGGCGGTCAGCTCGAGCTCGCTCATGAGGTGCGAGCTGAGGAACACGGTGCGGCCCTCGGCGGCGAGCTGGCGCAGCAGCTGGCGGATCCAGATGATGCCGTCGGGGTCGAGGCCGTTGACCGGCTCGTCGAGCATGACGACGGCGGGGTCCGCGACCAGAGCGGCGGCGATGCCGAGCCGCTGCCCCATGCCGAGGGAGAAGCCGCCGGCGCGCTGCTTCGCGACCTCGGTGAGGCCGACGAGCTCGAGCAGCTCGTCGACGCGGCGCGCGCCGACACCGACGGTGGCGGCGAGGGCCAGCAGGTGCGACCGCGCGGAGCGGCCCTTGTCGACGCCCTTCGCGTCGAGCAGGGCTCCGATCTCGGCGAGCGGTGCCCGCGATACGGCGTAGTCGCGGCCGTTGACCAGCGCTCGGCCGGCGGTCGGACGGTCCAGGCCGAGGATGACGCGCATCGTCGTCGACTTGCCGGCGCCGTTGGGGCCGAGGAAGCCGGTGACGATCCCGGGCTGCACGGTGAAGGTGATGTCGTCGACGGCCGCGTGGTCGCCGAACTTCTTGGTGAGCTCCTGCACTTCCAGCATGTCTGCTCCTGTGGGGTTGTTGTCTGCCACCACAGTCGCGGAGCGCACTGCGAGTCGTCGTCGTCCGTGCACAGGCACCTGCGCGTACGACGTCCGCAGTACGCCGAGGAGCCGGTCGGTCGCTCAGTCGCCGACGCGCACGAGCCCGGTCTGGTAGGCGATCACGACGAGCTGCGCGCGGTCGCGGGCGCCGAGCTTGGTCATCGCCCGGTTCACGTGCGTCTTCGCCGTCAGCGGCGACACGACGAGCGCCGCGGCGATGTCGTCGTTCGACATCCCGCGCGCGACGAGTGCCACGACCTCGCGCTCGCGCTCGGTGAGGACGTCGAGGGAGGCGTCGACGACGTCGCCGTCGACCGGCTGCGCGAGGAGGCGCTCGATGAGCCCCTTGGTGGCGCGCGGCGACAGCAGCGCCTCGCCGCGCGCGACGACGCGGATCGCGTCGAGCAGCTCGACCGGCTCGACACCCTTGCCCAGGAAGCCGCTCGCGCCGGCGCGCAGCGCGGCGAGCACGTGGTCGTCGGCCTCGAACGTGGTGAGCACGAGGACCTTCACGTCGACGAGCTCGGGGTCGGCGGTGATGAGCGACGTCGCGGAGATGCCGTCGGTGCCGGGCATCCGAACGTCCATCAGCACGACGTCGGGCTTCAGCGCCCGCGCCTGCTCGAGGGCCTGCTCGCCGTCGGCGGCCTCGCCCACGACCTCCATGTCGTCGGCGCTGCCGACGAGCGCCGCGAACCCGCCGCGGATCAGCGCCTGGTCGTCGGCCAGCAGCACCCGGATCGTCACGACGTCACCTCGGCAGCGGTCGCGACCTGCGGCGCCGGGAGCTCGGCGTGCACGACGAACCGGCCGTCGGACTCCCCCACCTCGAGGCTGCCACCGACCGCCGCCACCCTCTCGCGCATCCCGACGAGCCCGAGACCCGTTCCCGCTGTAGGGATCGCGCCGTTCACCCGGTTCGCGATGTCGAGCACCACGACGTCGTCACGGTAGTCGACGACCACCTCGGCGCCGCCGCGGCCGTGCTTCCCGACGTTGGTCAGCGACTCCTGAACGACCCGGTACGCCGCGAGATCCGTCACCGGCGCCAGCGCGCGCACCGCTCCGGTGACCCGCCACGTCACCGGTACGCCGGCCCTGCGCACCGACTCCACCAGCGCATCCGCCTGCGCGAGACCGGGTGCCGGCTGCACCGCCGACGACTCGTCGGGCGCGCGCAGCAGGCCGAGCACGGTCGTCATCTCCGAGAGCGCCACCTGGCTCGCCTCGCGCACGTGCCCGATCGCCTCGCCCGCCTTCGCCGGGTCGGTGGCCAGCAGGTGCTGGGCGACGCCGGACTGCACGTTGATCACCGCGATGTGGTGGGCGAGCACGTCGTGCAGCTCGCGCGCGATGCGCAGCCGCTCCTCGGTGACCTGCCGACGTGCCTCCTCCTCGCGCGACTGCTCCGCGCGCAGCGCCCGCTCCTCGGCGTCGAGGATCACCTGGCGCCGTGCGCGTCGGGCGATGCCGATGGCGCACGCCGCGGCGATGAGAGCGGCGAAGACGTAGGTCACCTGCTGCTCGACGTCGTCGGCCGCGACGACCCACAGCGCACCGCACACGAGCACGCCGACGGCCGACGAGAGCGCGACGGCCGTGCGCCACGCGCGCATCATCGACACCGTGTAGACGGCGACGAACAGCGCACCGAAGGTCTGCGAGTTGCTGTGGTCGACCGCGATCCCGACGAGCGACAGCACGAGCTCGGCGGCGAGCACCTCCGTCGGCCGGAGCCGCCGCGCCACGAGCACCAGGCAGGCGAGCACGAGCAGCACGTACGACGCGGTCGTCGGCGCGAAGGCGATCTGGTGGTCGTCGGGTCCGCGGGAACCGTCGTTGCCCGGGCCGAGCGTGAGCAGGCCGCCGACGAGCAGCACGAGGGCGAGGCAGGAGTCGAAGAACAGCGGATGCGCCTTCGTCCACGCGCGCCAGCGCCGCCACCTGCTCACGCCGTCACCGTAGTCGTGCGCATGGCGCCGAGGCATCGCCCCGACGTCGTACCTCCGGCGTACCGCATCCGCAGTACGCGGGCGATCGCGTGATCTTGGTCAGTTGCGACCTACTGACCCCGGGAAGCGAGCAACTGACCAAGATCACGCTGAGATGGCGCGGGTCAGGACTTGGCGGCGGCCTTCTTCGTGGTCTTCTTGGCCGCCTTCTTCGCCGGGGCCTTCTTGGCGGCGGCCTTCTTCTTCGGGGCGGGGCCGGCGGCGCGCTTCTCGGCGAGGAGGTCGGCGGCGCGCTCGACCGAGAGGGTCGAGGGGTCGTCGGCACGGCGCAGGCTCGCGTTGGTCTCGCCGTCGGTCACGTACGGACCGAAGCGACCCTCCTTGAGCTGGATCTCCTTGCCCGACGACGGGTCGACGCCCACGATCACGCCCGGCTTCGGAGCGGCCTGACCGCGGCGCTGCTTGGGCTGCGCGAGGAGCGCGAGCGCCTCCTCGAGGGTCACCGTGAAGATCGACTCCTCGCTGGGCAGCGAGCGGGAGTCCTTCTCCTTGGTGATGTACGGGCCGTACCGGCCGTTCTGCGCGGTGATCGGTACGCCGTCGGCCGGGTCCTCGCCCACCGTGCGCGGCAGCGTGAGCAGCTTGAGCGCGGTGTCGAGGTCGACGGTGTCGACGGCCATGTCGGCGAACAGCGACGCGGTGCGCGGCTTCGCCGACTTGGGCGCGTCCTCGGGCAGCAGCTCGGTGACGTACGGGCCGTAGCGGCCGGTCTTCGCCACGATCTCGAGCCCGGTCTCCGGGTTCGTGCCGAGCGGGTGGTCGCCCGACGGCAGCGCGAAGAGCTCCTCGGCCTTCTCGACGGTGACCTCGTCGGGCGCGAGGTCGAGCGGCACGTTGGCCCGCTCCTCGCCGCGCTCGATGTAGGGCCCGTAGCGACCGACGCGCAGCACGATGTCGCTGTCGGCGATCGGGAAGGACGAGATCTCGCGAGCGTCGATCTCGCCCAGGTCGTTCACCAGCGCGTGCAGGCCGGCGAACTGCTCGTCGGCGTCGCCGCGGTAGAACCGGTCGAGCGCCGCGACCCGGTCGAGGTCGCCCGACGCGACGGAGTCGAGCACCTCCTCGAGCTGCGCGGTGAAGTCGTAGTCGACGAGGCGGGTGAAGTGCTCCTCCATGAGCCGCGTGACGGCGAACGCGAGGAACGTCGGCACGAGAGCGGATCCGCGCTTCACGACGTAGCCGCGGTCGACGATCGTGCCCATGATCGAGGCGTACGTCGACGGGCGACCGATCCCGCGCTCCTCGAGCGCCTTCACCAGCGACGCCTCGGTGAAGCGCGGCGGCGGGTTGGTCGCGTGCCCCTCGGGCTCGAGCCGCAGAGCGGTGACGTTGTCGCCGACCTTGAGCGGCGGGAGGCGGCGCTCGGAGTCGTCGGCGTCGTCCTTCTCGCGCTCGTCGTCGACCGACTCCTCGTACGCCGCGAGGAACCCGCGGAACGTGATGACGGTGCCGCTCACCGAGAACTCGGCGTCGCGGCCGTCGGACGCCGTGGCGCCCAGGCGGATCGTGGCGGTCTGGCCGCGCGCGTCGGCCATCTGGGAGGCGACCGTGCGCTTCCAGATCAGGTCGTAGAGCAGGAAGTCGTCGCCGCGCAGCTCGCCGGCGACCTGCGCCGGGGTGCGGAAGACGTCGCCGGCCGGACGCACGGCCTCGTGCGCCTCCTGCGCGTTCTTCACCTTGCGGTCGTAGCGGCGCGGGACCTCGCTGACGTGATCGCTGCCGTAGAGCTGCGCCGCCTGGGCGCGCGCCGCGTTCATCGCCGACTCCGACAGCGTCGTCGAGTCGGTACGCATGTAGGTGATGTAGCCGCGCTCGTAGAGGCCCTGGGCCACGCGCATCGTGCGCTGCGCACCCCAGCGCAGCTTGCGGCTGGCCTCCTGCTGCAGCGTCGAGGTCATGAAAGGCGCTGCGGGAGAACGCTTGTAGGGCTTGTCCTCCACCGAGCGGACCGTGAACGGGACACCCTCGAGGGCCGCCGCGAGCGAGGTCGCGGTCTCCTCGGTGAGGTGCGCGGCGTCGGCGCGGGTGAGCACGCCGAGGTCGCTGAAGTCCTTGCCGGTGGCCACGCGGGAGCCGTCGACGGCGACGAGCTTCGCGGTGAACGAGCCCGGGTCGAACAGGCCCTCGATGTCCCAGTACGACGCCGAGCGGAACGCGATGCGCTCCCGTTCGCGGTCGACGACCAGACGCGTCGCGACGGACTGGACGCGGCCGGCGGACAGGCCGGTCATGACCTTCTTCCAGAGGACCGGGCTGACCTCGTAGCCGTAGAGGCGGTCGAGGATGCGGCGGGTCTCCTGCGCGTCGACCAGGCTCTTGTCCAGCTCGCGCGTCTCGTCGACCGCGCGCTGGATCGCATCGCGGGTGATCTCGTGGAAGACCATCCGCTTGACCGGCACCTTCGGGTTGAGCACCTCGAGCAGGTGCCACGCGATGGCCTCGCCCTCGCGGTCCTCGTCCGTCGCGAGCAGCAGCTGGTCGGACTCCGCGAGCTTCTTCTTCAGCTCGGCGACCTTGGTCCTCTTGTCGGCGTCGACGACGTACAGCGCCTGGTAGCCGCGGTCGACGTCGACCCCGAGGCGGGACCAGGCCTCGCCCTTGTACTTGGCGGGGATGTCGGCGGCCCGCTTGGGCAGGTCGCGGATGTGCCCGACCGAGGCCTCGACCTCGTAGCCGTCGCCAAGGTAGCCCTGGATCGTCTTCGCCTTCGCGGGCGACTCCACGATCACGAGCGTGCGGGTCGGCTCGCTGGCCGCCGTCGCCTTGGCCTTGGGTGGCACCTGACTCCTCGTCCTGATGTCGGGCTCAGCGGGGGCTCCCCCGCCCGTCGATGATCACCGACGGGCGGAGTGTCTCCACCTCCGGGGGTGGCCTGTCAAACGGAGCGCTCCCGGGCGGCGTGTCGCAGACGGCGTCGTACGTCGCATCGCCGCAGATCAGACGGGGTGCGACAGGTTCCAGCGGCCCTCCCCCGCCCCGACCACCGGTTGATGTGTGTCCAGGCGGGTCCCTGGCCCCGCGTGGACGCACCTCAACGGAGATGGACGCGGACGCCGTCCTCGAGCTCGACGAGGACGTCCTCGGCCACGGCGGCCAGGGCCGCGCGGACGCGGCGGGCCAGGCGGGTGGCGAGCACGGAGTCGAGGTCGGGCTCGGCGACGAAGGCGGCCGAGGCGAGCTCCTCGGGCGGGAGGCGGACCGCGTCGAGCGAGGCCAGCGTGCCGCCGTCGTACACGTGCATCAGCGACTCGGTCCGGTCGGGCTCCCGGCCCTGCCACTCGACCACGAGGAGGCGGCCGACGGGGATCTCGAGGCCGAGCTCCTCGCGCAGCTCCCGGGCGCACGCCGCACGCGGCGACTCGTCGCCCTCGACGGCGCCGCCGGGGATCTCCCAGGTTGCCTTGTACGTCGGCTCCACCAGCAGCACGCGGCCCTCGGGATCGCGGATGAGCGCCCCCGACCCCATCCGCTTGGCGGGCAGCCGCGCGAGGTGCACGGTCTGCTCCGGCGTCAGCGGCTGGTTCGGGTCCCCCATAGCGGACACCCTGCCAGCCGTTGGGGAACGTGGACTGCGTCTTAGGCGGCCTGGGGCACCTTCATCCAGATCGGTCGAGGGTGAGGAGGGCGTCTTCTACGAGGGCTCGGACGGCGACGAGGGCGGCGGGGAGGACGTCGTCGGGGTCGAGGTCGTAGACGGCGGCGGCGGAGTCGACGGCCTGGGCGAGCGTCCTGGTGCCGTCGAAGCTGCGGACCAGGTGCGCGCCGACGGCGTCGAGGAGCACCTCGGGGCGCCAGCCGTCGACGAGACCGAGGCGCGGCGGCATCGCCTCGAGGCGGCCGACCGCGTCGGCGCGGTCCTCCTCGACCAGGCGCAGGCGCGGTGCGCGGCGCGGGGTCGAGCCGATGAGCGCGAACGCGTCGTACGTCGCCCACCCAGCGCGGGCCGCGACGAGCGCCGCGACCTCGTCGCCGCGCGGCTGCCGCGGGAAGCTCGCGACGTCCTCGATGCGCGGACCCGACGCGCCGTAGGTGCCGCCCTTGTGCAGCACGACCCAGCCGAAGCCGACGCCCTCGGCGTCCATGTCGCCGAGCTCGTCGAGCCACTCGGCGTAGCGGCGGTCGTGCTCGGCGGCGTCGTCGGTCCCGCCGGCGTCGCGCAGCCAGAGGCCGACGTACTCGGCCGGGTCCTGCACCTCGCGCTGGGCCACCCACGCGTCGCAACCGCTGCCCTCGACCCAGCCGGCGACGCGCTCGCGCCAGTCGGCGCCGCGCACGTGCAGCCAGTTGGCGAGGACCACCGCCGTGCCGCCGTCCTCGAGCCGGGCGGGCAGCTGCTGCAGGAGCACCCGCCCGAGGTCGTCGGCCGGGAGCCCGGCGTCGCGGTAGGTGTAGCGGTGGCCGGGCGAGATGACGAACGGTGGGTTGCAGACCACGAGGTCGAAGGTCTCGCCCACGACCGGCTCGAGCAGCGACCCCTCGCGCAGGTCCCACTCCTGCCCCGACAGCGCGGCGGTCGCCGCCGCGAGGCGCAGCGCCCGGCGGTTGCGGTCGGTGGCCACGACCGAACCGGCGTGCCGGCCGAGGTGCAGCGCCTGGACGCCGCAGCCGGTTCCGAGGTCGAGCGCGCGGCCGACCGGGTCGCGCGGGGTCAGGCGCGCGAGGGTGAGAGACGCGCCGCCCACCCCGAGCACGTGGTCGACGGCGACCTCGCCGACGTCGTGCCCGGCGGAGTCGGGGCCGTGGTCGGAGACGACGTACCAGTCCGTGTCGCTCTCGCCGTAGGGCCGCACGTCGACCGCCGCGCGCACGTCGCTCGCGCCGGTGATCAGGCCGACGGCCTCGAGGTCGGCGAGCGGCAGGTGCCGCTGCGCCTCGGCCAGCGGTACGGCGTCGCCGAGCACGAACAGGCGCACGAGCTCGGCGTCGGTGCCGTGGCGCCCCTCGAGCGCGCGACGGGCGGGCACCGGCTCGCCACGGCCGAGGGCGGCATACGCCGAGGCGCCCAGCAGCGCGAGCAGCCCGTCGGCGGTGAAGCCCACGTCGAGGAAGACCTCGCGCAGCCGTGCAGCAGCAGCCCGGTCGACGTCCATGCCCCGATCATGGCGAACCCGATCGCCTCATGCGCCCGTCGCCGGGCAATCCCGTCGACCGCGGAGCACATCGACCACGAGCACGTCGACCACGAGCACGTCGACCGCGGAGCACGTCGACCGCGGAGCACGTCGACCGCGAGCTCGTCGACCGCGAGCACGTCGGCCGCGAGCTCGTCGGCCGACGACCAGGTCGGTGCGTCAGCGGTGCCCGGGGCCGGACATGCGCGAGGGCCCCGGGAACGCGTCCCGGGGCCCTCGTGGTGCGTGCGGTGCGGCTAGTGCTGCTCGCCGCCCTCGATCGTCTCCTCGCCCGCCATCTCCGGGTGGAGCTCGGGGTGGTGGGAGGCGTCGATGTCCTCGAGGATGTGCTCGAGCTCGGGGTCGTCGCCGACCGCGATCGGGCGGGCCTTCGCGACGACGACGGCGCCGACGACGATGAGGAACGCGATGAGCGCGATGCCCCAGGCGTAGACGTTGTTGCCGGCGAGGTAGAAGGACACGATCGCCGGGGCCACGAGCAGCGCCACCAGGTTCATGACCTTGATGAGCGGGTTGATCGCCGGGCCGGCGGTGTCCTTGAACGGGTCGCCGACGGTGTCGCCGATGACCGTGGCCGCGTGGGCGTCGGAGCCCTTGCCGCCGAAGTTGCCGTCCTCGACGAACTTCTTCGCGTTGTCCCAGGCGCCGCCCGAGTTCGCCAGGAAGACCGCCATGAGCACGCCGGTGGCGATGGTGCCCGCGAGGTAGGCGCCGAGTGCACCGATGCCGAGGCCGAAGCCGACGGCGATCGGCATGAGCACCGCGAGCAGACCCGGGGTGACCAGCTCGCGGAGCGAGTCGCGCGTGACGATGTCGACGACCTTGCCGTACTCCGGCTTCTCGGTGCCGTCCATGATCCCGGGGTGGTCGCGGAACTGGCGACGCACCTCGAAGATCACGGCGCCGGCCGCGCGGGAGACCGCGTTGATGGCCAGGCCCGAGAACATGAACACGACGGCCGCACCGATGATCAGACCGACCAGGTTGCGCGGGTCGGCGACGTCGAGGACCGCGCCGTACTGCGCCTGGTCGTTCGGCGCCGGTACGACGACACCGCCGGCCGCGATGGCCGCCTTGGTCGCCTCGACCACCGTGTCTCGGAACGCACCGAACAGCGCGGTGGCCGCGAGCACTGCTGTCGCGATCGCGATGCCCTTGGTGATCGCCTTCGTGGTGTTGCCGACGGCGTCGAGGCGGGTGAGCACCTGGGCGCCCTCGCCGTGCACGTCGCCGGACATCTCCGCGATGCCCTGGGCGTTGTCGGAGACGGGGCCGAAGGTGTCCATCGAGACGATGACGCCGACGGTGGTGAGCAGGCCGCAGCCCGCGAGCGCGATGGCGAACAGGCCGACGACGACCGAGCCGCCGCCGAGCGCGTACGCCGCGAACACCGCGACACCGATGAGCAGCGCCGAGTAGACCGCCGACTCGAAGCCGACGGAGAGGCCGGCGAGGACCACGGTGGCGGGGCCGGTGAGCGAGCTCTTGGCGACGTCGTCGACCGGCTTGCGGTTGGTCTCGGTGAAGTAGCCGGTGAGCATCTGGATCGCGGCGGCGAGGACGATGCCGATGAGCACCGCGCCGATCGCGAACAGGCGCGGGTTGAACGTGTCGACCGTGACGATGCCGAGGTTGCCCACGGTGACGCCCTTGAGGTCGACGACCTTGGCGGGCAGCAGCCAGAAGACCGCGGCGATCACGAGGAGCGCGGACACGATCGCGGAGATGAAGAAGCCGCGGTTGATGGCGCTCATGCCCGAGCGGTCGCCGTCGCGCGGGGTGACGGCGAAGATGCCGATGACCGCGGTGAGGACGCCGATGGCGGGCACGACGAGCGGGAAGACCAGGCCGATGTTGCCGAAGGCGGCCTTGCCGAGGATCAGCGCCGCGACCAGGGTCACGGCGTAGGACTCGAACAGGTCGGCGGCCATACCGGCGCAGTCGCCGACGTTGTCGCCGACGTTGTCGGCGATGGTGGCCGCGTTGCGCGGGTCGTCCTCGGGGATGTTCTGCTCGACCTTGCCGACGAGGTCGGCGCCGACGTCGGCGGCCTTGGTGAAGATGCCGCCGCCGACACGCATGAACATCGCGAGCAGAGCCGCGCCGAAGCCGAAGCCCTCGAGGACCGTCGGGGCGTCGCCCTTGTAGATGAGGACCACGACGGCCGCACCGAGCAGGCCGAGGCCGACGGTGAACATGCCGGCGACGCCACCGGTGCGGAACGCGATCTTCATCGCCTTCTGCTCGGCGCCCTCGGTCTCGTTCGCCGCCGCGGCCACGCGCACGTTGCCGCGGACCGCGAGCCACATGCCCATGTAGCCGGTGATGCCGGAGAACACCGCGCCGACGATGAAGAACACCGAGCGGCTGAGCTTGAGCGTGGTGTCGGACATGTCCGGCGACGATGCGACCGGCAGGAAGAAGAGGACGATCACGACGATCACGGCGAACACCGCGAGCGTGCGGAACTGGCGGGAGAGGTACGCCGCGGCGCCCTCCTGGACAGCCCCCGCGATCTCCTTCATGTTGTCGGTGCCCTCGCTCGCGGCGAGGACCTCCCGGGCGAGAACCCACGCGACGCCGAGCGCGGCCACTGCGATGAGGGCGACGACGGCGATGATCGTGTAGTTCAGGCCCGAGACGGTCACGCTGGTGGTCACAGCGCTCAACGTCCCGGACATGCAGAACTCCTGACTCAGGTGAAGGTGCTCGGCGCAGCCTCGAGACGCGCCCGTAGCGTGCCCGGAGTCTACGCACGGTTGTGACCTGGACCACGGGGGGTGGGGTCCTCGACGGTGCGGCGTGAGTCACACCGTCGCAACCTCGCGCAACCTGCCCGATACAGCGGTCGGCCATGAAACCGTTTCCACTGCGTCCAGCGGGATCCCCGGCCGCGCGGGCGGCCTGCGGGGACGGCGTCCGGCTCAGTCGTCGGTCAGCGGCCAGCGCAGGCGCAGGGTCGTACCGGTCGGCATCCGGGGCTCGATCTCGACCTCCGGGGCGACGGCGCGGACGAGCGCGAGGGCCATGCCCTCGTCGTCGTCGGGGAGCTCCGGGGCGGTGCGGTCGCGCACCTCGACGGCGAACCCGCCGTCGTCGTCGACCACGACCTCGACGTCGGCATCGGTGCCGCTCGCCGCGTGGCGCAGGACCGCGCGGGCGACCGCCTCGCCGACCGCGAGCCGGACGTCGTCGACGACGTCCTCCGCGACACCTGCCCGGCGGGCGGCGGCGACCACGACCAGGCGCGCGGTGCGCACGTGCTCGGGCGTGGGCGGCAGGCTCAGCGTGGCGGTGGGCACGGGCTGCCTCAGCCGGCGAGGGCGTCGGCCAGGGACGCGTGCACGGGGATGACCTGGTCGAGCCCGGTGATGCGGAAGACCTTGTTCACCCGCTCCGCCGTCACGACGACGTCGAGCGAGCCGTCGGAGTCGCGCACCCGCTTGAGGGCCTTCACGAGCACCGAGAGGCCGGTCGAGTCCAGGAAGTCGACCCCGGAGAGGTCGACGACGACGCGGGTGGCGCCGCCGGCGACGGCCGTCGACAGCGCCTCGTCGAGGACGGGCGCGGTGTAGACGTCGACCTCGCCGGTGGCGGCGACGATCGTGCGGCCGCCCTCGTCTCGGGTGCTCACGGAGAGATCCACGTCGTCACTCTGGCACAGGTCCCACGACCGGGATACGAGTCGGGGAGGATCGGGGCGTGCTCGACGTCGACCCCCAGCTGCTCCTCGGCCGTCTCGCGGCCGGGCGCGACGACCGGCTGCTCCACGTCGAGCAGGTGCCGGCCCGCACGGGCACGGCGGTCGGCTGGCCGGACTGGGTGGAACCGGAGCTGCGCGACGCGTGGACCCGCGCGGGCATCGCACTGCCGTGGGCGCACCAGGCTGCCGCTGCCGACCTCGCGCACGACGGCGCCCACGTGGTCGTCGCGACGGGGACGGCGTCGGGCAAGTCGCTCGCCTACCTCATGCCGGCGTTGACCTCGGTGCTCGAGGGGACGCGCGCACCGAACGGCCGCGGGGCGACTGCGCTCTACCTCGCTCCGACCAAGGCGCTGGCGCACGACCAGTGGCGGTCGGTGGCCGAGCTCGGGCTCGACGCGCTGCGGGTGTCGGCGTACGACGGCGACACCCCCGACGAGGAGCGCGAGTGGATCCGCCAGCACGCGGGCTACGTGCTGTCGAACCCCGACCTGCTGCACCGCTCGATGCTCCCGGGCCATGCGCGGTGGGCGTCGTTCCTGCGCGCGCTGCGCTACGTCGTGGTCGACGAGTGCCACGTCTACCGCGGCGTGTTCGGGTCGCACGTCGGGAACGTGCTGCGACGTCTGCAGCGGGTGTGCGCGCGCTACGGGTCGACGCCGACGTTCGTGCTCGCGTCGGCGACCGCGGGCGATCCCGCGGGGTCGGCGTCGCGGCTGCTCGGGCTCCCGGTGGTCGCGGTCGACGACGACGCGTCGCCGCGGGGTGCGACGTCGTTCGCGCTGTGGGAACCGCCGCTGACCGACCACGGCGGCGAGAACGACGCGCCTACCCGGCGTACCGCGACGGCCGAGACCGCTTCTCTGCTCACGGATCTCGTGGTCGAGGGTGCGCGCACGCTGGCCTTCGTCCGGTCGCGGCGCGGTGCCGAGGCGGTGGCGATGACGGCGCGCGACACGCTCGCCGAGGTCGACCCGGACCTCGTCGGCCGGGTCGCGGCGTACCGCGCCGGCTACCTGCCCGAGGAGCGGCGCGCGCTCGAGGACGCGCTGCGCTCCGGCGAGCTGCTCGGCGTCGCGGCGACGAACGCGCTCGAGCTCGGCGTCGACGTCACCGGGCTCGACGCGGTGCTGCTGTGCGGTTGGCCGGGGACGCGGGCGTCGCTCTGGCAGCAGGCCGGTCGCGCCGGCCGGTCGCGACGCGATGCGCTCGCGGTGCTCGTCGCGCGCGACGACCCGCTCGACACCTATCTCGTGCACCACCCGGAGGCGGTGTTCGGCGCCGGCGTCGAGGCGACCGTGTGCGACCCGACCAACCCCTACGTGCTCGGACCCCACCTGTGCGCCGCGGCGTCCGAGCTGCCGCTGACCGAGGACGACCTGCCGATGTTCGGCGACGGGGCGCGCGACGTCGTCGAGGCGCTCGTCGTGCGCGGGCTGCTGCGGGTGCGGCCGGGCGGCTGGTTCTGGACGCGGCCGGAGCGCGCGAGCGACCTCGCCGACCTGCGCGGCATCGGGGGCGGCATGGTGCGCGTGGTCGAGGACGAGACCGGTCGGCTGCTCGGGACGGTCGACCCGGGCGCCGCGCACTCGACGGTGCACACCGGAGCGGTCTACGTGCACCAGGGCGCGACGTACCTCGTCGACCACCTCGACCTCGAGGACTCGGTCGCGCTCGCGCACCGCGAGGACGTCGACTGGACGACCTCGGCGCGCGACACCACCGACATCCGCATCGTCGACGAGCTGGCGCGAACCGCGTGGGGCGACGCCGAGCTCGTGCACGGGCACGTCGAGGTGACCAACCAGGTGGTGGCGTATCTGAAGCGGCGCTACCTGACCGGCCAGGTCCTCGGCGAGGAGCCGCTCGACCTGCCGCCGCGCCACCTGCGCACGCAGGCGGTGTGGTGGACGGTGACGCCGGAGATGCTGGCCGCGGCGTCGCTTACGGACGCCGACGTACCCGGTGCGGCGCATGCCGCGGAGCACGCGTCGATCGGACTGCTGCCGCTGGTCGCCACGTGCGACCGCTGGGACATCGGGGGCGTCTCGACCGCGCTGCACGAGGACACCGGCCGGATGACGGTGTTCGTCTACGACGGCCACCCCGGCGGTGCCGGCTTCGCCGAGCGCGGTTACGCCGCCGCGCGCACCTGGCTCACCGCGACGCGCGACGCGATCGCCTCGTGCGAGTGCCGCGACGGCTGCCCCTCGTGCGTCCAGTCCCCCAAGTGCGGCAACGGCAACGAGCCGCTCGACAAGCCCGGCGCCGTCCGCCTCCTCGACGTCCTCCTCGCCGGCGCCCCCGACGTCCTCCTCGCCGGCGCCCCCGAGGTCTCGCTCGGCTAAGTGCCAAGCAGAGGGCCTCTGGTTGGCACTTAGCCGAGTGAGACCACGTGGGACTGGGAGGATGCGGGGGTGAGGGTGGAGCGGGAGGACGTCGCGGGGGTGGTGCTCGCGGCCGGCGCGGGGACGCGGCTGCGGCCGCTGACCGACGAGCGGCCGAAGGCGATGTGCCCCGTGGGCAACGTGCCGCTCGTCGACCACGCGCTCGCCCGGGTGGCGCCGTACGCCGGATCCCTCGCCGTCAACGTCCACGCGTCGCAGCCGACGCTGCGCGACCACGTCGTCGGTCGGGCCCACGTGTCGCTCGAGGCCGAGGACCGACTCGCGACCGCGGGCGCGGTCGGGCACCTGCGCGACTGGATCGCCGGCCGGCATGTGCTGCTGCACAACGCCGACTCGTTCCACGACGACGACCTCGCCGCGCTGCTCGACGGCTGGACCGGTCGGCACCCGCGGCTCCTGGTGCGCACCGATCCGCACCCCAGCGACTTCGGGAACCTGCGCTTCCTCGGCGTATCGCTGCTGCCCGCGCACCTGGCCGCCCAGATGCCCGACCGCGTCGCGGGCCTGTCGTCGCTCGTCTGGGGCCCGGCGTGGGACGCCGGGACGCTCGAGACCGTGGAGGTGCGGGGTACCGCGATCGACTGCGGGACGCCGTCGGACTACCTGCGGGCGAACCTGCACGTGTCCGGTGGCGCGTCGGTGGTCGCCGGTGACGCCGTCGTCGAGGGCTCGATCACCCGCTGCGTCGTCTGGCCCGGAGCACGGGTCGAGCGCGGCGAGGAGCTCGTGGAGAGCATCCGTACGCCGCGCTCGACCGTCGCTGCACCGCTGGGCGGCTAGAACGCGTAGGCGCCGAACCGGCCCCACGCCACGAAGACCGCGAGCGCCAGCAGGACGACGTTGATCGGGATCGCCTGCTTCTCGCCGCGGCGGGCGTGCACCACGATCGCGCCGACCATGATCAGGGCGAGACCGGTCGCCGCGAGCGGCACGAGGATCGGGGCGATCTTGGTGATGGCCGGCAGGATCAGGCCGATGGCGCCGAGGACCTCGAGCAGGCCGATCAGCTTGACCGGACCGTCGGAGAAGTCCTCCACCCAGCCCATGTTCGTGGCCAGCTTCTCGCGGGGCTGGACCAGCTTGGCCACGCCGGCGGCGAGGAAGGCGACGGCGAGCAGGCCGGCGGCGATCCACAGCGCGATGTTCATGTCAGCTCCTGGATATGTTGAATGTTCAAGTCACCGTAGTCCCTGTGGGTTGAACATTCAAGCGATGTAGGTCGCTACCATCGCCGCCATGACCGACGACGTGCCCTGGCTCGACGCCGACGAGCGGGCCACCTGGATCAGCTTCAACGCGATGCTGCAGACGCTGCAGGCCGCGCTCGACGCCCAGCTCAAGCGCGACGCCGGCATCAACGTGTTCGAGTACTCCGTGATGGCGGCGCTGTCCGAGTCGCCCGGCCGCGTCATGCGGATGAGCACCCTCGCGGTGTTCGCGCAGGGGTCGCTCTCGCGGTTGTCGCACGCGGTGAGCCGGCTCGAGCGCAGCGGCTGGGTCGAGCGGCGCCCGAGCGCGGACGATCCGCGCTCGACCGAGGCGCACCTGACGGCGGCCGGGCTCCGCAAGGTCCAGCAGAGCGCGCCCGACCACGTCCGCGCGGTGCGCCAGCACGTCTTCGACCCGCTGACGACGACCCAGGCCGCAGCCCTCGGGCGGATCTCGCGCGAGATCCTCGCGGCGACCTCCCCCGACGTCGCCGACGAGGTCGCCCGCCGGATCTGACCGCCAGCAGCGCGACATCCGTCAGCGGCGACCGGCCCGCGCCACCGCACGGAGCTCCGGCGGTGCGCCGAGCAGATGGGCGAGCAGCGCGGCGACCGGTCCGCGGGCGGGCAGCGACACCTCGACGCGTGCGTCGCCGTCGACGAGCTCGCACGACCGCAGCTCGGCGCGGTGCGCAGCGGCGACCCATGCGGCGTCGGCGCAGGCGGCCCCGCTGTCGGGGAGCACCGACGACACGGCGGCGAGCGCGGCGAGGTCGGCGACATCGGCCGCCCGCTGACGGCCGGCGAGCAGGTCGGCGACGACGCCGAGCGCGAGGGCGCACGCCAGCAGGACACCGACGAGGGCGAGGGCCAGCGGCGCGACGGCACCGTCGTCGGACGTCGTCACGGCTGCTCCAGGACGGCCGCGGACCGCGCCTCGAGCCTGATGGTGCCCAGCCGCTCGAGCAGCCCCGGTGGGGACACGGAGCGGCGGCACTCGACGAGCACGTGGCCGTCGACCTGCCGCACGGTGACGACGGCGTCGGGCACGAGCCGGTGCGCCTCGCGCGCGACGGCGGCGACGTCCTCGCCCCGCGCCGCGACGCGGGCAGCGGCACGGGCCGCCGAGGAGAGGGCCACCTCGCCGCCGACGAGGGTGAGGCACCAGGCCAGGCAGAGGGCGGCGGCGACGAGGGCGCCGATGCCGAACGCGGCCTCGACGCTCACCGCGCCGCCGTCGGCGGCCGGGGGTCCCGGGCGGTGCGCACCGCCCGGGACCGAGGTCGTGCCGCTCATCCGAGACCGAAGAAGGAGAGAGCCGCACGGATGATGTAGGAGAAGATCATCTTCACGATCTCCAGGAACCAGTCGCTCGTGAGCAGCTTGATGAGCAGGCCGCCGAGGCCGGCCGCAGCCACGGTGACGACGGCGTACTCGGCGGTGGCGGCACCGGAGTCGGTGCGGACGAAGCGGGCGATGGAACGACGGGTCACAGGACCCCTCCCTCGGATCGGGACGCCGACGACCGTCGTCGGCGGCGCGACGCTCTCCTGATCACCGACACCGCGACCGCCCTCGAGCGCGCACCTGGGGACGACGACGCCGGGTCGCGGACCTGGGGACGACGGTCAGAGCAGCGCCCCGACCCACGACGCGACGACCGGCACGACGCCGAGCAGGACGAACGCGGGCAGGAACGCCAGGCCCAGCGGGGCGGTGAGGCGCACGGCCGCGGTGCGCACGCGGGCCTCGGCGGTGGCGCGCCGCGACGCGCGCGCCTGCGCGGCGAGGCGCGGCAGCACGTCGCCGAGCGGGGCACCGGTGTCGTGCGCGCGCACGACGGCGCGCGCGAGGCCCGCCAGCGCCGGCTGCCGCGCCACCTCGGCCCACGCGGACGCAGGCGGAGCACCGAGCCTCGAGGCCGAGACCGCCTCGCGGAGAAGGAGCTCCGTCGGACCGCCGACCGCGGCCGCAGCGGCGACGACCGACGCCGTCACCGTCGCGCCCGAGGCCAGGCAGGCGGCGATCAGGTCCAGCGCCAGCGGTGCCGCGCGCTCGACCGCCTCCCGGGTGCGCCGCTCCGCCGCGGGCTCCAACCGACCGAGCACGACCGCGGTCAGCGCGCCCACCACGGCACCCGCAGCGATCCCGCTCGCGCCGCCGACCACGAGCGCCGCTCCGGCCCCCACCACGAGCGACGCGACGACCTGGGCGCGTCGGCCGACGGCGTACGACGGCGACGCGCGACGCCGCCGACGGTCGTCGAGCACCACGCGGGCGCTGCTCGCGCCGGGGAGCAGCAGCACGCACACTGCCGCGAGCGCGGCCAGCACGCCCGGGCTCACAGCCCGTCCTCCAACGACGTCGCGATCCGCCACGCCCACACCGCGCCCGCCGCCTCCAGCGCGAGGCCGACGAGCAGGACCACGCGGCCCAACGGGGCACCGAGCAACCACGCCAGCGGCTGCGCCCCGAGCCCGGCACCGAGCGAGATGCCGACCACCGGCAGCAGCGCGAGCACGAGGGCGGTGGCCCTCGGCTCGGCGACGCCGGCCTCGAGCTCGGCGCGCACCCGCTCGTCGTCGCGCGCCGCGTCGGCCAGCACCGCGAGCGACGCGGCGAGCCCCGCGCCGGAGCCGGCGGCCACCTCCCAGCACGCGGCCGCTGACCGCAGCGCGGGCGACGCCGCGCCGTCGGCGACCAGGGCGCCCGCGACGTCGCCGCCGGTGCGCGCTGCGGCTCGCGCACGCGGGCACACCGAGTCCGACGCGACCACGGACGCCAGCGCCGACGCCGGGTCGCTGCCGGCGACGAGCTCGGCGGTCAGCGCGTCGAGCCACTCGAGCTCGGCCGTGCGCCGGGCCGCCGCAGCGCGCCGGCCACGGCGGGGACGTGCCAGCGGCCGCCAGCCCCGGTGCCCGGCGGGAGAACCCGTCGGAGGCCGCAGCACCAGCACGAGCGCAGCGGCGAGCACCCCGATCACCCACGGGCTCATGGCATCCCGCCGACGACCTGCGGGGCGTGATCGCCGAGGCGCTCGACCAGCCGCTCGAGGCCGGGTCCCACGACCAGCTCCCCTGCGCCGTCCCACGACCAGGCCTCGACGAGCACGGTCCAGCCACGACGGCGCTGCGCCACCGACAACGACGACCAGCGACGGCGCCCGTCACGATCGCGCACGAGGTGCACGACGACGTCGAGGCCCGCAGCGATCTGCGCGTGGACCGCGGCGCGGTCGAGACCGGCCGCGAGCGCGAGCGACTCCAGGCGCGCCGGCACGTCGTGCGGCGCGTTCGCGTGGATCGTGGCGCAGCCGCCCTCGTGGCCGGTGTTGAGGGCGGCGAGCAGGTCGACGATCTCGGCGCCGCGCACCTCCCCGACGACGATCCGGTCCGGGCGCATGCGCAAGGACTGCCGGACCAGGTCGCGCAGGGTCACCGCGCCGGCGCCCTCGAGGTTGGGCGGCCGAGCCTCGAGGCGCACGACGTGCGGGTGGTCGGGCAGCAGCTCGGCCGAGTCCTCGACCACGACGAGCCGCTCGCGCGGGGCGCACAGTCCCAGGAGCATCGAGAGCCACGTCGTCTTCCCGGTGCCTGTGCCGCCGGTGATGAGCAGCGCCAGCCGCGCGTCGACGACCGCGCGCAGCCAGGGCACGGCGTCGACCGGCACCGAGCCCAGCGCGACGAGGTCGTCGAGCGTGAACGCGCGACGCCGCGGCACGCGCAGCGACAGGCACGTGCCCGACACCGCGACCGGCGAGAGCACCGCGTGGACGCGGGTGCCGTCGGGGAGGCGGGCGTCGACCGCGGGTGAGGCGTCGTCGAGGCGGCGGCCGCAGGCGGCCGCGAGGCGTTGTGCGAGCCGGCGTACCGCGCGGTCGTCGGAGAAGCGCACCGCGACGCGCTCGACGCCGTCGCCCCGGTCGACCCACACCGCGTCCGGCGCCGTGACGAGGACGTCGGTGACGGCCGGGTCGCGCAGCAGAGGAGTCAGCGGGCCGGCACCGGACAGCTCGTCGTGCAGGCGCTCGGCCTCGACCAGCAGCCGGTCGGCCCCGAGCAGCACGCCGTCGTCGCGGAGCGCCCGCACCACGTCGGCCGGGCTCGGGACGACGCCGTCGGCCACGAGCCGGTCGCGCACGCGGTCGACGACGGCGGGGTCGAGGCTCACGACGCGGCCAGCAGCAGCGCCGCGAGGTCGTCGCACGTGCGCCCGAGTCGGCCGCGGGCGCCCGGCAGGTCGCCGCGGTCGACCGCGGCGGTGAGCCCGGGGTCGTCGTCGACCTCCGCCGCCACCTCGGCACCGAGCCACGCCGCCACCTGCTCGGGCTCGAGCGCAGCGCGCCGGCGACGGCGCACGACCAGGCGCACCGGCGCATGGGGCTGCAGCGCCGCGAGCGCGCGGCGCCCCGCCGAGACACCGCGGACGTCGGTCGTGACGACGAGCAGCAGCTCGTCGCAGCGCGGCCCGACCACCTCGAGGACCTCCGGCCGGCCGCGCGGCAGGTCGCAGAGCACGACGTCGTACGCCGAGCGCGCGGAGTCGACCACCGCGGCCACCGACTCCAGCGGGGCGACCGCCTCGCGGTCGGCCGACAGCACGGCGAGCCCGGACACGACCGGCAGCGCCGAGCGCAGTGCCTCGGGTGCGAGCACGCCGGTAACCGAGAGCAGGTCGCCCCAGCGCGCGCCGTGCACCTCCTCGGCGGCGAGCAGCAGGTCGAGCCCCGCGGACCCGGGATCGGTGTCGACGACGACGGGCGAGGCGCCGGACCTGGCGAGCGCCAGGCCGAGCGCGACGGCGAGGACGCTCGCTCCCGCGCCACCGGAAGCGCCGACGACCCCGAGGCACCGACCGCGGCGAGCACCGCCCAGGCACGCCTCCGCGACGCGGAGCACCAGCGCGCGCTCGTCGTCGGGGAGAGCGACCACGGAGTCGGCGCCGACGGCCAGCACCGCATCCCAGTCGAGCGCGTCGCGAGCCCGGGCGACGACGACGACGCCGGGGCGCCGGTCGCCGGACGCGCGCGAGGCCTCGAGGAGCATGTCGTCGCCGACGAGCACCGCAGCAGCGGCCCGCCACGCCGGCAGGGCGCGGGCGACCGAGCCGGCCTCGACGGGCTCGGCCCCCGCGGCGAGGACGATGCGGCGCAGGTCGGCGGCGAGGTCGGGATCACGGGTCAGCAGCAGCACGGAGGTCATGCGGCGACACTCCGCAGCACCTCCCACGCCACCGTTCCCGAGCACGAGGGGGTGTGGACGACGCGCCGCGGGGGTCCGTCTGGGGACAGCGAGACCGGCGTCGCGTCCGGACCCGCGCCTACGATCGAGGCATGTCCCGCTCCGCTGCGTTCTTCGACCTCGACAAGACGATCCTCGCCAAGTCGAGCTCGCTGGCGTTCGCCCGTCCGTTCTACAAGGGCGGGCTCATCGGGCGCTCCGACGTCCTGAAGTCTGCGTACGCGCAGTTCACCTACCTCTCGTCGGGCGCCGACCACGACCAGATGGAGGCCATGCGCCACTACATGTCCGAGCTGGTGAAGGGCTGGGACGTCGAGACGGTGCGCCGCATCGTCGCGGAGACGCTCGACGAGATCGTCGACCCGGCCGTCTACGAGGAGGCCGTCGACCTCATCGAGGAGCACCACGACGCCGGCCGCGACGTCATCATCATCAGCTCGTCGGGCACCGAGGTCGTCGAGCCGATCGGCGAGCGCCTCGGCGTCGACCGCGCGATCGGCACGCAGGTCGAGATCGTCGACGGCCGCTACACCGGCGAGATCCTCTTCTACGCCTACGGCGAGGGGAAGGCCGACGCGATGCGCGCGCTGGCCGAGGAGAACGGCTACGACCTCGCCGAGTGCTACGCCTACAGCGACTCGATGACCGACCTCCCGATGCTCGAGGTCGTCGGCCACCCCGTCGCCGTGAACCCCGACGCCCCGCTGCGCGCCGTCGCGGTCGAGCGAGGCTGGCCGATCGTCGACTTCGCCCGCCCGGTCGCGATGCCGACGGTGCGGCAGCGTCTCGCGCAGATCAACACCCACGAGCACCGGCGCACCGCCATGAAGGTCGGCGCGGCCACCGTCGCCCTCGGGATCGCCTGGTACGCCTCGCGCCGCAGGGGTTCTGCGACGTAGTCGACGGACGTACCCTCGACGCGAGGAGGGTCCATGGCCAACCGACGTCCCGACGGCGCGCGCGCGACCGGCTCCTTCGACGGCCGGCTCGACCTCGACGCGCTCGACGACGGCCGCGACCAGACGCTCGATCTCGACGTCATCGGCGACGACCGCCCCACGCTCCGCGAGAGCCTCGCGCGTCGCCTCGAGGACTCGGGACTGCGACCCTTCGTCGCGAGGCACCGCCGCGCGTTCACCGCCGCAGCGGTCGTGGCGGCGCTCGTGGTCGTCTCCGGCACCGTCTGGTGGGTACGCCGACCCGGCCCCCTGCCCGCACCGCAGCTCGTCGCGCGTGTGGCCGGCGCCGAGCCGACGGCGGCGCTCGTGCAGGACGTCGACAGCGGCGTCTACACCGGCATCCAGCAGAGGCTGCTCCTCACCGGGTCGGAGCCGCCCGGCGTGGCGCTGCGCCTGCTCGGGATCGCCGGGCCCGGACTGGTCGTCGACCCACGCGGTCCCGGCGTCCCGGCGGACGCAGGACCGAGCGGCAGCGCCCTCACCGTCGGTGCGCGGCTGTCGTGCATCACCCCGGAGGCGACGACGGCGGCGCTCGCGTCCAGCGCCGACGACTACGCCCTCGTGGTGCGGCGCGCGTCGCCCGAGGGCGAGATCCGCGACTACCGCGTCCCCCTGCTGGGTTCCCTCACCCTCGTCGGGCTGGTGCACCGCGCGTGCCTGCAGATCGCGCTCGACCGCGACCTGGTGGTGAGCAGCGTGACCGCCGCGCCGTACCCCGGCGTGGTCGCGCTCGCGCTCGACGTCGACCTGGCGAACGCGTCGCCGCGCGTGTGGACCGGTCTGCACGTCGCGGCGGCGGCGCAGCCGGTCGTGCTCAACGACGGCCCGCAGGTGCAGCTCGAGCCCGGCACGTCCGGCCACCTGCGCGCGCAGTTCTGGCCCGAGGACTGCGCCGACCCGGTCGGCGCGCTGCGCGACGGCGTCGCCGTCGAGGCCGACCTCGGACCGACCGGACGCGACCCGTCGCAGGGCCCGACCTCGACCAGCGCGCTGCTGCGGCTGCCCGGCCAGATGCTCGACGACGTCGCGGAGCAGGCCGACGCGATGTGCGGCACCGCACCGCCGAAGGGCACGGTGGAGTGGGCGCGCCTGCGGGAGGGCGGCGGCAACGGCTCCGGCGGCGTCATCGACCTCGGCCTGAGCCTGACCACGCCGGGCGCGGGCATCGTCGAGGTCGACCACCTCGGCGACGGCAGCGCCTCGGTCGGCGAGCTGTTCGCCTACGAGTCCCCGGTCCACTCCGTCGACGGCGTCGCGAGCATCAAGGCGCAGTGGCGCCTGCCCTCCTGCCGGGTCCTCCTGCGCGACGGGCTGCCTCGGCTGCATGTCGTCCTGGCCGGCGACGTGCGCCGCCCCTACCTCGTCCCGCTGGCCGGAGACGACCTGCGCCAGGTGCTGTACCGGCTCTGCGGCAGCGAGGTCGCCGACCTCGTCGGCTGACCCGGACCGGATGCCGGAACGGTGGAGCGGGGCTACCGTCGGCGGATGGACGACGACCGGCTCGAGCTCGACGACGACGGCCACGTCGTCGGCTCGACCCACGTCGTCGACCTCATGGACCCGACGGCCACCGACGCGCTGCACGCCAGCCGCGCCGACGCCCTCCTCGACCGCCACCTCACCCCGTGGCTGGAGCGCCACCGCCGGCCGGTGATCGCGGCCGTCGTCGCGTCGCTCGTCGCGGGCCTCGGCGTCACCTGGTGGGCCAGCCGACCGCCCTACGTCGAGCCGCCGGTGCCGGTCGCGGTCGAGAACGCGGTGCTCGACGGCCGCGACCTCGGCGGCCCGCGCATCCGCGACGACGGCCTCCTGCTCGTCGCGTTCGCGGTGCGCACGACCGACGACGCGACGAGGTTCGACGTCCTCGACCTCGTCGGCCCCGGCCTCGCGACCACCGGGGTACAGGTCGACGGAGCAGCGACAGCCGACCACGCAGCGCGCGTGCAGGCGCGCGCGGTCGTGCAGTGCTCGACCCCCGGGCTCGTCGACGCGACGCCCGACGACTACGCGCTCCGGATGCGGCGCACCGACGGCAGCGGGAGCTCGGAGATCACGGTCCCGCTCGGCGGCGACGTCACCCCTCTCGACGTCGCGCTGCGCGAGCACTGCGTGCAGTCCTACGCCGCACCCGCGCTGTCGGTCGTCGACGCGCGGCTCGTCGGGCAGGCCGGGTCGTCGATCGCGTCGCTCGCGCTCGTCGTCCGCAACGTGTCGAACCTGCCGGTCGAGGTCGCGACGGAACGACGCAGCACGGGCGGCGTCGACGTCGACCTCTCGACCGACGTCACCATCGCGCCCGCCCGCTCGGCGATCGTGTCCTCGCGCCTGCAGGTGCAGGACTGCACGCCGACGCGCACCGAGCTCACCGAGCCGCTCACGACGCTCCCCAACCCGATGATCGGCTCCGGGTACGCCGATCCCGCGAGCGCCTCGGGCATCACGATGCGCGTCGGGCTCGGCACGAGCAGCACCCTCGCGTCGTACGGGCTCGGACCCTCGATCGACCTGCTCGCCGCACGGCTGCGCACGCTCGCGTGCGGCGACGCACCCACCGTGACCGCACAGGTCGCTTCGGCGAGCGGTCGCCGCTCCGGAGACGGGAGCTGGTCGGTCACGGCCCGGATCGCCTTGCGCACCACGGGGATCGGCGTGACGGTGGGTCGCGAGCGGTTCAGCGGACCGCCGTGGGGGGCCGGCTCGCAGCTGGTCACGGACGGGCCCGTCGGCCGCGGCTGGGAGGCCCAGCCCGCGCAGCTCGACGGCGGTGCCGGGTCGGCCGTCGTCACCCTCGTGGGCACCTCGTGCGAGGAGGCGGGCGCGCCCCCGTCGAGCCTGCCGCTGCGCGTCGTCACGGCCGACCGCGTCGTGCACCCGTTCGTTGCTCCGATCGACGCGACCCTGCTGCGCCAGGCGTTCGCACAGGCGTGCCCGTCCCGCTGAGCCGCGACGTACCCTGACCCGGTGGGGGACGTGCCGTCGGGACCTGAGGCGGTCGGTGCATGAGCACCGACGGCCGGCTCGACCTCGACGACCTCGGCGAGGTCATCGAGCACGCGTCCTCGCTCGACGAGGTGCGCAGCGGCGCCGACGACGAGCGGCCGACGCTGGGCGAGCGCGTCACGGCCACCGGCGTACCCGCCTGGCTGCACCGCCATCGCGTGCCGATCGCGGCGGTGACCGCCGTCGTGGTGGTCGTGGGCGGCTTCTTCTGGATCCGTCGCGACACGCGGCCGCCGGACGACGGCCTCGCGCACGTCGCCGTCGTCGACTCGCTGAGCCAGTCAGGCATCGAGAACCCCGGCCCCGGCATGGTCTCGGCCATCTACACCTTCGTCACGCAGCGCGGCGGGGACCGGATCGAGGTGCTGGGGATCGAGGGACCGGGCATCCGTGCCTCCGGCGTCGGGGCGGCCGTGGGCGACGCGCACGACGCGGCCCGCAGCTCCGTCCCGGTCCTGGCCACCCTGGGCTGCCGCGACCCGGGCGCCCTGTCGGCGATCGAGGACCAGTACCACTTCGTCGTACGGCGCACGGACCTGTACGGCCGGACCGTGCAGGCCGACATCCCCATGCCGATCGGCTCGCAGAACCACTGGGCGCTGACCGTCGGCGGGGCGTGCCTGCAGCAGCTGGCGACGACGAGCCTGCGCGTGGAGTCGATCCGCGCGATCCCGACCCAGCAGCCGCCGTCGGTCCGGCTCGAGCTCGGGGTGCGCAGCACGCTCGATCGCGACGTCGCCCTCGACGTCCTCGGCTACTCGGGCGGGCTGTCGGTGCGGCCGGCGGCGACGAGCGTCGTGGTGCCGGCGGGGGGCAGCGCGGTCCTCGACGTCGACGAGCTGGTGAAGGACTGCACGGCCCCGGGCATCGACGGTGTGCTGCTCTCGTCCGACGGCCAGACCGGGTACGGCGTGACGAACCGGACGCTCGACGTCTACGCGCGCATCGTGACCGACTCGCCCGACACCTCGTCGGCCGGACTCAGCCTGTCGTGGACGCCCACCGAGGCCCGGCAGGTGACGCGGGCGTTCGCGCAGGCGTGCGCCGGCCTCCCCGCGCACACCGTGCAGATCGTGTCGGCGGTGCCCGCGCCGAAGGCCGCGCAGGACGCGCTGCTGCTGTCGGCAGGAGACCCGGCGGCGCGCCTGGTCCGCGTCTCGTTCGACGTGAGCGCGCCGGTGTCCGCCGTGACCGTCGCCGACCTGATCGACCCGGCCGACCTCGGCGACTCGCGGCCGTCCCTCGTCACGATCGACGTCGCGACCGGACGACCCCTCGGCTCCGCGACCGTGCCCGCCACGATCCGCGCCGTCGACGGCAGAGCGCGCGTGACCGTCGACTGGATGGTCAGCTGCACCGGCGCCTACTCGCCCGCGACCGCGGCGCTCCAGCTGGTCCGCGACGGACGACGGTGGCCCGTCTACCTCTCGTTCGACGACCCGGTGGCCGCCGCCGGGGTGCTCCGCGTCTGCCCGGAGGTCACCCGCGCGCAGTTGTACGAGACCGGCTGGGCGAGCCAGCGCCCGAGCAACGGCTGACGTCCGACGCCGATCACCCTCACAGCCCAGATCCCCTGCGCGGCACGCCGATCCGGGCGATGTCAAGTCTTCCCTCGGCGGCCCGACCGGAGTAGACAAGGACCTGTCAGCACTCGTCGCACGACGGGAGGTCCGACCACGAAGTGACCGCGCAGAGAGAGTGACCGCACCTCCACGCGAGGACGGTCCACGAAGTCAGAGCACGGCACCGGCCCCGGGTACCCACGCGGCGTTCTGCCCTCGTAACGGGCGTCGTTGAGCCGGGAGCGCCTCGTGCACCCGACCAGACGGATCTCGCCAGCGCACTGATCGCCCGAGCCGCCGTGCCAGCGACGACGCCCCGCTCGCGGGGCGTCGTTCGCTGTCCGGGCCCCGTCGCTGTCGGGACCTCGGTCGGTCAGAGGTCGGCGAGGATGCGGCGCGACTCGGCGGCGCCGACGCGCACGGTGTCGGCGTGCAGGACCAGCCACTGCCCGACCCCGTCGGGGGTCCCCTGCGCGTAGGCGCGCAGCGCTGCGGCGTACGCCGGACGGCCCGCCGCCCACAGCCCCGCCTCGGGCACGGTGAGCCCGTCGGGGTCGACACCGCGCGACGCGAGGACGAGCCGGGTCATCGCCCGGGCGACCAGCCCCGACCCCCACGCGAAGGGGCGCACGACTGCGATCTCGCCGTGCGCCACGGCCGCGACCACCAGCGCCGGCGCGCTCGTCGGGGTCGTGAGCAGACGGGCCAGAGCGCTCATGCGGCGGGCGGCCTGCTCGTGCGACGGCAGCCCCGGCAGCCGCAGCGGATCGTCGGCCTGCTCGTCGACGCGCACCCGGCCGCGCTGCTCGTCGTCGACGAACCCGGCAGCCACCACGCTGTGCAGGCGGGACAGCACCTGCAACGGAGCCGCGTCGATCAGCGACGTCTGGCGCGGGATCTCGGTCTGCAGCGCGAGGGACGCGGCGACGACCCGGCCCATCGGCGACCCGTCGAGGGCGTCGCCGGACACCAGCGCATCCGGGCGCACCTCCGCGCCGTCGATCGCGGCCGACGCCCAGGCGCCGCGCAGCCGCGAGCCGCTCACGACCTCGGCCGCGTGCGACCGCACCTCGCGGTCCCACAGCAGAGCGTCCACCTCCGCACGTGCGGCGTCGACCGCGTCGGCGACGCCGGGGAACGCGGCGAGCGGGGCGAGCAGGTCGGAGGGCACGGCGTCACGCTACGGGGTGGCCCGGGGGCAGCCCGCGGCCCTCCCCGCCGTCATGCAACTCCCCTGCAACCCCCGTCTGCGGTAGAAACGGGCACCTAGCCCGAGAGACCCCAGCCGCTCGACCCGGAGGACATCCGTGAGCCACGACGCCATCGAGAACCTGTCGCACGAGGACCGATCCTTCGCGCCGTCGGCGGAGTTCGCCGCGCAGGCCAACGCGACGGCGGCACTCTACGACGAGGCGGCGGCCGACCGGCTCGGGTTCTGGGAGCGCCAGGCGCGCGAGCTCGAGTGGGAGACGCCGTGGACGACGGTGCTCGACTGGTCGGACGCACCGTTCGCACGCTGGTTCGACGGCGGGAGGATCAACGTCGCGGTGAACTGCCTCGACCGCCACGTCGCGGCCGGGCACGGGGACCAGGTCGCGTACCACTTCGAGGGCGAGCCGGGCGACACCCGCACCCTCACCTACTCCGACATGCTGCGCGAGGTCTCGCAGGCGGCGAACGCGCTCGAGTCGCTCGGCGTGAAGGCCGGCGACCGCGTCGCGATCTACCTGCCGATGATCCCCGAGGCCGCGATCGCGATGCTGGCGTGCGCGCGCATCGGCGCGGTGCACTCCGTCGTGTTCGGCGGCTTCTCCGCCGAGGCGCTGCGCTCGCGCATCGAGGACGCCGAGGCGGTGCTCGTCATCACCAGCGACGGCGGCAACCGCAAGGGCAAGGCCCTCGCCCTCAAGCCCGCGGTCGACGAGGCGGTCGCCGAGACGCCGACCGTCCGCAACGTCCTCGTCGTGAAGCGCACCGGGCAGGACGTCGAGTGGACCGACAAGGACATCTGGTGGCACGAGCTCGTCGGCGCGCAGCCCGAGACGCACGAGGCGCAGGCCTTCGACGCCGAGCACCCGCTGTTCATCCTCTACACGTCGGGCACCACGGGTAAGCCCAAGGGCATCCTGCACACGACCGGTGGCTACCTCACGCAGGTGGCGTACACGCACAAGAACGTGTTCGACCTCAAGGCCGACACCGACGTCTACTGGTGCACCGCCGACGTCGGCTGGGTCACCGGCCACTCCTACGTCGTCTACGGCCCGCTCGCCAACCGCGCGACGTCGCTCATGTACGAGGGCACCCCCGACGCCCCGCACCCGGGACGCTGGTGGGAGCTGGTCGAGAAGTACCGCGTCTCGATCCTCTACACCGCGCCTACGGCGATCCGCACGTTCATGAAGCTGGGCGAGGAGATCCCCCACGGCTTCGACATGACGTCGCTGCGCGTGCTCGGCTCGGTTGGCGAGCCGATCAACCCCGAGGCGTGGATGTGGTACCGCCGCGTCATCGGCGGCGACCGCTGCCCGATCGTCGACACGTGGTGGCAGACCGAGACCGGCGGCATCATGATCAGCCCGCTGCCCGGCGTCACCGCGACCAAGCCCGGCTCGGCGATGCGGCCGCTCCCCGGTATCTCCGCCGAGCTCGTCGACGACGAGGCGCACGTGGTCGGCAACGGCGGCGGCGGCTACCTCGTCCTCACCGAGCCGTGGCCGTCGATGCTGCGCGGCATCTGGGGCGACAACGACCGCTACGTCGACACCTACTGGTCGCGCTGGCAGGGCCTCTACTTCGCCGGCGACGGCGCGAAGCTCGACGACGACGGCGCCATCTGGCTGCTCGGCCGCGTCGACGACGTCATGAACGTGTCCGGCCACCGCATCTCCACCACGGAGGTCGAGTCGGCGCTCGTGTCGCACCCGAAGGTGGCCGAGTCGGCGGTCGTCGGCGCGACCGACGAGACGACCGGTCAGGGCATCGTCGCCTTCGTCATCCTGCGTTCCGGCGTCGCGGGCGGCGACGACGTCGTCACCGAGCTGCGCAACCACGTCGCGCACGAGATCGGCCCGATCGCCAAGCCGCGCCAGATCCTCATCGTGCCCGAGCTGCCCAAGACGCGGTCCGGCAAGATCATGCGCCGCCTGCTCCGCGACGTCGCCGAGCACCGCGACGTCGGCGACACCACCACCCTCGCCGACGGCGGCGTCATGGACCTCATCAGCCAGGGCCTCAACACCCCCACCGCCTCCGACGACTGACCCCCTCCTTCTCCGGATGAAGGTGCCCCAGGACGCCTAAGAGGCAGCTCAGGCTCCCCAACGCCAACCCTCCCGTCCGGCAACCGGTTGCGCTTCGCCGACCATCACGACATTCGGACGCGGTCGCGAGGCAGCGGCACGCCGCGCACGGTGGATCTCCCTGAGGGTGCGCTCGGGCTCCCGCAGGTCTCGCGTCAGCAGGGGGAGGACGGGAACGCCGGCCCCGGCGTACCTGCGATTGCGCTGCACCGTCGAGGCGAAGCCGTCGGGCCCGGCGTGGTGCTCGACGCTGTCGACCTCGATGGCGAGGCCGACGTCGTCGAGCCACGCGTCCGGGATGGCCACGAAGGCTCCGCGCTCGTCCACCACCGTCACGTTGTAGTAGACGGCGGGGATGCCTGACGGCTCGAGGATGCGTACGAGGTCGACCTCCGGGCCCGACGCGGCTCCGAGATCCACCGGGCCGAGCGCTTCTCGCAGCAGGGCGCTCCCCCGCTTCTGTCCCTGCTCGAGCTCCACGCGCAACGCGCTGACATCGGTGAGTCCGCGGTGCACCACCTCCGCGACGAGCGCAGCGACGTCCCCCGGTCTCCGGAGCCTCCGGGCAGCATCTGCTGTCGCCCGAGCCACCGGTGCGAGCCTCAGGCCGCCGATCGTGACGGCGTCCTCCGGGAATCGACGGGTGCGCTCCAGCCGCACGTACCCGGTCGAGAGCCGACGACGGTCGTGCGGCAGCAGCGCATGCACCGGCTCGGGCCGCTCCGGCTCGTCGTCGGCGATCTCCTGCAGCCGCACTGCTCGGACGCCGTAGCGGCGAAGCGCGGTCGTGCCGGTGAGCATCGACGGCACACCTGCGTACAGCAGCGCAGCAAGCTCCCGCTGGCGACGGACGGGATGGCCGCCGTCGATCAGATGCACTCCTGGGAGGACTCGGGTCCACATGCCACCGGCGGTGCGGCGCGACGCGGTGGAGCTATGGACGCCGATCTCTGCGAGCTGGGCGGCGGTGATGAGGCCGAGTTGGGCATCAGCGGTGGCGCGCACGGCGAGGTCGAGCGAGGAACGTCGGGACATGGGTCGCACCCTGGGCCCTGGCCAGCCTCGGCAGGTCCCTCCGGGCTCGTCCCTGTGGACGGACTGGGGAGACCTGGCTGCGTCTTAGGCGTCCTGGGGCACCTTCAGCGCAGATCTCAGCGGCCGGTGAACCTCGGCGGGCGCTTGGCGAGGAAGGCGGCGGCGGCCTCGGCGGCGTCGTCGCTCGACATGGTCACGACCTGCCGCTCGGTCTCGGCGTCGAGGTACGCCGCGAGCCCGAGGTCCTCGGCGTCGCGGAGGTTCGCGCGAAGCAGCGCGAGGGCCATCGGCGCACGCGCCAGCAGCCCCGACACCACCTCGTTGACGCCCTCGCCGAACGCGCGATCGGCGTGCACCTTCGTGACCAGGCCGAGGCGCAGCGCCTCCTTGGCGTCGAACCGCTCGTTGAGCAGGTAGAGCTCGGCAGCGCGGGACGCTCCGAGCAGACGCGTCGCCAGCCACGCACCGCCGAAGTCGCCGGACACGCCTGCGGTGAGGAAGCCCGTCGCGAACGTCGCCTTCGCGTGCGCCACCCGCAGGTCGCACGCCAGCGCGAGAGACAGACCGGCGCCGGCGCACGCCCCGTTGATCGCCGCGACCGTGACCTGCGGGAGGTTGCGCAGCCGCTGCGTGGCGGCGGTCGAGCGGCGCAGCTGCGCGGTCCGCTCGACCACCGAGCCCTCGCCCAGCATCGTGCCGAGGCCCTCGCGCAGGTCGCCGCCCGCGCAGAACGCCGTACCCGCCCCGGTGAGCACCACGACGCGCACACCGTCGAGCCCCGCCACCTCGTCGAGCACCGCGAGCAGCGCCTCGAGCAGCTCGGGCGTGAAGGTGTTCAGCCGCTCCGGCCGGTTCAGCACGATCGTCGCCACCGGGCCCTGCACGCTGAGCAGCACGGGGTCGTCGGACATGGTCCCTCCTCCTCGACGGTCGCAGTGACGGTACGCCGACGTGCCGGTGACCTGCGCAGTACCCGCGACGTCGAGGAGACGCGGTCGCCCGCTGGGGCCGTGCCGCCACCGGCCGCCGGCCGCCGGAGCGAGGCGCCACCACCCGGGGTCGCCGGAATGCGGGTGCGCCTGCCCCGGTCACGGGGCGGTTGTGGACGCAGTGGGGAGTCCTGGCTGCCTCTAGCGCGTCCTGGGGCACCTTCATCCGTGAAGGGGGGCCGGGAAGGGGGCCGGGAGGCGGGGTGGGGGTGGGGGCGGGGGGCGTGTGGAAGGCTGGCGGGAGCGGAGGAGGGAGGTGCGATGGGCGAGCCGAACGTGGTGTTCGAGCGGTTGCCGCTCGGAGAGCGCTCCCGTCTGCTCCAGGCGCTGCGCCAGGAGACGGTCGGCGGCATCCTGCTGCTCGGCGCGGCCGTCGTCGCGCTGGTCTGGGCCAACTCCCCGTGGCGCGACTCCTACTACGCCCTTGCGGCCACCACCGTCGGGCCCGAGGCGCTGCACCTGAACCTGCCGCTGTCGGTCTGGGCCGCCGACGGGCTGCTCGCCGTGTTCTTCTTCGTGGCCGGCCTCGAGCTCAAGCACGAGCTGGTCCTGGGCTCGCTGAGCCGCCCCGCCAAGGCCGTAGTCCCGGTGGTCGCGGCGCTCTGCGGCATGGCCGTCCCGGCGCTGATCTACGTCGGCGCCGTCCACGCCCTCGGCGACCCCGACGCCGCCGGCGGCTGGGGCATCCCGATGGCCACCGACATCGCGTTCGCCCTCGCCGTCCTCGCCATCGTGGGACGGCAGCTCCCGGTCGCCCTGCGCGCGTTCCTGCTCACCCTCGCCGTCGTCGACGACCTCGGCGCGATCGTCGTCATCGCCGTCTTCTACAACCACGGCTTCTCGCCGCTCCCGTTCGTGGTGAGCATCGTCGGGATGGCGCTGTGGTGGTGGCTGCAGCGGCGCCGCGTGCGGACCTGGTGGGTCTACGTCGCCCTCGGCCTCGTCGTGTGGGGGCTGGTCCACGCCAGCGGCGTCCACGCCACCGTGGCCGGCGTCGTCCTGGGCCTGCTCACCCGGGTCCGCCCCGACGAGGGCGAGGACGAGGCTCCCGCCGATCGCTACGAGCACGCCATCCGCCCGCTGTCGGCCGGCGTCTGCGTCCCGCTGTTCGCGTTCTTCTCGGCCGGCGTCACCTTCGTCGGACTCGGCAGCGACGCGATCACCCAGCCGGTCGCGCTCGCAGTGATCCTCGGCCTGGTGGTCGGCAAGCCGCTCGGCGTCTTCGGCGGTGCCTGGACCGTGGCGCGGTTCACCCGGGCCTCGCTGTCGAGCTCGCTGCGCTGGGCCGACGTCCTCGCGGTCGGGATCCTCGCCGGGATCGGGTTCACGGTGAGCCTGCTCATCGACGAGCTGGCCTTCGAGGGCGACCCGCTGCGCACGAGCGCGGCCAAGATCGGCGTCCTGCTCGCCTCCGTGCTCGCGGCGCTGCTGGCGACCGTGGCGCTGCGCCTGCGGGCCCGCGCCTACGCCGCCATCGCCGCCGAGGAGGAGGCCGACTCCGACGGGGACGGCGTGCCCGACGTCTACGGCGCGTCGCCGGGACCGGCCGACTCCCGATAGCCTCGGGAGCACGCGCCCCACGGCGGGGCGGCAGGGAGGTTTCGGTCGTGGCTGACAAGCAGCAGTCGCTGGGCTCCATCGTCTCGGGCATCACCGAGGACCTCTCCACGCTGGTGCGCGGGGAGATCGAGCTGGCCAAGACCGAGGTCCGCGAGCAGGTGCAGGTCGCCGGCAAGGGCGGCGGCATGCTCGCCGGCGCCGCGCTGTTCGGCTTCCTCGCCCTCGTCTTCCTGCTCCTGACCCTCGCCTGGGGCCTCGTGCAGCTCGGCCTGCCCTACTGGGCCGGCTTCGGCATCGTCGCCGTCCTGCTGCTCGTCGTCACCGCGATCCTCGGCCTGCTGGGCAAGAAGCGCCTCGAGGAGGTCCAGGCCAAGGGCGGCCTGGTCCGCACCCAGGCCTCGATCGAGGAGACCAAGGCCGCGCTCGCGCGCAAGCCCGCCGCCGTCCCCGCCCCCGCGTCCCCCACCGTCCCGAGCACCGGCGTCGCGAAGCCGTCCCCGGCGTCCCCGGCCCCCGCCGCCCCGGCTGCCGCGCCGAGACCGTCGTCCCCGCCGGCGGCCTGACCTCCGCATGGACCTGCCCGATCCGGCGTCGGTCGTCCGGGCCGACGGGCCCTGGACGCACCGCGAGCTCACCGCCAACGCCTGCCGGTTCCACGTCGTGGAGGCGGGCGAGGGCCCGCTGGTGATCCTGCTCCACGGCTTCCCGACCTTCTGGTGGACCTGGCGCCACCAGCTCGTCACGCTCGCCGACGCCGGCTACCGCGCCGTCGCGATGGACATGCGCGGCTACGGCGGCAGCGACCACACCCCGCACGGCTACGACCCGCTCACCCTCGCCGCCGACGTCGCGGGCGTCGTCCGCACCCTCGGCGAGACCGAGGCCATCGTGGTCGGCCACGGCTGGGGCGGCCTGGTCGCCTGGACCGTCGCGAGCCGTCATCCCGAGCTGGTCTCCGGGCTCGTCGCCGTCGGCATGCCGCACCCGGTGCTGCTGCGCAACGCGTTCGTGGGCATGCCGGAGCAGCGTCGCCTGGCCCGCTACATGATCGGGTTCCAGCGGCCCTTCGTCCCCGAGCGCCAGCTCACGCGCGACGACGCCGCACTGGTCGAGACCTTCCTACGGCGCTGGTCGGGGACCGACTGGCCGGACGAGGAGACGGCGATGGTCTACCGCGCCGCGATGCTCGTCCCGAACACCGCGCACTGCTCCATCGAGTTCCACCGCTGGGCGGTGCGCTCCATCCCGCGGCGCGACGGACGCAACTTCCAGATGTCGGTGGCCGATCCCGTCACGATGCCGGTCCTGCAGGTGCACGGCGTCGACGACACCGCGGTGCTGCTGGCCACCGTCGACGGCTCTGAGGCGTACGCCGGAGCCGGCTACACGCGCGTCGACCTCGACGGCCTCGGCCACTTCCCGCACGAGGAGGACCCGGCGACCTTCGACAAGGTCCTGCTCCCCTGGCTCGAGACGCTCGGGCAGGGCTGAGCCGTGGAGATCTACCTCATCAACGGCGTCCTCGCCGCGATCCTCATCTACCTGCTCATCAAGAAGGTCCGCCGCGACGCGGAGGACAAGCCCCGGCGGTGGGACGACGACCCCAACCGCTGAGCGTCAGCGGCCGAGGCCGTGCTGGTGGACGAAGACGACCACCTGGACGCGGTCGCGGAGGCCGAGCTTCAGGAGCACGTGCGCCACGTGCGTCTTGGTGGTGCCCTCACCGATGCCGAGGACCTCGGAGATCTCCGCGTTCGAGAGCCCGTCCGCGACGAGGTCGAGGACCTCGCGCTCGCGCGGGGTCAGCGTGGCGACCGCCGCAGGCGGCTCGGTGCGCGGCCCGCGCTGCAGGTAGCCGGACACGAGGTGGCGCGTGGTCTCCGTGCCCAGCGCGAACTCGCCGGCAGCCACGGCGCGCACCGTCGCGACGATCCGCTCCGGGGTGTCGGTCTTGAGCAGGAAGCCGGAGGCACCGGCGGCCAGCGCGCCGTAGACGTAGTCGTCGACGGCGTACGTCGTGAGCACGCACACTCGCGCACGGGCACCCGAGCGGCGCAGACGCTCCGTCGCCTCGATCCCGTCGACGACGGGCATGCGCACGTCCATGAGGACGATGTCCGGGTCGTACGCCGCGACCGCCGAGGGGACCGACGCCCCGTCGTCAGCCTCCCCCACCACGACGATGCCAGGCTCGGAGTCGAGCAGCGTACGGAGCCCGGCGCGCACGACCGCCTGGTCGTCGGCGACGAGCACGCGGACCTCATCCGGGGAGCGCGACACCGAGCCTCCATCCCCCGCCCTCGACGGGCCCGGCCTCGAACGTGCCGCCGAACAGTGCGGCCCGCTCCTGCACTCCGACGAGCCCGAGCCGGGACCCGGCAGCGGCGGCCGGGGACCCGCCGGGGTCGAGGACCTCCACGAGGATTCGGTCCGGTTCGTAGACGAGACGGAGGCGGCACCCGGCACCGCCGGAGTGCTTCATCGCGTTGGCGATCCCCTCCTGGGCGACCCGGTAGACCGACGCCTGCACCTGCGCCGGCACCGGGCGCGCGACACCTTCGACGTCGAGCACGACAGGGAATCCGGCATCGGTCGTGCGGGCGGCGAGCGAGCGCAGGTCGTCGATGCCGGGCAACGGGACGCGGTCCGCGTCCGGGGCGTCGCGAACGACGGCGAGCAGTGCGCGCAGCTGCTCGAGAGCCTCGCGCGACGTCGCACCGGCATCGCGTACCGCCTGCCGGGCCCGCTGCGGGTCGGAGTCCCACGCGTGGTCGGCGGCACCGGTCTGCAGGACGACCACCCCGAGGCTGTGGCTGAGGATGTCGTGGAGCTCGCGCGCCACCCGCGCGCGCTCGGCCTCGACCGCAGCCCGCGCGAGGAGCGCCGACTCCCCTTCTGCCAGCTGGCGTCCGGCCTCCTGCGCTGCGGCCACGGCACGCCAGCGCCGTACGGCGTAGCCCGCAGCCGCTGCGACTCCCAACACGCCCACGACGAACACGGTGTCGAAGAGCAGGGCCGGCCACGACCTCTGCGCGTCGGCGACCGCGAAGACGGTGATGGTCGCGACGACCGCGACCGGGCGTGCGCCGTAAAGGCCTGCGCGCACCGACGCGACCAGCCCGATCAGCACCGAGGTCCCGGACTGGAAGTGCCCGAGACCGAGCGCGCACACCGCCATCAGCCCCAGGGCCAGGCAGATGCCCAGGGTCGGACGGACCCTGCCGAGGACGAGGCTGGCACCAGCGGCTCCCATGAGCAGTGCAGTGGCGGTACCGGGCTGGGGGAAGTCGGCGCTCGCGAGACCGTCGGCGAAGGCCATGCCGCCGAGCACCACGGCGAGGGCGATGTCGATCCCCCACCGCCACTCGAGCCGATCCGCCGGAGGGCGCACGCCGCGAGTGTAGGAGCGCGCGGGCTCGCCGGCCTCCGCCTTGCGGCAGAGACGGCCCCCCTCCTCGGGCTGACGACGGATCGCGAGAGCGCCCCTAGCGTCGCCGCGACCACATCGATCAGAGGAGACCGCCATGAACCGATTCCTCCGCACCGGCTACTGGGCGCTGCTGCTCGGCGGCGGCGTGCTCACCGGCGGGGCTGCGCTCTCGCTCACGGTCGCCGGGCCGATGTCGCAGCAGGCACTGAGCGGTCGGTTCGAACTCGCCGCGATCCTGCGACTGCTCGGCACGACGGCGATCATCGTCGGCACCTCCGCGCTCGCCGCCCGCCAGGCGGACCGCGCGCGCACGTTAGGGACCGTGGCCTACCTGCTGACCGTCGCGTCGCTCGTGCTGCACGCAGGCTGGATGTTCAGCGACGCGTTCATCTCCGGGGTCGTCGCGGCCAACGCCCCCGGCGTCCTCGACGGCACCGTCGACGACGCCCGCATCGGGCTGGCCGCGATGGCCGGGTGGATCGGCAACGCCGCCGTCCTGCTCCTCGCCGTCGCGACGCTGCGGGCCCGCGTCTTCCCGAGGCTCACGGGCTGGGCGCTCGTGGTCATGGGCACGATCACCCTCGTGCCTCTGCCCCTCGACGGTCCGGCGTACGAGGTGATGATCGGCGTCGCCTGCGCCGTTGCCGGCTGGGGCGCGACCCGAGTGCCGCCGCTGCCCGCGACCGTCGAGGAGTCGCCCGTTCTCGTCGGGTGACCTCGGTCAGCGGGTGGCGCAGGAGCCCGTCGGCACGGGCTTCGTCGCGGTGAGGCCGGTGGTCGCGGCCTTCGCGACCGTGCGGGGGGTGAGCGCGTAGCCGGTCTCCGGGTCGGTCTCCGACGACGCGAAGATCACGCCGACGACGCGGCCGTCGACGTCGAGCAGCGGACCGCCGGAGTCGCCGGAGATGACCGAGCCGCGCAGCGACACGATCTCGCGGGTCACCGTCCCGTGGCCGTAGATGTCGGAGCCGCGCGCGTTGAGCACGGCGCGCACGCGTGCGGCCGCCACGGTGAGCCGACCGCCGTGGGGGAAGCCCGCGACGGCGGCCTCCTGACCGTTCGCCGGGTTGCGCGCGAACTCGAGAGGGGCGGAACCGAGACCGGGGACGTCGAGCACGGCGACGTCGACGTCCGGGTCGAGGTAGACGACGGTCGCGTCGTAGGCGCGGCCCACTCCGCGCACCGTGATGACGAGCTGGTCGGTGCCGGCGACGACGTGCGCGTTGGTCATCACGCGGTCGCGCGCGTAGACGAAGCCCGAACCGGTGATGACCGAGCTGCAGCCCGGCGCCTGGCCCTCGACGCGCACGACGGAGTTCGTCGCCGCGCGTACGTCGGTGTCGCGCGCGATCGCGGAATCCGGTGGGCCGACCGGGATCACCGGGTCGAGGGTGAAGCCGGCGAAGGCGTCGGGGAAGCCGGTGGAGTCGAGCGCAGTCCTCAGGTTGCTGATGCCGTCGCGGACGACGCCGGGCAGCGCGGTGTCGATCTCGCCGAGGACGCGCGAGCCGCGCACCTGCGTGGAGACCGGGCCGAGCGGCAGCGCGATCAGGGCCGAGGCGACCACCCACGCGACGAACGCGAGGGAGAGGACGCCGAACATCGAGCCGCCCGCTGAGTCGACGACGCGCGCCGGCTTCCACGTGACGACGCCGCGGATCCACGACCCCAGCCAGCCGGCGAGCGCGTTCCCGATCGCCGCGCAGCCGAGCACGATGAGGATGCCGAGCCCGCCCTTGACCCAGCCGTCGTCCATCGACTGCAGCACGACGGGGGCGAGCGTGGCACCGACGAACGCACCGGCGAGGAAGCCCAGGAACGACAGCACCCCGCCGATCAGGCCCTGGCGCCAGCCCGTGATGACGGCGAGGACCGCGAGCGCGACGAGGACGATGTCGACGCCGTTCACCACTGCTCCAGGTCGCGCATGACGTCGGCGTCCCACGGGCGCTCGAAGCCCGAGAGCGCGAGCAGGCGCGACAGCAGACCGGCGGTGAAGCCCCAGACGAGCATCCCGCGCACGGCGAAGCCCGGACCGGTGAAGCCGGACGGGTGCCGCACCGAGCACCGGTTCGCCGGGTCGAGCAGCTCCTCCAGCGGAACGCGCGTGACGCTCTCGACCTCGCCGGGGTCGACGACCCCGACGGGCGACGCCTCGCGCCACCAGCCGAGCACCGGTGTGACGACGAAGCCGCTCGGTGGCAGCCAGAGCGCGGGCAGGGTGGCGAAGACGTCGACGCCCGACGCGTCGAGCCCCGTCTCCTCCACCGCCTCGCGCAGGGCGGCACCCACGACGCCGTCGTCGTCGGGGTCGAGCGCGCCGCCCGGGAACGCCGGCTGGCCGGGGTGGCTCGACATGGTCGAGGAGCGCTGGATCAGCAGCAGGTCCGGGCCGTCGGGCCCCTCGCCGAAGAGGATCAGCACCGCCGACTCGCGACCGCCCTCCGGCGGCGGCACGAAGCGGGAGAGCTGCTCGGGCGCGAGGTCGCGCGCGGCCTCGCGCACGGGCTCCAGCCACTCGGGGAGCGCGACGTCGTCGCGGACGTCGTTCACGACGACACCTGCACGCCGAGGTACTGCTGTACGAGCCCGTCGAGCTGCTGCTGCGAGGTGATCGGTGCGCGCTCGACGTGCTGGACCACGCCGTCGGCCGCGACGAACAGGGTCATCGGCAGGCCGACCCAGCGCAGCGACGGCTGCGTGATCCGGCCGGTGTCGCGGACCGAGGGGTAGTGCACGCCGGTGTCGACCAGGAGCGAGAGCGCCTTCTCCGGACGGTCCTCCACGTCGATGCCGAGGAGCGCGACCTCCGACGTCGCGGCGTCGAGCGCGGCGAGGAGCGGGAGCTCGGCGCGGCAGGGCTGGCACCACGAGGCCCAGAGGTTCACGACGTACGGCGTACCGCGCAGGCCCGCCAGCCGGACGGCCGGACCCTCCCCGAGGCAGGGCAGCACGAGGTCGGGCAGCCCCTCGGGCACGGGCGCCACGACCGGGTCGCTCGCCGGGCAGGGGGCGAGGTCGGCCTGGGCCACGAGGTCGGTCGGCGCCGAGGCGCTCACACCCGGGTCGGCGGTCGTCGCGGTCGGCTGGTCGGTCACGAGCGAGCCGGCGCCCTGGGCCGAGCCGCAGCCCGCCAGCACGAGCCCGGCGCAGAGCACGAGCAGGGCGCGGCGCACCGTCACAGCGGGCCCTGGGTCGTCACGAGCTTCGCGGCCTCCACCGGGTCGGTCGGGCCGGCGCCGTACGCCGGGCACAGCCGGGCCAGCGGGCACGCGCCGCACGCGGGCTTCTTCGCGTGGCAACGACGGCGGCCGTGCCAGATGACGTGGTGGCTGAGCATGGTCCAGTCGCGGCGCGGGAACAGCGCGCCGACCGCCGCCTCGACCTTGTCGGGGTCGGTCTCCTCGGTCCACCCGAACCGGCGGACCAGGCGGCCGAAGTGGGTGTCGACGGTGATGCCGGGGACGTCGAAGGCGTTGCCCAGCACGACGTTGGCCGTCTTGCGGCCCACCCCCGGGAGCGTGACCAGGTCGGCCAGCCGGCCCGGGACCTGCCCGTCGAAGCGGTCGCAGAGCGCCTGCCCGAGGCCGAGGATCGAGGTTGCCTTGTTCCGGAAGAAGCCGGTGGAGCGGATCAGGTCCTCGAGCTCGTCGCGGTCCGCGGCGGCGTACGCCGCGGCGTCGGGGTAGCGCGCGAACACGGTCGGCGTGACCAGGTTGACCCGGCGATCGGTGCATTGCGCCGACAGGATCGTGGCCACGAGCAGCTCGAGCGGAGTCGTGAAGTCCAGCTCGCAACGGGCATCGGGGTAGGTCTCGGCGAGGACGCGGTCCATCCGCCGGGCGCGGCGCACCAGGGCCGTCGGGGTCTCCCCCGTCGGCGTGCCCGCGACCGTGACGTCCATGGCGCGCAGCCTACGTCGGGGGGCTCACGGTCCCCTCCCCGCACGACCTCCCTTCCTCGGTCACCGTCGGTAGACTGCCGGGCACGGACGCGGGGGCGTCCCGGAGCGACGACGACAACGAGGCGGGCGTGGACCCTGCAGAGCCTTCCCAGGGCGACGTCGACGACGTCGACCCGGACGACGCCGCCCTCGCAGCCCAGCAGGAGAAGGCCGCGAAGGCCGAGGCGGCCAAGGCCCGCCGCGCGCAGCGCAAGGCCGAGCGCGCCGCGACGCCGCCGCCCGAGCGCAGCTCGGTCTACGACCAGATGTCGCTGCCCGACCTGCGAGCCGCGCGCGCGGACCTGAGCGAGGAGGAGACCAAGGTCTCCTACTGGCGGCGCATCATCCAGGCGCGGCTGGACCTCGTGCGCCTCGATCGCGTCGACGCCGACCCGGTGGCCGACCTGCGGCGCGTGCTCACCGACGCGAACAGCTCCCGCCAGCGCCTGGCCTTCATCGACGCCCGGCCCGTCGACGACATCCCGCCGCTGCCCGACCTCGTCGAGATCTGGGGCCGCTTCGTCGACCCCGGCGACGCCGCCGAGGTGGCCCGGCTCGACCACGACCTCGCGGCCGCGGAGAAGGAGCTCTCGGCGTACCGCCGTCAGCTGCACGAGCGCATCGACGGCATCACCAACGAGCTCATCGCGCGCTACCGCGAGCAGCCCCTGCTGGCGCTGCAGATCCTCCCCGAGGACCCGCTGCACCGGCAGACGCTCGCGTAGGACGCCCATCCCCTAGGGTTCCTCGTCGGGCGCGCTCCCGGGGATCCTCCCGGCGGGCGCGCGCATAGGACAGACTGTGCTTGCTTCACCGCCCCCTCGGCGGCGACCCCAGG
>WBZP01000763.1_pt1 | contig 42056 bp, 36 predicted proteins | sample 5204301 | NCBI WGS metagenome assembly WBZP01 (sample SAMN12412401, study PRJNA552823) | activated sludge metagenome | isolation source: activated sludge from nitrification reactor of wastewater treatment plant... | place: USA: Pennsylvania | collected 2017
AACATCGTGGACAAGCGCGGCGCGTACTTCCGCTACAACGACGCCCTGCTCGGCCAGGGGCGCGAGAATGCCAAGGTCTATCTGTCCGAGAACCCGGCTGTGCTCGACGAACTGGAAAGCCGGATTCGCGCCACCGTCGGTATTCCCGGTGGACAACAGGAATAGCTTATTGCGGCGCGCGACCCTTAGCGTCTCGCGCTTGAATGAACGTTTGACAGTTGAATGCACATAGACGGCTTACTGCCACTGCTGACAATCGGCGCTGTCGCCCGCGACAGCGCCCAGGGCACTAGTCGATAAGGAACAACCGGCTTAGCTGGTGCGTCAGGACATAATTGCGAACGGGATACCCGCTGATTGGAATCGCGAGCGCGTCGGGCAACCGGACGAACGGCCCTTGGAGGCTACCGCTGGCGATGGAAAGTACAGGAACTTGATGATGCAGCACACAGGCTCGCCGCCGGGGCGCGCAGGATCAAGGGCAACACTGCTCATTCGGCCAACTGCCAGGGCATCTATCTCCGCATGACCTAATAACGCCTGCTTTGCGGGTTGCCTGCCGATCACCGGCGGGCCTTTATTGACAACAGATCGCAAGACCTGGAACAGCCTGATCGTTAGCCGTGGCTTCTATAGCCACGGCTTTTTGTTTTAATTATGAGCACGATCACCGCTCTGACGACGCAGGTGAAGAACGCCGACCGCATCAGCGTGTTTGTAGACGGCGAGTTCGCCTGCGGGCTGGCCCTGGAAGTGGCCGCCGGGCTGCGGGTGGGGCAGACGATCACGCCCGCCGAACTGGCCGCGCTGGAACGGCGCGAGGAGATCCATCGTGCCCGCGAGCGGGCGATAGCCCTGCTGGCCCGCCGGCCGCGCAGCGCCAACGAGATCGCCCGCCAACTGCGCCGCCATCAGCATGACGACGAAGTGATTCAACAAGTGATTGAAAATTTGACCGCCGCCGGTCTACTCGACGACAACGCCTTTGCCGCCTTCTGGGTCGAACAACGCGACACGTTCCGCCCGCGCAGCCGTCTGGCGCTGCGCCAGGAACTGAGCCAGAAGGGGTTGGAACGCGAAGTCGTGTCGGAAGCCCTGGAGGGCCTCGACGAGATCGAAGCCGCGCGGCGTGTTGCCCGCAAGCAAGCCGGACGTTGGCGCGAACTGCCCGAAGCCGAGTGGCGCGCCAAGCTGACCCGCTACCTGCTGCGTCATGGGTACCCCTATGATGTCGTCAGCGAGGTCGTCAGCGAAACGTGGCTTGCCCTGAAACTTGACGACGATCAGTAGAGGAGACAAACATCATGGAACTGTGGATAGGCCTCATCATCGGCCTCGTGGTGGGCGCAATTGCCGCGGCGCTCATCACGCGGTCGGTCTTGCGCCCCAAGCTCGAAGCGCTGGTGGCGGCAACCGAAGCCGAACTGGCCGAGAAGCGCACCGCGGCCGAGCGGGAAACGGAAACCATCCTGCGCACCTCGCGCGAGGAGGCGCAGGAGATTCGCACCGAGGCCGAGAAGGCCATCGAGCGGCGCTACCAGGACCTGGCCCGCGCCGAAGAGCGCGTTGACCGGCGCAGCGCCAACCAGGACAGCCAGGCCAGCAAGCTGGAACTGCGCGAGCAAGTGCTGAACAAGCGCCAGAGCAAGCTCGACAAGCGCCAGAACGAACTGGCCGACCTGGAGACGATCCACCGCCAGAAGCTGGAAGAGATCGCCGCCATGACCACCGACGAGGCGCGCGGCGTGTTGCTGCAACAGGTGGAGCGCGAGGCCCAGCAAGACCTGGCCCGCGCCATGCGCGAGATTGACAACCGGGCCAAGGAAACGGCCGAAGTGCAGGCCCGCCGTATCATCGCCCTGGCCATCCAACGGCTGGCCAGCGACCAGGTGGCGGAGATGGTCGTCTCGACCGTGCCGCTGCCCACCGACGAGATGAAGGGGCGCATCATTGGCCGCAACGGCCGCAACATCCGCGCCTTCGAGCAGGCCGCCGGCGTAGACATTATTGTAGACGATACCCCCGAAGCCGTCACCGTGTCCAGCTTCGACCCCGTGCGGCGCGAAGTGGCGCGGCGGGCGCTGGCCAAGCTCATCGTGGACGGCCGCATCCACCCGGCGCGCATCGAAAAGCTCATCAGCGACGCCACCGAAGAGGTGCAGCGCGACATCAAGGAGGCCGGCGAACACGCCGCCTACGAGGCCAACGTCCACGGCCTGCACCCGGAGATTCTGAAGACGCTTGGCCGGCTGAAGTACCGTACTTCCTACGGCCAGAACCAGCTCAACCACTCCGTGGAGGCCTCCCACATCGCCGCCATGCTGGCCGCCGAACTGGGAGCCAACATCGAGACGGCCAAGATGGGCGCGCTGCTCCACGACCTGGGCAAGGCCATGGACCACGACCAGGAGGGCACGCACGCCCAGATCGGCGCCGACTTCGCCAAGCGCTTCAAGGTTCCGCCGGTAGTCGTCAACGCCATCGCCTCGCACCATCATGAGGTGGAGCAGGAGACGCTTGAGGCCATCATCGTCGAGGCCGCCGACGCCATCTCCGGCGCTCGCCCCGGCGCGCGGCGCGAGAACCTGGAGAACTACATCAAGCGCGTGCGCACGCTGGAGGAGATCGCCACGTCCTTCCCCGGCGTCGAGAGCGCCTACGCCCTGCAAGCCGGGCGCGAGATTCGCATCCTGGTCAAGCCCAACCAGATTGACGACCTGGCCGCCGTGCGGCTGTCCAAGGAGATCTCCAAGAACATCGAGGACAGTATGCAGTACCCCGGCCAGATTCAGGTGACGGTCATCCGCGAGACGCGGGCCGTCGGTTTCGCCAAATAGAAAAGGGAGTCCACAGATTACACAGATTTCACAGATTGAAGATAAATAATCCGCAGATTAGGCAGATTTGGCAGATTACCAGAACTGGAAATTATTCTTTTCTTAAATCTGCCCAATCTGCCCAATCTGCCCAATCTGCGGATCAACCTTCTTGAATCTGTGAAATCCGTGTAATCTGTGGATTCTCTTCTCAGGGCCAGGATGATCAACACAGTCGCGGTCATTGGCAGCGGCACAATGGGGCGGGGCATTGCTCAGGCGGCGGCGTTGGCCGGGCATTGGGTGCTGCTCTACGACCTGACCGACGAGATCGTCGCGCGCGGCCTGCGCACCATCCACCACAGCATCGAGGAGGGCCTGCGCCGCGGCAAGACGACGGCCGGCGACGCCGCGCGAGCCACAGCCGCCCTATCGCCCACAACCGACCTGGCCGAAGCCGCCCGCGCCGATCTGGTCATCGAGGCCGTGCCCGAAGAGCTGGAGCTGAAGCGCAAACTCTTCGGCCGCCTCGACGCCGCCGCCGCGCCCCACACCATCCTGGCCAGCAACACCAGCAGCCTCAGTATCAGTGCCATCGCCGGGGCCACCCACCACCCCGCCCGTGTCATCGGCCTGCACTTCTTCAACCCCGCCCACCTGATGCCGCTGGTGGAGATCATTCGCGGCGATTTGACGGCCGACGCCACGGTGACGGCCGCCCACGACTTCGTCGAGCGGCTGGGCAAGACGCCCGTGCTGTGCGCCGATTCGCCAGGCTTCATCGTCAACCGCGTGGCCCGGCCATTCTATGGCGAGGCGTTCCGGCTGTTGGGGGAGCGGGCGGCCGACCACGAGACGATTGACCGGCTGATGCGCTCGCTGGGCTTCCGCATGGGGCCGTTCGAGCTGCTCGACCTGATCGGGCTGGACGTGAACCTGGCCGTCACGCAGTCGGTCTACGACGCCTTCTTCCAGGACCCCAAGTACCGGCCCCACCCCATTCAACAGCGGATGGTGCAGTCCGGTCGCCTGGGTCGCAAGAGTGGGCGCGGGTTCTACGAGTACGAGAAAGAGTAAACGAAAAGGGGCCAGGTTCCAGGGGCCAGGGAAGACGGGTCTTCCCCGGCCCCTGGAACCTGGCTCCTCTCTTAATGCCCCAAGACTGGGTGCGGCTGGTAGGCTTCTTCCAGATAGGCGCGATCCTCGGCCGACAGCTTAACCTCCACTGCGGCCACGGCCTCCTCCAACTGGTACATCTTGCTGGCCCCGATGATGGGCGCGACGACGCCGGGCGCGCCCAGCAGCCAGGCCAACGCGACCTGCGCCGGCTTCACCCCCAGCCGCTCGGCCACCTCCACCACCCGCTCCACGACCGTGTAGTCGTCGTCGCGGTAGTACATGCCGTGGGCGTAGCTATCAGTCCGGCCGCGCAGGGTGTCGCCGCGCGTCTCGCGCGTCCGCCGGCCGGTCAGAAAGCCGCGCGCCAGCGGGCTCCACGGGATGAGGCCCACGCCCTGAGCGACGCAAAACGGGTTCATTTCGCGCTCTTCTTCGCGGTAGGCCAGGTTATAGTGGTTCTGCATGGACACAAAGCGCGTCCAGCCATGCAGGTCGGCGGTGTACTGCGCCGTGGCAAACTGCCAGGCGTACATGCTCGACGCGCCGATGTAGAGCGCCTTGCCCGCCCGCACCACGTCGTGCAGGGCTGCCATCGTCTCCTCGATGGGCACGGTACTGTCCCAGCGGTGAATCTGATAGAGGTCAACGTACTCCATGCCCAACCGGCGCAGCGAGTTGTCAATGCTCTCCATGATGTGCTTGCGCGACAGGCCGCCGCCGTTGGGGCCTTGGCCGATGGGGAAGTAGACCTTGGTGGCGACGACGATCTCCTCGCGCCGGGCGAAGTCGCGCAGCGCCCGGCCGGTCACCTCCTCGCTGACGCCCAGCGAGTACATGTCGGCCGTGTCGAAGAAGTTGACGCCCAGTTCCAGCGCCCGCTGCACAAACGGCCGGCTGTCCGCCTCCGGCAAGACCCACTCGCGCCACGTCGGTGTGCCGTAGGTCATCATGCCCAGGCAGATGCGGGAGACTTTGAGGCCGGAGCGGCCGAGATTAATGTAGTTCATCTGCACCTCCAATTATGGACATTACTTTCCGCGCCAGTCGTCGAGGAACGCTAGAACCTGCGAAAACTGGTTCTGCCGAATGAGCCTGTAGCTGCTCACACCAAACTGTCTATACAACTCTCCAAAAATGCTTTGATAGTGTTTTTGCCGGGATCCTGCTCTTGAAGAACAGCGGCTAACGCCTTCACCCGCTGAGATACTTCGGCTGCCTGCTCATCCGTAATATGGGAACCAGGCGAGAGCCGACTTTCTAGCCGTCCCAATCGTTTGCTTAAGTCGCCTACAACCACAGCGGCCTTGTCTAATCTAGCTTCTGTGGAGGACATTCTTCCTTCGAGCAACATCTGCTGCTCCGCCATATTAGCTATTGCCAGCGCCATGTCACGTATGTGGGTAAGGGGGGTTACATCCGCCGTTTCCACGCTCTGAAAGGCTCGAGAGAGTGCTCGATAACAATCTTTCTGATAGCGAATGAGACGTTCCCGCAGTGTATCTTTCACTCGGATAGCATTGACACCGAACAGCCAGCCGTTAAGATAGTCTAGCGGCAAACAGAGAAGTTCTCTACTGACTGCCCGTTCTCCTTCCATACGTGTTACACGTACAGTTGCCGCTACCTCCAAAAGTACAGCATCACGCTTGATCCGTTCGCTCTGACCACTCCACGACAACCCCAGAAAATCGCAGATTGGTCGAATAGGTACGTAGGGTTGGCCATCCAAAGAAACTACAACAAGCTCATCCCCGTAGAAGTCTATCGAGCGCTGTTCTGTCGGAATTAGAACTCCGGACTGATTCATTGCTGCTCCCAACTTGCGTGCCTTTGATCTCGCCAACGGCACAAGGGTTCATATCTGGCTCGCGTGATCTTATCATCAATCTGGCACAGGGTACATTCAATTCAGTGCGCGAAGCATACGTAAGCAGAGAGCTTTGGCCCGCTCTACCTGGCGCGGGGGAATCCGTTATAATGACTGCTCTATGGAGCAAACACCCCGCAAGGGCAGTTGGCAAATCTGGGTCGGGCTGCTGGTGGGCGTGGCCTGTTTGGCGGCCGTGTTCATCTTCTTCGCCAAGCCGGGCGAGATCATCGAGAGCCTGCGCCACGTCCACTTCAGCTATTTGCTGTTGGGCGCGGCCGGCGTCGTGCTGTTCCTGGCCGTCCGCGCCGTGCGCTGGCGCTTCATGCTGGCCAACGCCGCCCCCTACGCCCCCATTTTCCACATTCAGAACATCGGCTACATGCTGACCCAACTGCTGCCGCTGCGCCTGGGCGACGTGGCCCGCGCCGTGCTCATCGGCAACGTCCCGCCGATTACCATCGCCCAGGGCATCTCGACAATGGTCGTCGAGCGCCTACTGGATATGGTGTTCATCGTCGTCCTGCTGCCGTTCACCCTGTCGGGCATCCCGGCGCTGCCGGACTGGATGCAGTCCTTCGCCCTCGTCTCCGGCTTCGCGGCCATCGGCGGCATCCTGGTGCTCATCGTGGCCGCCAACCAGCGCGCGCGGGCGGTGCGCTTCACCGATTGGGTCTTGCGGCGCTTCCTGCCCTTTCTCAACCGGGCGGCCTGGGTGAAGCGGGCCGACGAGCTGCTGTTGGGTCTGAAGAGCCTGACCAGCCTGCGCGACGGCGCGGTGCTGATCGCCCTGAGCGTGCTGACCTGGCTGCCGGTGCTGGCCGCCTACTACTTCACCATGCGCGCCGTCGGCCTGTCGCCCACCTGGGCCACGACCGGCTTTGTCATGTGCGCCGCGGCCTTCAGCGTCGCCCTGCCCTCCACCCCCGGCCAGGCCGGCCCCTTCCACGTCGCCGTCACCGCCGCCCTGCAACTGACCGGCCAGCCGGTGGCCAGCGCGGCGGCCTTCGCCTTCCTCTACCACGCCATGAACATCGTCGTCATGGTGCTGCTGGGGCTGATTGGCATCGCCGCCACGGGCGTCACCTTCCGCAACGTGCTCAACTCGGCCCGCTCCTTCACGGCCCGCGGTGAGGCATCGCACTAATGAGGGTGTATAACTAAGAAGGTTCCAGGTTCCAGGGGCCAGGGAAGAGCGCTCTTCCCTGGCCCCTGGAACCTGGCCCCTGGAACCTCTCTTTGCGTTAAATCTGCCCTATGAAGATTCTTGAAGTTCTGACTTACTACCGCCCCTGGGTCAGTGGACTGACCATCTACGTCGAACGCCTCAGCCGGGCGCTGGCCAGGCAGGGGCACGACGTGACCGTGCTCACGTCGCAGTATGACCCGGCCCTGCCGCGCTACGACGTGCTGGACGGGGTCAAGGTCGTGCGCATCCCCGTCGCCCTACGCGTCAGCAAGGGCGTGCTCATGCCCGACTTCGGGCCGATGGCCTGGCGGCTGTCGCGCGGGGCGGACGTGCTGCACTTGCACCTGCCGCAGTTTGACGCGCCGGGGTTGGCCCTGCGCGGCCGTTTGCTGGGCAAGCCGGTTGTGCTGACCTACCACTGCGATCTGCAACTGCCCGAGGGCACGTTCAACCGCGCCGTTGATCGCGTCGTGCGGCTGCAAAACGACGCCGCCGGGCGGCTGGCCGATGCCGTCGTCACCTACACCCGCGACTACGGCACCAACTCCCCCTACCTGTCGCAATATCTCGACCGCAAGCTGGTCATCATCCCGCCGCCCATCACCCTGGACGAAGCCGACGATGCCGTCGTGCGCGCCTTCGCCGAGAAGCACGGGCTGGGCGCGCGGCCGATCATCGGCATCTCCGCCCGGCTGGCGGCCGAAAAGGGGGTCGAGGTGCTGCTGAGAGCTTTGCCGCGCGTCCTGGAAGAGTTCCCCGACGCGCTGGTGCTCCACGCCGGGCCGTACAAAGGCATCATCGGCGAGGAGGAGTACGCCGCGCGGCTGGCTCCCCTGTTCGAGCAGTACGCCGCCCACTACCGGCTGCTGGGCACGCTGGGCGGGGCGGAGCTGACCGCGTTCTATCGCAATTTGGACGTGCTGTGCATTTGCAGCCTCAACAGCACGGAGAGCTTCGGCCTGGTGCAGATCGAGGCCATGCGCAACGGCGTGCCCGTGGCCGCCTGCAACCTGCCCGGCGTGCGCCAGCCGGTGACGATGACCGGCATGGGCGAAGTGACCGAGGTCGGTGATGCCGCCGCCCTGGCCGAAGCGCTCATCCGCATCCTGCGCGACGCCGCCGGCTACCGCCGCCCGGCCGAGACCATCGCCGACAGCTTCTCGCCCGACCAGACCGCGGCCGAATACGTCCGTCTCTTCGAGAGCCTGCGCCACGGCGACCGCCCCGGCCCCACCCTCGAACCGCCCGCCTATGAGCGCCTCCGGGCCTTGAAGGATGAGGGATGAAGGATGAGGGGCCAGGTTCCAGGGGCCAGGGACTATCCACCAACGACCAACGACCAACGACTAACGACTGACCTACTGACCTACTGACAACTGACCTACTGAACACTGATGACTGACTTGCTCTGGCAACAACTCAAATCCCTCCCCGCCTTCCGCGCCCTGTTGCGGGCGGTGGAGGCGCGCTTCTATCCACTCATCCCCCTGCCCGAGCCGACGCTCGACGTGGGCTGCGGCGACGGCCACTTCGCGGCCAATACCTTCCCCGGCCGGACGTTGACAGCGGGCATTGACCCGTGGTGGGGGCCGCTGCAAAAGGCCGTCCGCGCCCAGAAGTACCACCTGCCCATCCAGGCCCTGGGCGACCGCCTGCCCTTCGCCAACAACACCTTCGCCAGCGCCTTCAGCAACTCCGTGCTGGAACACATCCCCGACCTGCCGCCGGTGCTGGCCGAGGTCAACCGGGTCTTGCGGCCGGGGGCGCGCTTTGTCATCACCACGCCCAGTCATCTCTTCACCGAGTATCTGGGCGGGGCAGCGTTCTTCGAGCGGCTGCGGCTGGAGGGGCTGGCCGGGCGCTATCGGCGGCTGTTCAACGCCATCTCGCGCCACGCCCACACCGACTCGCCGGAGACGTGGGCGGAGCGGCTGGCCGCGGCCGGTTTCGCCGTGGAGCGTTGGCAGTACTACTTCTCGCGCGGCGCGCTGCGGGCGCTGGAGATCGGCCACGTGCAGGGGTTGCCCTCGGCCGCCCTCCACGCCGTGACCGGCCACTGGATCGTCGCCCCGTGGGAGAGCAGCCTGGGGCCGACGGAGCGCTGGGTGCGGCCGTTCTATGAGGAAGAGGCTGCGGTGGATGGCGGGGCCTATCTCCTGTTCATCGTCCGCAAGCAGGCCAGCGGGCCAATCGCCGTCCACCTGCCGCCGGCGCGGCCGCTGCCGGTCGGCCAACTCGCGCCCGGCGCGACCAATATCGCCGCTTAGGCCTGATCTTCTTGCCAAACGTGCCATTGGCCCCTATGCTTCAGGGAAGTTCGCCGGAGTCGCCCGTCATGCCAGAGCCGACGCTATCCAACAACTCGCCCTTGTGGAGCCGCACGACGAAAACCATTGTCGTCGTCGGCGCGCTGCTGCTGCTGGCCGCCCTGTTCCTGCGCTTCCGCACGCTGATCATCATGCTGGTGATGGCCGCCATCCTGGCCTACCTGCTCGATCCGCTGATTAGTTTCATTGATCGGCGCACCAACATCCGGCGTGGCCTCATCATCGCCGTCGTCTACCTGGTGCTGGCCGCGGCGCTGGTGGGCGGCTTTTTCGCCTTGGGCGTGGCCTCCTACCAGCAGGCGGCCAACCTCATCGAGCAGGCCCCGGCGCTCATCGAGAACTCGGCCGCGGCGCTGGCGCTGCTGGCCAATCGCACCGAACCGCTGACCATCGGCCCCTTCTCGCTCAATCCCGACATTGTGCCCTGGGAGCGCCTGCCGGAAGAGTTGCTGGGCATGGTTCAGCCGCTGTTGACCCAGGGCGGCAGCGTCGTCAGCCGCTTCGCCAGTTCGACAGCGCGCACGGTCTTCAACCTGCTGTTCATCTTCGTACTCTCCATCTACCTGGCCACCGACCTGCCGCGCTTCGGCGGCTACGTGAAGAGCTTCGCCCAGCAACCCGGCTACCGCGAGGATGCCGAGCAGCTCATGCCCCGCCTGCGCCACGTCTGGAGCGCCTACCTGCGCGGCCAGATCATCCTGGCCCTGGTCATCTTTCTGAGCGTCTGGATTGGTCTGACGCTGCTGGGGGTGCAGAACTCGCTGGCGTTGGGGCTGCTGGCCGGGCTGCTGGAGTTCCTGCCCAACGTCGGCCCAGTCATCAGCGCCGGCGTGACCATCATCGTGGCCTTCTTCCAACCCAGCAACTACATGGGGCTGGCGTCGTGGCAGTTCGCGCTGGTGGTACTGGCGTTGATGATCGTCATCCAGCAGTTGGAGAACCACTTGCTGGTGCCGCGCATTGTCGGTGGAGCGCTCGACCTGCACCCGATCATCGTCATCGTCGGGCTATTCATGGGCGCGTCGCTGGCCGGCATCCTGGGCGCGATTCTGGCCGCGCCGATCATCGCCTCGCTGAAGCTGTTCGGCACCTACGCCTGGCGCAAGCTGTTCGACCTGCCGCCCTTCCCCGACGAAGAGCCACCGGAGGAACCGCCGCCGCATCCGTATCAGCCGGAGTAAGAGGAACACAGAGGGACACAGAGGAAGAACCGCCGTTATTTCTTCCTCTGTGTAACTCCGTGCCCCTCTGTGTAACTCCGTGTTCCTCTTCTCTTACAAGGTATCAACCAGGCGAAAAACCTCTTCGAGGGTCTGGCGGCCCTTGACCTGCACGGGGGGCAATTGCTCGGCGCGGACGCGGCGGCGCACGCGCTCATAGACGACGCGACTGACGAGAATTTCGTCCCGCCCGGCCATCTCCTGTAGCCGCTTGCCCAGGTTGACCACGTCGCCTACGGCCGAGTAGTCCTTGCGCTGGGCGCTGCCGACGTTGCCCACTACCGCCTCGCCGGTGTGGATGCCGATGCCCACGTGCAGCACCTTCTCCGGCGGCAGCCCGCGCTGGTAGACCGCCAGCCGCGCCCGAATCCGCAGCGCCGCCCACACTGCCTGCTCGGTATGGTCTTCTTGCGGGTTCAGCGGCGTGTTGAACAAGGCCATCACCGCGTCGCCGGTGAACTTGTCAATCAGCCCCTGGTGTTCGCTGATGGCCGCCACCGCCTCGGAGAAGAAGCCGTTGACCAGATCGATCAGCGCCTCCGGGTCGAGGTATTCGGCAAAGCGGGTGAAATCGCGGATGTCGGCAAAGAGGACGGTCAACAGGCGGCGCTGCGGCCGCTGGGCGGCGTCCAGGTCGCGCACGCGGTCAACCAGCGCCGGCGGCAGATAGCGGCGCAGGCTCTCCACGCGCTTCTTCTCCGACACGTCATCGAGCAGCAGGGCCACGCCGTCGAGTTGCTCGTTGGCCGGCGAGCGCAATGGCGAGACGGTCAGATTGACTGTGGTGGTTCCGGCGCGGCGGCGGACGGCGGCCAGGTCTAGCTCGGCCGTCTGTGTGCGGCCGTCGCGCTGCACCGCCTCCACCAGCCCGCCGATGGGCAACCCCAGCAGCGGCAACACCGTGCGATAGGCGCGCCAGAGGATGGAGTCGGCCGGCACGCCCAGGATGCGCTCGGCGGCGCGGTTGTAGAGGGCGATGCGCTCGGCAGCGTCAATGGTGATGACGCCGCTGGCGATGGAGGCGAAGACGTTGTCCAGCAGTTGCTTGATCTCGGTGACGGCGCGGAAGAGGCGGGCGTTGTCAATAGCCACCGCCGCCTGGTCGGCAAAACCGGCCAGCAAGTCGCGGTCGGCGTCGCCGAAGATGCCGCTGGCCACGCGATTGTCGGCATAGAGCACGCCAATCGTCTCGCCCTTGATCTTGAGCGGGGCGCAGAGAATGGAGCGCAGCTTGTAGCTAACGATGCTGTGTTGGGCGGCGAAGCGCTCGTCTTCCTGAGCGTTGATGGTCACGATCGGCTCGCCCGTCTCGGCCACGCGGCGGACGATGGTGCGGCTGATGTCGAGCGACGCCGGGCCGAGTGTCTCCTGCGACACGTTGCGGGCCATCTTCAACTCCAGTTCGCCGTCGTTGTCCAGCAGCAACATGGCCCGCTCGGCGCGCGTCAACTGGACGATGGCATCCATCACCTGCTGGAGCACCACGTCGAGGTCGAGGGAGGAGTTGATGGCCGCGCCCACGTCTTGCAGCACGCGCAGCCGCCCGCGCTCGGTGGCCAGGAGGCGCAGATCATGATCGAGTTGGCGGGCCGAGGCCTGCAAATCAACCAGTTGCCGCACCAGCAGCCCGGTCGCCCGCAGCGCGGCGGCCCGCGCGCTCTCGTCCGGGGCGCGCATCAGGCTCCGTTGCTGGTCGGCGATGAGGGCCTGCATCTGCTCGATCTGCCGTAGCAGTTCGGCGGCGCGTTCGGGGGCCGGCGTGTCGCCCGGCTTCTCCGCTGGTTGGTTCAAAGTTGTGTGTCCGTAGGCCAATTATAGCAGAGAAACCGACGGTACTACTCTTTCGAGCCACGGGCGCGGTTAAGGAAGTTGACGACGCTCTGCCGCAGCAGCACGGGGCGCAACTGCCGCCACTCCGTATGGGCGTCGAAGCCGTCCTCGGTGGCGCGGGCCGGGCTGAACAGTTGCAGCACGTACTGGCGGGTCAGATTGCGAATGGGCTGCTGCCCCTGCGGCACGACGGTCACCAGGGCGTCGGCCTGCTCATAGGGCGTCTGGGTCGTGCGCCAGGGGATGCCCAGCCAGCGCGCCCATTCGCCCAGGCGCAGATAGCTGCGGCCCACGTCCCCCTCGATGCCGCGGTTGTAGCGGTTGGCCGCCCAGAGGGCCAGAGCGGCGGTCAGCAACAGCGCCACACCGATGGCCACCTGCCACCAGGGGACATCGCCAAACGGGCCGCTGTCCTGCGCCGGGTCAAGGCCGTCGAGCAGGCTATTGGCCCGCTCCAGATCGGCCAACTCATCATCCGTCGGCTGCCGATCCTCGTTGGGCAAGGGCACCGGCGGCGTCACTCCGTCGCCCACGGTCATGGAGTCAGGCCGCTCGGCGACGGGGATGGACTGCGTCGGCTCGAAGTGAATCCAGCCGTAGTTGGGGAAGTAGACCTCGACCCACGTATGGGCGTTGACGGCGCGGACGCGATAGTTGCGCGCCGCCGGGTCGTATTCGCCCAGGGCGTAGCCGCTGACGACGCGCGCCGGCACGCCCTGCGAACGCAGCATAACGGCCATAGCCGAGGCGTAGTAGGTGCAGTACGCCTCTTTGATGTCGAACAGGGTGTAGTGAATGGGTTCGACGCCCTCCGGCGCGGCGGCGATCTGGTCGTTGTAGTTGATATTGGTGCGCAGGTAGTCGCGGATGGCGATGGCCTTGTCGTAGGGGTTGGGCTGTGCGCCGGCCAGTTGCTCGGCTAGGGCGAGCGTCTGCGGCGTCAGGGTGTCGGGCAGTTGCAGATAGCGGTCGGTCACCCACTGCGGATAGACGATGGACGCGGAGCGCAGGCTGGCGGCGTCGGCCGTCGAAACGCGCGAGGCGACCTGATACTGATCTCCCTGGCGCAAGATGAAGCGCGAACGCAACGACGTGACCAGCGCCCGGCCCGCCTCGTCGTAGGTAGCATCTACCAGCATTTGCTTGTCGGTGCTGACCACCTCCGGCGCGGCATAGAGGAAGCTGGAGTTGGGCAGGTAGTTGGTGACCGTCTGGGTGATCACCTCGCGGGCCAGGCTGATGGGGACGTTGAGCGGGCCTTCATCGGGGAAGTGGGTAGCCGGCTCCACGTCGTTTTCGACCACGCGCCAGCCGCCGTTGACGTAGGTGTCGTAGACGATGGCCTGCCAGTAGACGCCGTAGGGCAACTCCTGCGACACCTGCACGTCCATGATCAACGTATTGCCCACCGTGCGCGGGCCGCCCAGCACCAGCGTATCCTGATAGGGATCGCTAGTCCCCGCGCCATAGGAGCGCAGCGAGGAGAAGAGGCGCGTCCACGTGTCCTGGAAGGCGCGCCACGGGCTGCCGGCCTCGGTCACGGCCTCGCTGATGCCGGTGCTGGCCTTCAGGCCGGGCAGGCTCCAGGCCAGCAGCAGAGCCAGCAAAGCCGCCAACAGTCCGGCGCGCAGGAAGTCGAACTGAATGTTGCGGTCATAGCGCACCGCTTCTTGCCGCCAGCGGCTCTCCTCGCCGGTCAAATAGGTGACGGCGATGAACACCAGGGCCAACAGAGTGTAGATGGCCAGGTAGATGAGCAGTGGCTTCGGGCCGGAGTAGTAGTAGACGACACTCAGCAGCACAATGCCGATGGGGATAACCACGCGCCAGACCTGGGTACGGCGGAAGGTATACCAGCCGGCAAGGTAGCCCAACAGCCAGAAGACGCCTGTCGTCTGGATGACAAAGATGATGCCGTCGCGACTGGTTCCCCCGTCAAATAGCTTCTGCAACCAATCTACCTGCCGCCCGACGAGATCGAGCACCCGCTCGCGCCACGGCCCGTCATAGGGCAACGTCGTGCCCACCAGCCAGGTGACGAAGAAAAGCCCGTAGAAGATGGCGAAGAGATGGGCCGTTCGCTCCGAGAATTCGCTTTTACCCAGCAGCCAGCCGGACAATAGAGCCAACGTGGCGGCAATGGGGACGACGTGCAACCCGTCAATCAGGTCGGCCTGCATGATGGCCAGGCTGGTCACCAGCAGCATGGCCCACACCAGCAGGAACGATGGCCAACCTTCGCGCAATCGAGCGCTTGTTTCCATATTGCCCGACTCCTCTTGTAGCAAGGTTTGTGCGCGCAGCCGCCGGGCCGAGACGAACGGCGCTGCTCACAGAGGCTCTATTATAATGTGGCTTTATGGTGTCAACACAGTGACAGCCACATACTCAGATGCGACTCATGCAGACGTGGGCGGCGGGGCAACCGGCGTGCCCACTTCCGCGCGGCGCAGCGAATGATTGACATAAAGCACGTAGCCCGCGCCCAGCCCCAGAGAGAAAATGAACCACTGAATCGCGTAGCCGAGGTGTGGCCCTTCCGAGAAATCTATTTCCTTGGCGACTTCGAGGGGCAGTGTCGTGTCCGGTTCCTCGGTTGGCGACAACTTCACGTAGTAGGGAACTAGCGGATAAGGCAACTCATCGGCCAGGGCGGCCACGTCCACGCGAAAGATCTCGTCACTGGGGGTCGTCACCGCCTCGGTGTTGGCGGCGCGGCGGCGCAACGTCTCCGTCAGGGCAATGTAGCCGCTGACCGTCTGTGGCCCGGTGGCCTCGGTGAACAAATGGCCGGCCTCGCGCTCGGCGTCGGGAATCCAGCCGCGGTCAACGAGGACGGCCGCGCCCGAATCGAGCACCAGCGGCGTGATGAGATGGACGCCCGGCTGACCATTGTCGTTGTTTTGCAGCACTAGAATGCGTTGCGCGTCGAAGTCGTACTCGCCCTCCAGGAACACGTCGCGGTTGGCCAGGTCGGGCGAAACGCCGGCCGGCGACTGCCCGGCCAGGTCGGTCAGATCGTCGTTGACGAAGATATATGACGAGGCGAGAGCGGCCATGAGTTGCGCGTTGGCTGCCCGGCGCTCGGCCAGCCGGTCGAGCTGCCAGATGCCCAGGCGGGCCAGGACGAGCATGATGACCACAACAGCCAGCGTCACCCAGCGCCAGCGGCGGCCGACCAGCGCCCGCGCCAACTCGGCCATACCTGTTACCTGCCACTCCCGCCGGCGATGCCCGGCGCGGCCAGCGCGTCGCCGTCGCTCCAGGCCGCCTCTTTGGCCGCCGGCTTGCGCCCTTCGCCGCTCAGCATCAGGAAGACGAGCACCCCGGCCGACATGAAGTGCATCATGTTGCCCGGAATCCACATGATGATGCCGCTGATGCGCTGATCGTCGAGGGCGGAGATGCCCCACAGGCGGGGCATGTCGTTGTAGAACGAGTAGATCGGCTCCTGGCTAAAGGCCAACACCACGCCCAGGGCCATATTGGGCGGGATGACCGACAGGATGAAGGCGATCTTGGCCATGCGGCTGAAGCCCTTGTGCAGCCGCGGCCCGGCGCTGGTCACTGTCCACCAGTAGAGCATCCCCGCGCCAAACATGGTGAGATGTTCCAGGTCGTGGACCCACTCGCTGCGCAGCGCGGCGTCATAGAGCGACGGGTCGTGCCAGCCGATGATAGTGCCGACGAAGATGAACCAGACGACGACCGGCGAAGTCAGCCAGCGCAGGACGCGGCCGGCGGCCGTCTCCTTGTTGATGACCCGGTTGAGCGCCCCACCGGCGCGCAACCGCAGCGGCCCCGGCAGGCCCCACAGCAAAAACGGCAGCGGATTGGGCAGGAGCAGGAGCAGCGGGGCGATCATGATCAGCAACAAGTGCTGGATCATGTGCATAAAGAACAACTGCTGGACGAGCACGTCGAACGGCGACAGGAGGGCCAGGGCGACCACCAGCAGTCCGGCGATGTAGGACACCGGCCGCCACGTCGCGCCCAGCGTACGCCAGCCGGTGACCCGCCCGCCGCGCGCCCGCAGTCGCCGCCAGCCGACGACAAACAGCGTGCCCAGAATGACCAGGGGGATGATGACTTCGGGGCGCCAACTCCACGACGAGAGCGCCGCGCGGGCAACGGGGTCCATAACGCGGATTGTATCCGGTTGGAGAGAAAAAGGGGAAAACGGAGGGCCACGGCTCAGACAACGTTCAGCCGTGGCCCCTTTCGAGCTTGTCTAGCCGGCTAGATGCCCCATCAAATAGAGCGCCGGGTAGAAGAAGACCCACACCACGTCAACGAAGTGCCAGTAGATGGCCGTGGCCTCCACGCCCCAATGCTCCTCCGGCGTATAGCGGCCGCGGCGGCCGTTCCACCAGACGATCAGAATGAGGGCGACGCCGCTGATGACGTGCAGGGCGTGCATGCCGGTCATGGCGAAGAAGACGCCGCCGTAGACGCCATCGGCCGTCGAGAGATGGCCGAACAGCTCCACGCCGAACAGACTGCCCTCCAGCCCGAAGACGTTCCACTCCAGCACAACGACCATGACGAAGAAGAGCGTGCCCAGAGCCGCGGCCAGCAGCGCCCCGTTGAGGAACTTCGAGCGGTCGCCGTGGGCCGCGCCCATCTCGGCGCGGTACATGAAGAAGCTGCTGAGCAACAGCACCGACGTGGCGATCAGGCCGATGACCTGGCTCAGTTCCGGCCGTGTGTTGCCCCACAGGACAAAGCGCGACGTGAACAGCGCGCCGAACAGGAACAGTTCGGAGAAGCAGAACAGCCACAGGCCCAGGCGATTAGCCCGCAGTTGCTGCGCCCGCGGCAAGCCATGATCAACGTGGGCCTCGTGCGGCGCGCCGGGCGCGGCGACCAAAGACGGCGCGTGGGCCGGGTTGCCCGCGGGAACGGGATTGACGACGCTCATCAGTGACTCTCCTCCCGCCACAGGCGCGTGATGTGCATGAAGTTGTTGACGATGATCGCCGCCTTGATCAGGGCGATGATCATCAGCAGGATGAGCGATCCGGTGTAGATGCTCACAAAGTACTCGACCGCGGTCAGTACGGCCAGGATGATCAGGGTGATCAACCCCAGGCGATAGGCGGCCGCTTTTCGGTTCTCAAGTTCCATATTCTGCTCCCTCGACTCGCTAATCGCCCGAAGGCACGGACGCCGGCTTCACGTCGCGAATGTAGGTCGTGTCGGCCAGACCATACTCATATGGGTCGCCGATAACTTCGAACGGCACGTTGTAGTTGAACTCCGGCGGCGGGCTGACGATCTGCCACTCCGGCGCGCGCGAGCGCCACGGGTTGGGGTCGGCCACCGGCTGCCGGCGCTGGCTGAAGACCAGGTTGTAGATCATGATCAACACCGACCAGCCGATAACCAGCGCGGCCAGGGTAATGAGAACGTGCGTGCCCTCGATGCCCAGCGCCGGGTCATAGTCGGCGACGCGGCGGCGCATGCCCAACAGACCGACGCTCATCTGGCCGATGCTCATCACCCAGAAGGCGGGCAACATGAGCCAAAAGTGCAGCTTGCCCAGCCGTTCGTTGTACATGCGGCCGGTCATCTTCGGATACCAGTAGTAAATGGCGGCGAAGAACGGGAAGATGAAGCCGCCGAACATGGTGGCGTGGAAGTGGCCGACGACCCAGTAGCTGTCGTGCAGATGCAGGTCGGTGGGAATCGTGCCCAGGATGGGGCCGGTGACGCCGCCGATGAGGAAGACGGAGATGGCCCCCAACACGAAGAGCAGCGGCGTCGGCGGGTTCTTGGGCAGCTTGCCTTCCCAGATGGTAGCGATCCAGCTAAAGAACTTCACGCCCGTGGGCACAGCCACCAGCATCGTCGAGAACATGAACGGCACGCGCAGCGCGTCGGCCATGCCCGAGGTGAACATGTGGTGGGCCCAGACCAGGAAGCCGACCAGGGCGATAGCCAGGCTCGACAGTGCTACCCAGCGATAGCCAAATAGCGGCTTGCGGGCGAACACCGGCAAGAGTTCGCTGATGACACCCAGGCCGGGCAGCACGAAGACGTAGACGACCGGGTGGGAGTAGAACCAGAAGAGGTGCTGGTAGAGGATGGGGTTGCCGCCGCCCGATGGGTCGAAGAAGTTCAGCCCGATCACGCGCTCGGCCACGCTCATCGTCAGGGCCACGCCGACAGTCTGCGTCGCCGTCAACTGGATGATCGAGGTCGCCACGGCGGCCCAGACAAAGATGGGCATGCGGAACAGCGACATGCCCTTGGCGCGCATCGTGGCCACGGTCACCAGCAGGTTGGCCGAGCCGGCGATGGAGCTAAAGCCGACGACCCAGAAGCCCAGCAGGAAGAGCACCATGCCGACCGGCGCGCGCAAGCTGAGCGTGGCGTAGCCCACCCAGCCGGTGTCCCAACCGCCCACGGCCAGGCCGGACAGGATCAGCAGCGCCGCGGGCACGGAGACCCAGAAGCTGAAGGCGTTCAGCCGTGGGAAGGCCATGTCCGACGCGCCGATCATCAGCGGGGCCAGGTAGTTGATCATCGCGCCGACACCGCCCAGGATGGCGGCGATCATGATGATGCCGTGGGCGCTGAACAGGGTGTTGAACTGGTTGTTATCTAACCACTGCATACCCGTCTGGGCCAGCTCGATGCGGAAGATGATGGCGAAGATGCCACCGATGAGCAGGATCAGCAGGCTGGAAACGCCGTACTGGATGCCGATGACCTTGTGGTTATAGTCCACGTTGAAGTAGCGCGACCACTCCGGCTTGCCCTCCGGCGCGCCGTGGCGCAGCGGGGTGCGGCGGCCGATGATCCACTTCAACCAGTCGGTCAGCACACCGGAGCCGATGAGGAACCCGATGACGCCGATGATGGCCCCAAAGGCCAGCGCCGGCTCATAGAGCCAGGGCGTCTCCGCGCCGCGCAGCGCCCGCAGGCCGGCGATGAAGCCGTAGCCCAGGGCCGTGCCGATCAGCTGACCCAGGATGCCGCGCACCAGCGCGGACGTCAGAATGATGCGTAACGTTTTAAACATACTCTCTGCTCCCTGATAACGCGGCCCTTACTCCAACGTCTTGATGAAGGCGATCAGATCGGCGATGATGTCAATGTCCACACCTTCAGCGGCCTGAATCTCTTGTTCGCGCGCGGCGATCTGCTCGGCGTAGTTCTGCGGCATCAGGTTCGGGTTGTAGCCGGCGACGATCTGCGCGTTGGGATCAAGGATGGAGGTGGTGATGTAAGCATCGTCCACCGTGACCGTGCTGCCGTCATCCAGCTCTTCCTGGCGGCCATACAGCCCCTGCCACGTCGGGCCGACGCCCGGCGCGCCGTCGAGGCTGTGGCAGGCGACGCAGCCGAAGCCCTCGGCGCTGTGCCAGATCGCGCCGCGCTCTTCGGGGGTCAACTCGGCAAAGGCCGGCGCGGCGTTCTTCTCGTCCGCCCAGGCCTGGAAGCCGGCCGCGTCCAACACCCGCACGGTGGCCGTCATCTTCGTATGGTTCAGGCCGCAAATCTCGGCGCAGACCAACTGGAACTCGCCCGCCTCGGTTGGGGTGATGCGCAGCGTCGTCTCGCGCCCCGGCACCAGGTCTTGCTTAACGCGGAACTCCGGCACCCAGAAGGAGTGGATCACGTCTTCGGCGTTCATCTTCAGCACGATGGTGCGGTCAACCGGCAGCACCAACTCGCTGGAGACGAAATCCCCCTGCTCCGGGTAGCCGAAGCTCCACACCCACTGCTCGCCGGTCACGTTGACCGTCATCTCGTTGGGCTTGGGCGAGGTGATCTCGTTCAGTGTGACCGCGCCCCAGAAGCCGAAGCCCAGAACAACGACGGTGGGGACAATCGTCCAGCCGATCTCCAGCACCGTGTTGCCATGCACGTAGGGGCCGTCGGTGTCATCGTCCGCCGGGCGGCGAAAGACGAACAGGGCATACAGCATCATGACCATGATGAGCGAGAACAGAAAAGCGATCATCCAGTAATGACCGTTGAACAGCGCGTCAATGGGAATCGCTTCCGCGCTCGACGCTCTGGGCAAGGCCAGGATTACGCTGAACAACGCTCGCAGCCCCACGGTCGAGAGCGCCACCAGCACGGCGACGAAGATAAAATGTCTGAAGCGTCTCATTCTCCCTTTCCTAAATTGATAGATCCCGACTTGCCTACCGACTTAATTCGGCCGGATAGCGAACCTATCACGGCTCCCCAATTGCCACCGCTCGCCGCCAAGAGGCAAGCACCTGATCCGGCGCATGACGCGCAATGGGCCGGACAAGCCGGCCTCTGAACAAAACGCAAGGCGCGATCAGCTCCCCGATCGCGCAATGCAGCGAAATTTTACTACGGGGCGTTGACGATAGCAATAACAGCGATGCCCAAACCGACGACCAAAAGGCCGGTCAGGACAACGGCAACGAAGTCCCACGGGATGGGCATCGTGCCCGAACGATCCGGCGCGGTCAGGCGGTCGCCGCGCAGGGTCAGAGCCATCACGATCAGAGCCACCAACAGCGCACCCAGGATAAAGAGACTGGTGATGTTGACGATGTTGTCCTGGCGGACGATCTGATTGCTGGGGAAAACAAAGCTGGCGATCAGGTAAGCGCCGAAGCCCACAAACATAAGGATGGTCAGGGCAGTGGTGATGACTGCCCAGCGCTTCCAGGTAGAGGCCGGGGCCTTGCTGGTCGGGCGCGTCTCGCGCATTTTCGTGACGCGGTCGGCGTAGCGCTTGTCCACGGCCGCCGCGGACTCCTGGAAGTCGGGCGTGCTCTTGGTGCGGTTGATGAACCGCGACACGAGGATGCTAACCAGGCCCAGCGTCAGGCCCGCGCCGATGACCAGAGCGGGGACGAGAAAGGCCAGAGCCAGCATGACTTGCCAACTGGCCAGGGTGAAGGAGTCGCGGCCGGCGATGGCGATCGGGGGCACGATCGTGACCGTGCTCGGCGTTCGCGGCAGCGGTTCAGCCGCGCCGCCGCCCAACAGGGCCGGCAGCAGAATAGTCAGCAGGCCACTGCCGACAAGGATGGCGAAGATGATTACCCAGTTGATCCACGACCGGTTTCTCAAGACGCTCTCTCCACTAAACTCCAGGCCACCCGGGCGCGCCGCCCGCAATTGCGAATAATATCACAATTGTCCGGGGCGCAAACTTTTTCGCCGTATAGCGCGATTCTGCCGCATCGCGCTACGGCGCTCAGTCGTTCTCCACATACCCCTCGCCAAAGCGGCCGAGCAGCCGACGCAGCAGCGGCGACTCGCGCGGCGCGGCCGGCTCCGGTTGCAGGTCGTCGCGCAGGGCCATCAGCGTGCGGTGATAGAGCGACTTGACCGCGCCCTCGCTGCGCCCCATCACCCCGCCGATCTCGGCGTTCGACAGGTGCTCGACAAACTTCAGCGTCAACAACTCCTGCCGGTCGGCGGGCAAGCGGCGCACGGCCCGCAGCAGCGCCGCCCGATCTTCGGCCAATAGGGCCGACGCCTCCGGACCGTCCTCGCTGACGTGCCAGCGGCTGAGGTCTTCCAGGGAGATGATCTTGCGCCGGCTGCGGTCGCGGTGCCAGTTGGCGACGAGGTTGTGGGCGATGCGATAGAGCCAGGCGGAGAAGGGCACGCCGCGGTCGTCATAGGTGGCCATGTGCTGCCAGGCGCGCATGAACGTCTTGGCCGCCAGGTCTTCGGCGTCGGCCTCGCTGCTGGTGCGATAGTAGATATATTGGTAAATGCGCTGCGCGTAGCGCTCGTAGAGTTGGCCGAAGGCGTGCTGGTCGCTCTTAGCTTGTTCGATCAGCGCCGATTCGTCCGCGCTCGGCTCAATTAGTCGTTTGGTCATTCTACTTGCAGCACACTCATCTCTCCGGACGCCGCCGCCCGCGAATGGCGGCAGTATAGCAAATGCGCCGCGGCAAGACGAACCCTGTTTGCCCCAAGCGGAGGGAAACGCCCGCGATTCGGTCATTCTGGGCCTTTCAGTACTTGTCCAACGTGAGCCGACCTGACGGGTAGGCGGCCACAAGCCTGGTTGACGGCCCAGTACCGTTGGCTGCCTACCTGTAGGTCTGGAATCAATTGGCAACTACCCAAAAGCCCTGTTCTGTCATTAGTCCGCCTTGACGGGCTGCGGCTCGTTGGCTATCCTGACAGACTATGGATTTATGCAAGGCATCTGTCTCTGGCCGCGCCGGACGCATCGGTACTCTACTGCTTTTGCTCGCCGTCCTGGCGACAGTGGCGGCCGTGGCCGTCGGCTGCAGCCGCTCGGCGGCTGTCGAGCCGGCGGCCATCCCGCCACCGAGCGGCCAGGTCGGCGCGCTGGCCACGGTCCCCGCGCTGCCCACGCCCGCGCCGATGCTGCTGCCGCCGTCTTCGCCCACGCCGGCGGCCACGGCCGCGCCGATCGTTGACCCCACTTTGGCCCTCCAGGCCACACTGACGGCCGCCGCCGCCCCGCCCACGCCGGAGATTACCGGCGAGGCTGTCGCCGCGCCACAGAGCGCGGGCGCGCCGGAGAGCGCGGCCACGGCTGCGCCGCTGCCCACGCCCTACGGCGTCTATAGCTGGACGCTGAAAGTGCCCATCCTGATGTACCACTACATCAGCCAGCCGCCGGCCGATGCCGACGTCTATCGCGTTGACCTGTCCGTGACGCCCGACAACTTCCGCCAACAACTGGCCTGGCTGCGCGACAACGGCTACACGGGCATTGACTACTACGATTTGAGTCTGGCCATCACCGGCCTGACTGAGTTGCCGGAGAAACCGGTGCTGCTGACCTTCGACGACGGCTATCTGGACAACTACACCGCCGCCTTCCCCCTGCTCCAGGAGTACGGCTATAAGGCGACCTTCTTCGTCATCACCGACTTCGTTGACTTCGGCCGCGAAGGGTATATGACCTGGCCGATGCTCGAGGAATTGAGCCGCGCCGGCCACCGCATCGAGTCTCACTCGCGCACCCACCCCGACCTACGCGACAAGGACCGCGACGGCCTCATCTGGGAGATACTTGGCTCGCAGGAGACCATCGCCGCCCACGTCGGCTACAAGCCACGCTACTTCTGCTACCCCGGCGGCGACTACAACGAGGCAACGATCCAGATGCTGCGCGAGCTTGACTTCTGGGGCGCGGCAACGACGGCCAACGACACCTGGCACGGCTTCAACGAGCGCTTCGAGTGGGGGCGGCTGCGCATCCGCAACGACACAACGCTGCAAGAGTTCGCCAACGTCCTCGACCTGGAAGGCACCGTGCGCGGCAAGCTGCCCCAGTGAACCACATAGAAACCACAGATTACACAGATTTGGCCTGCGACGAAATCTGTGTAATCTGTGGTTATTACTCTTCAGAGGCACATACATGGACAAAATCATTATCAAGGATCTGCTACTGCGCGGCATTATCGGCATCAACCCGGATGAGCGGGTGAAGAAACAAGACATCCTGCTCAACCTGGTGCTCTACGCCGACATCCGCCACGCGGCCGAGACGGACAATATCGCCGACGCCGCCAACTACAAGATCATTAGCAAGCGGGTGGTGGAGTACGTCGAGGCGTCGGAGCACCTGCTGGTCGAGCGGCTGGTGACGGAGATCGCCCGCCTCATCCTGACCGAGTACCCGGTCAGCCGCGTGCGCGTGCGCGTCGAGAAGCCGGGCGCGCTGCGCTTCGCCAAGTCGGTGGGCATCGAGATTGACCGGCGGCGCGCCGACTTCGGCCTCTAGTCGCCCCGTCCGGCCTCGGTCATGCACCGCGTCGTCGTCCTGCTAGGCTCCAACGTCGCCAAGGAGCGCAATCTGCCCGCCGCCGCGCGCCTGCTGGGCGCGGTGACGACGGTCGTGGCTGTGTCGCCCGTCTATGAGACCGCGCCGGTGGGCATGGATCAGGCTCCCCACTTCTTCAACGCCGCTATTCTCCTGCTAACACCTCAGACGGCGGTCGAGTTGAAGGACGGGCTATTGGCCGATATTGAGCGCACCTTGGGGCGCGAGCGCACCGCCGACCGCAACGCGCCGCGCACCATTGACCTCGACATCGTCCTCTACGACGACGCTATCTTCGACTACACCCCCGCCGACGGCCGCCCCCGCCACGTGCCGGAACCCGACCTGTTGCGCTTTCCCCATTGCCTACAACCCGTGGCCGATCTGCTGCCCGACCTGCCTCACCCGGAGACGGGCGAGCCGCTGGGCATTTTGGCCGAGCGGCTCGGGCGCGACTACGCCGCCGCCCACGGCCTCACCATCTGGCCCCGCCCCGACGTCCCCTTGTAGGGCGGGTTGGCAACCCGCCCCCGCCCGGTGTCATTCGTCTAACGGAATCTCTACTGCTTCCCCCACCGGATTAGCCGCCGCATCCAGCACCGGCACACTCTCCAGCGTCGGAAAGCGATACATGCCCACGCGCATCGTCAGCGGCGGGTTCGCGTCGGCGGGCACAGGCAGCACAAAGCGGCTGATAACCACGTCCCCCGCCCGCCACTGCCGCCCGGCGAAGGCCGCCGCGTCGGCCTGAGCCAACCGCCCCCCCTCGGCGTCGAGCAGATGGTTGAAGATGTGGAAGTCGGCCGGGTCGGGATTGTCGGCCGTGCGCCAGAACACATCCCACAGTGCCCCTTCCGGCCCAAAGCGCAGGGCGTTGTGGCCAATGATGTGGGCGAAGTTGGCCAGCAGCGCCGGCGCGGGCAGGGCCACGTCGGGCGGCGGCGCGGCGGCCGGCGGCAGGGCGTGGACGGTATAGACACCCGTTCCCGCGGCGTTGACTGTCTCCACCGCCCCCGGCGCGGCGGTGTAGAGATCGCGGGCCGACGCCGGGCCATCGGCCGCCGCCGGGCCGAGCAGGACGACAGCCGCCGCGGCTGGGAAGAGCGCCTCAGCGTTTAGATTAACATAACGAATCGGTACATCATACAGCAGAGCCCGGAACTCGGCCGGGAAGTCGTCGCGCTCCGGGTCAGAGCCAGCGCCGGCCAGCAGCGCCTCGGCCGCGCCGGTGTCGGCCAGCAGGCGGCGGGCGGTGTCGGCCGCGGCCAGCTTCGTGCCCAGCGGCACCCCGAAACCCGTCTCGCCCGGCGCGGCGACGACAGCGCGCATGAGCGCCCCCCAGCCCAGCAGTTGCAGCCCAACAGTTACCAGCAGCGCCGCCCAGGCCGCGCGCCGCCCCCAGCCCGACAGACGCCCGACGGCGGCGGCGAAGACCACGCCGGCCAGGATGCAGGCTGCCGGCAGCCCGGCGATAAAGTAGTGGACGTAGACCGGCGTGCGGTGCCAGACGAACAGCAGCGCCGGGGCCAGCAGCCAGGCCAGGACGATCAGCCCCACCTGCGCCGCCGGCCGCTGCCAACGCCACGCCACCTGAACAGCAGTATAGCCCGCGCCGGCCAGCACCAACCCCAGCCACAGCCAACGGGCCACGACCGCGCCCAGCGGCAGCGCGAACCCCTCCCCGGCCAGCGGCTCGATACCGAAGCCGGCGGCGATGGTCAGCGCCAGGCGCAACGAGTCGAGCGTGACTTCGGCCGCGGCCTGCCCGGTGGAGAAGGGCAGCCCACCGGTCCGCCACAGCCCCCACAGATGCCAGAGGTAGGGCGCGAACGTCAGCGCCGCCAGCAGCCCGCCCAGCACCACCCACCCCCAGCCGACGCGCCGCCGGAAGACAACCAGCAAGAGCGCCGTGGCCGGGGCCAGGCCCAGCGCCGCCGGGTGCAGTTGCACGGCCAACCCCAGACAGAGGAGATGCAGCACCACGAACGCCCGCCGCCCATCCACAAAGGCCAGCGCCGCGCCGATGCCCCAGCCGACGGCGAAGAGGGGCAGCAAGTTCTGGGCCCAGATTTTACGCGAGAAGATGATGGCCCACGGCCCGGCGGCCAGCAGCAGCGCCGCGGCCAGCGCCGCGCCCACGCCCCAGGTGCGCCGCGTCAGCCAATAGACGCTGGCCACGGCCAGCGTGCTCAGCAGGCCGGTGAAGAGCGTCGGCGCGAAGGGGTGACGCCAGAGCAGCAGCGGCAGGGCGTAGAGCCAGACGCTCAACGGCGCGTTGGGGAAGCCGACCGAGCTGGCGATGCCGTGGGGCGGCACGTTGCCGGCGGCAGCCTCCAGCGCCAGCGTCAGCAGCCGCCCCTCGTCGGCCTTGAACTCGGTCAGGTCGGGCCGGGCCAGGCGCACGACGGCCGCTACGGCGAGGATCAGCACAATGGCCGTCAACTCCGCCCGCGACGGACGACCCGGTCGAACGTCAGTCGCCATCGGCCGCCAGCAGCAGGCCCACCGGGCAGTGGTCGGAGCCGAGCACGTCGGGGTGGATGGTGGCGTCAAGTACCCGCGGCCATAGGTCGGGCGAGACGAAAATGTAGTCCAGCCGCCAGCCGACGTTCTTCTCGCGTGAGAAGGTGACTTGCGCCCACCAGGTGTAGGCCCCCGTCTGCTGCGGGTAGCGGGCGCGATAGGTGTCCACGTACCCCTGGGCCACGACCTCGTCAATCCAGGCCCGCTCTTGGGGCAGGAAGCCGGTGGTGTTGCGGTTCTGGCGCGGCCGGGCCAGGTCAATGTCCTGATGGGAGGTGTTCACGTCGCCACAGAAGACGACGCTGCGCCCCTGTTGGCGCAGCCGGTTGCAGACGGCCAGGAAGTCGGCCTTATAGCGCATCTTGAACGGCACGCGGCTGTGGTCGCGGCTGCCGTTGGGGAAGTAGGCGTTGATAAACACGAAGTCGCCATAGTCGGCCACCAGCGTGCGCCCCTCGCGGTCGTAGTCGTCGAAGCCCAGCCCGACCTGCACCGACAACGGCGCGCGCCGGCTGTAGAGGGCCACGCCGCTGTAGCCGCCGCGCTCGGCCGCGGCCCAGTAGGTGTGGTAGCCGGGCGGGTTGCGCACCTCGTCGGGCAGTTGGTCGGGGTGGCACTTCGTCTCCTGCAAAGCCAGGATGTCGGGTTGTGCCGCGGCCAGCCACTCCAGGAAGATGCCCTTGCGATGGACGGCGCGCAGGCCGTTGACGTTCCAACTGATGAGCTTGAGCATGGGCAGGATTGTAACAGCATTGGGTGAGGGACGGGAGAGCGGGGGAGCGGGGAGAGCGGGGGAGCGGGGGGGCAGGGGGCAGGGGAGTGCGCAGCCTCAGATGCGCCGCCGCGCCGCCGTCGCCCGCCCACCGTGGAGTGCGCAGCCTCAGATGCGCCGCCGCGCCGCTGTCCCCCCGCCCATCGCGGAGTGCGCATCCTCCGATGCGCTGCCGCGCCGCCGTCGCCCGCCCACCGTGGAGTGCGCATCCTCCGATGCGCCGCCGCGCCGCCGTCGCCCGTTCGCATCTGAGGATGCGAACTCCGCGGCTTTGGGAGTGGGTTGGGGAGAGGGCTGCTCTACCCGCGCCGAAGACCCTCCCCTAACCCCTCCCACAGGGAGGGGGATCAGCGCCCCTCGCCCTTTGGGAGAGGGTTGGGAGAGGGTCAAAGAACTGGCGTATTGAACACTCTTCTCACTCCGGCTACAATGCCCCGATGTCTATCGCCCAAGAGCAAATCAACCTCTACGACCTCAGCCGCGCCGAACTAGGCGCGCGGCTGGCGGCGTGGGGCTACTCCGACTACTACGCCGGGCTGGTCTGGGCCGGCCTCTACCGCGATCTCGTCGCGCGGCCGGAGGAGATCGCCGGGCTGCGGCCGGAACTGGTGGCGCGGCTGGCCGATGAGACACGCACCGAGTCACTGGCTATGCGAAGCGTCGTTGACAGCGCCGACGGCCACACCCGCAAGTACCTGCTCGGCTTGGCCGACGGCGCAGCCATCGAGACCGTCCTCATGTACTTCCGCGGCCGGCCCCCGACCGTCCCCGGTCGGGCTACGGCCTGCGTCAGCACCCAGGTCGGCTGCGCCATGGGCTGCGTCTTCTGCGCCACCGGCCAGATGGGCTTCACGCGCCACCTGTCGCCGGGCGAGATTGTCGCCCAGGTCGTCCACGTCGCCCTCGTGCTGCGCGAACGGGGCGAGACACTACGCAACATCGTCCTGATGGGCATGGGCGAGCCGCTGCACAACTATGACGCCACCATGACCGCGCTGGACACGCTCATGGATCACCGCGGCCTGGCCATCGCCCCGCGCTTCATCACTCTCAGCACCGTCGGCGTCGTGCCCGGCATCAGGCGGCTGACGGCCGAGCGGCGGCCGGTGCGGCTGGCCGTCAGCCTCCACGGGGCAACGGACGCGGAGCGGTCCCGGCTCGTCCCCCCGGCCCGCCGCTGGCCGCTGGCCGAACTGATGGCCGCCTGCCGCGACTACACCACGACCCTGCGCCGGCGCATCTTCTTCGAGTGGACACTCATTGACGGCCAGAACGACGGGCCGGAGCAGGCTAAAGCCCTCGGCCGCTTGCTGAGCGGCATGGATGCCCACGTCAACCTCATCCCCCTCAACCCCACCCTCGGCTACGACGGTCAGCCGACGGCCGGCCCGGCGGCGCGCGCCTTCCAGGCCGTCCTGGCCGGCTACGGCCTGCCCAGCACCGTCCGCCAGCGCCGCGGCATTGACGTGGCCGCCGGTTGTGGGCAACTGGCTGTTAAGAAAGCAACCACAGATTACGCAGATTACACAGATTAAAGAGTATTGATCCGCAGATTGGGCAGATTGGCAGATTTCAGAATCAGTTTCACTTCTGAAAATCTGCTAAATCTGCCCAATCTGCGGATCATTTTTTCAATCTGTGTAATCTGCGTAATCTGTGGTTCCATCTCTTAGGCATCGTCCCGGTCGGCCGACCAGTCGCGGTCGGGCGTGGCGTAGATGAGCGGCAAGCTGACCAGCGTCACGGCGAACTTCACCGCCAGATTGAACAGGAAGATCTGCCCCACCGTCGCCCAGGGCAGGCTCAACGGGTCGTCGGCCAGACCCGGCAGCGGCCCGAAGGCGATGACGGTGAACAGCAGCGTGTCAATGGGGATGCTGACGGCGTTGCTGGCCAACACCCGCGCCCACTGGTAGCGCGTGGTGATGCGCGTGACGAACCAGTGGTAGATTTCGGTGTCAATCAGTTCGCTGACCAACTCGGCGGTGATGGAGGCCAGCACGATGCGCCACACCGGGCCAAGGATGGCGCTGAACTCCGCCCCCAACCCCCACGACGGGTCGCTGGTGACGCGCGCCGACCAGGCCAGATAGCCGGCCATGAACAGGTTGATCGCCGCGGCGGTGATGATCAACGTCTGCGCGTTGCGCTTGCCCAGCACCTTGTGGACCACGTCGCGCAAGGTGAAGGTGATGGGGTAGATGAACGTACCCATGTCCACCGCCAACCCGAAGACGACGCCGATCTTCAGACTGGCGATGTCGGCCAGCATCTGCGCGCCCATGTAGGCGGCGGTGACGATGACCGCCACGCGACTAAACGTGACGGCCGCTGCGCGCGAGGCAGCGGCCGGCGAACCAACGTTACTCATCTTGAACTCTCCTTGTTTTGTTTAGGCGGGAGCTGCGACCGCCGGGGGGAAGTATACAGTATTCAGTAGGTCAGTATCCAGTGTTCAGTAGGTCAGTAGGTCAGTGGGTCAGCAGGTCAGTGGGTCAGTGGGTCAGTGGGTCAGTGGGTCAGTGGGTCAGCCGCCGAGACTGAATACTGACTTACTGACCTACTGGCCTACTGACCCACTGCCCCACATGCACACACAACACCACCCCCGCCCCCAACCGCACCGTGGCCACGGCCGCTGTCATCTCATTGCTGACGCCGCGGGCGGGGCCGAAGAGGAGCGTTTCCTCCTGGAGGGGCCAGCGCAGGCCGGTCGTGGCCAACACGTGGGCCGGGCCGCCCAGGGGCAGCAGCGAGACGATGTCGCCCGGCGCGCCGTGGATTGTGGTTGCGCCCGGCGCGTCGGCCGTCAGCAGCCAGGCCGATTCGCGGTCGTCCACGAAGCGGATGGGTTGCCCCAGCAGGCGCGGGTGGGCCAGGACGAGGATGTTGGCTAGCATGTGGTCGAGTCGGCCGCCGAAGCCGCCCAGGATAAGCACCTCGTGGCCGGGGTATTGTTCGACAGCGTAGAGCAGCGCCAGCTCCAGATCGGTCTCGTCCTTGTCACGCGGATAGCGGATGACCCGGTCGGCGGCCTCTTCGGCGACGACACCCGGCGGCAACGAATCCAGGTCGCCGATGAGCGCGTTCGGGCGGCGGCCGAGGGGCAGCAGATGGCGCAGCCCGCCGTCGGCGGCAATGACGGCCGCGGCCCGCGCCAGGTAAGGGGTTAGCCAGCCGGTATCGGCCAGCTCACCGTTGGCCAAGAGGAGAATGGGACCGTCTTGCCGCGCCATCAGGTCAACTCCGGGAGAAGGTACGGAAGGATGGTAACGCGCCCAGCCGCGCTACGCCAAAACCTGTCCCTATCAGGCAGGGTTTTTCAGTAGTCGTCCTAAAGGAGTTAGCGACGAAAAGTTCAGAGGGCAGCCGTGTGTCGTAGGGGTCAGGCGGCGGCAAAAGAGCATGGTTGAAACAGACGGCCTTGTCTCGCCGCCGCCTGACCCTCTGACGGCCGCCGCTAAAGAGGGTCAGGCAACCGGGAGACAAAGCTCAGGTGATCGGCCGACGCCCCTCCCGGTTGCCTGACCCCTACGTCTGACGGCCACGCTAAATTGTTAAGCCGGCTATTGGAAAGCCCGGCCGTTATTTGACCGAACGGCCCTCAGAGGACTACACTCTCACCGTTCGGCCGCTCCCGCCCCGGTCGAACCGAATCCCTGCGGCGGGAGAGTCCTGAAGTCCGTGCACAACCGATCCGCTTTCATCATCGAACCCACCCCTGCCGGGACATCACCCCAATTCACTAAGGCTCTGCGCCGCGACCTCCGCCGGGCGCGGCAGTCGCTCTCCGACAACCTCGCAACGGTTGGGGCCGACTGGCGCAACATGATGCGCCGCTTGCGCCGGGCGCACGTGGATTACGTCGTGCTGCCCATCGGCGGGCCGCTGCCGGAACGAGCCGGGCCGCCGCGTGGCTTCATTGAGCGCCGGCTGCCGCTGCCGCCCGATCCGTTCAGCCTGCAATATCTGAACGCCCGGCTGCGCATGGTCGCTGATGCCGACAACGCGCGCGGCGTCGTCTTCGTCTTCCGCGGCTTCAGCGCCGGGCTGGCCACGCTCCAGAACTTCCGCGCCGCCGTGGCCCGGCTGCGGGCGGCGGGCAAGGACGCCATCGTCTACACCCCCTACCTCGATCTGGCCCACTACTACGCCGCCACGGCCGCCGCGCGCATTATTGCTCCGCCGGGGGCGCAGTTCGACGTGTTGGGTCTCTACACCGAGGTGACATTCCTCAAGGACGCCCTGGCCCGCGTCGGCGTACAGGCCGACGTGGTACAGATTTCGCCCTACAAGACGGCCTTCGACCGCTTCAGCCAGGAGGCCATGACGCCGGAGTATCGCGCCCAACTCGACTGGCTGCTGGATGACCAGTACGACATGCTGACGGCCGGCATGGCCGCCGGGCGCGGGCTGACCCAGGCGGCGCTGCGCGAACTCATTGACCGCGCGCCGCTGTCGGCGGCTGAGGCGTGCGCCGCCGGGTTGATTGACCAGGTGGCCTATGACGACCAGTTGGCCGAGGTGCTGGGGCGCGACGGGCTGCCCGAACCGGCAGCCGACCCGGTCTCGCCGGGGCCTGATGGCAACAAGGCCAATGGAGCGCCGGTGGTGAAGCTGAAGTCCTGGGGCCAGGCGTGGAACCTGATGCTCGAGAAGCCCCGCCGCCACACGCGCCGCTTCATCGGCGTCCTGTCGCTGGAGGGGCTGATCAGCATGGGGCCATCGCGCCGGCCGCCCATTGACCTGCCCATCCCGTTCGTCGGCGGGGCCACGGCCGGTGAGCAGACATTTGTCGGCCTCCTGCGCCGGCTGGAGAAAATGGATGATCTGGCCGCGCTGGTTTTGCACGTGGATTCGGGTGGCGGCTCGGCCCTGGCCTCGGAGTTAATCGGGCGACAGATCGAGTTGTTCGCCGCCCACAAGCCGGTTGTCGTCTACATGGGCAACGTGGCCGCGTCCGGTGGCTACTACGTCGCCGCCCCGGCCAGCCACATCATGAGCCAGGCAGGCACGACCACCGGCTCCATCGGCGTCATCACGGCCAAGATCAGCACCGCCGGCCTCTATGATCAATTGGCAGTCCAGCGCGTCACCCTGGAGCGCGGCCGGCACGCCGGACTTTACCGCGACAGCGATCCAATGACGGCCGAGCAGCGGGCCATCTTCCTGCGCACCATTCAGGAGACGTATGGCGACTTCGTGACCGTCGTGGCCCGTGGGCGCAAGCTGGCCCCCGAAGCGGTCGAGGCGGTGGGCGGCGGGCGCGTTTGGACCGGGCGGCAGGCGCATGAGCGCGGGCTGGTGGACAGCCACGGCGACTTTTTGGACGCAATCAAAAAGGCGGCCGAACTGGCCGCCTTGCCGGTGGACGACATTCACGCCGTCTCGGTCTACGATTTCTACCCGCGCAGCGCCCACTACACGGTCTATCCCAACGGCTCGGCCCGGCTGGCCGAAGAGGCGGCGCGCCTGCTATCGGGCGAACATCTGCGGGCGCTGGCCGGCCAGCCGCTGCTACTCCTACCCTATGAAGCGCGCCTCCGGTGAGAAGTCGGCCGCCGCGTCCATGATGTCCGGCGGTTCGGCGATATAGAGCGTGATGAACGTATGGATGCCATCGGGCCGGCGCGTCATGCGACAGTCCAGCTTGTTGAAGATCGTCCGGATGGCGGTGTTCTCGCTATGGTATAGCGCCACCAGGCGTTCTACGCCCGCGCGTCGCGCCTCATCGAGCAACAGGCCCATCAGCTGAGCGCCGATGCCCAACCCTTGCATGTCGTCACGCACAGAGATGCCGATCTCGGCCTCGCCGGCGTCGGTGTAGACATAACGCGCCGCCGCCACGGGCACGTCGGGCCGCTCGGCCATATCGCAAAAGGCCAACAGGCCGTGGCTCTTGATGGCCACACCTTCGGCGATCTGCTCGGCCGTGGACCAGACACGCTCCATATCCAGGTGATCGAGCGTCTGCAAGTACCGCTGGTAGCGGCTGTCCTGGCCCATGTTCTCGAATAAGTCAACCAGGTACGGAGTGTCCTCCGGCACCAACGACCGCACGCGAATAGGCCTGCCGGTCTTGGTGCGAAAGGTGTATACTGTAGGTTTGTTCGGCATAGTTATCCTCTACAACATGACGCATTGCGTCATAGGAAGGATACCATACTAACCGGACGAAAGCAAGCTCTCCGGCGAAAACAAACGCGGATTTTACATAGCGCGCGATTGGGCAACTTCAACAAGGCTCGCCCCGCAACTCTGTTTCCGCCCGCGCGTACTGGTAGGTAAGCAAAACACGCACAGGTTTACATGCGCCCACGCTGTCGTGGGCCGTCAGGAATCCCGGCAAGGTAAGGAACAGATATGACTAAGAACGATACCGATTCTCTGAGGGCGTCGCTGGCTGAGCTGCCGTTCATCAGCCCGGCCCAGGTGGAACAGTGGGTCGAGTTGCAGGGGACGATTGACCGTACCCGCGACTATCTCATCCGCGCCGTCCCCCAAGCGCAGTTCAGCATTGACGAAGCGCAGAAGATTCTGGCCCAGCGTACCTATACGCTGGTCTTCTTCGGCGGCACGGGCGTGGGCAAGAGTACGCTCATCAACGCCCTGCTCGGCCGCAACCTGCTGCCGACCGGCGCGGTGACAGCCGTCACCGGCACCATCGCCTACATCGAGCAGGCCGACGAGGGCGAGGCCGAATCGCTCATCCTCAACTACTGGAGCCGCGACGAGTTCGCCGAGCGCGTCCGTCGCCTGTGCCAGTTGGCCGAGATCGAGAGCTTCGACATCACCAACGATGGCGAACGCGACCAGGCTCGCAAGGACATCGTGGCCCTCGAAGAGTCGCGCAAGGACCAGGCCAAGACAGAGCGTGACGAGTACCTCGACATCCTGCTCGACTGCATTGACTCCTACGACAACAACAAAGAGCTGTTCAAAGCCGGCACGCCGCCGCCGATGAGCCTGGTGCTGGACAATGAAGAGTCGCTCAAGCACCTGCGCGAAGACGGCTTCAAGGGCAGCCAGCAGCGGCAGATTCGCCTGATCAAGTCGGCCACCTTCCGCATCCACCCCCGCGCGGGCGTGCCCAACCTGCTGATGAACGGCTACCTGCGCATCGTGGACGTGCCCGGCCTGGGCGCGGGCATGCGGCTGCACGAAGCCATCACTCTGGAAGAGATGAAGCGCGAGGACGCCATGATCGTCCTGGTGACCGACGCCGGCCGCCAGCGCGTGGACGAGATGAAGTCGCTGTCGGCCGTCAACTGGATCAAGGAAAACCGCCTGTTCGGCCTGAGCGGCGGCGACCTGGACGAAGCGGCATCGAAGATCTTCCTGGTCGTCAACGGCGGCAACGTCCGCCAGGCGTTCGACCGGCTGAACTCCGGCCTGCCGGAAGCGGAACTGGAAGTGAAGGACGTCACCCGCTACATCGCCCCCAACTACTGGGAGCGCTATGGTAGCCGCGGCCACAACCGCCCCTACTTCCTGATCATGGCCCCGCCGGCCCTCTACCTGCAAGACCCGGAGCACGCGCCGCACGAATTCGCCAGCGAAACGGAGCGCATCGCCAAGGTCTTCAAGGATCAGTTGGGCAACGTAGATACGAAAGACCCGCTGAACCCGGACACGAAAGAGGCGCTGCTGAAGCTGAGCGAAGTGCCGCTGCTGCGCGAGAGCCTCATCCACTTCATCCAGCACGAGCGCGTCCGCAGCCAGTTGCGCGAGGCGGCCACCCGCACCCGCAACGCCCTGCAAGCGCTGCGCTTCTACTATGAGAAGCAGTTGGCCGCGCGCGGTGTCCAGCCGCCCTTCGCCACCAGTTGGGAGCAGTTGCAGGAGCGCCGCTACGAGAACGTGCTGGCCCGCCAGCAGAAAGAACTGCCGCGCGCCTTCCACAACGCCCTGCTGGAGTTGAGCAGCCGCACCAACAGCGACGAGCGCTTCCGCCAGATGCTCCGGCCGACGCTCAACGGCATCAAGGGCATGGTGCAGGACGCCGTGCAGCGCGAAGTGGAGATGCTGCTGGAGAACTACGGCACCGAGTACTGGGACGGTCGCGACGTGACCTACGACAACCTGATCTGGGGCACCAGCGGCATCGAAGTGCCGATCAAGCGCATCCTGTTCCAGGTCGAACTGGTCATGCAGGACGCCGTCTCCAAATTCATGCCCGAGGCGGCCGACATCATGGCCGCCGAACTGGATCGTACCCTGGAAGCGCACGAGATCCTCTCCCGGCTGGAGCGCGCCACCTATGGCCAGAGCTACAGCTACGTCATCCCCGGCGAGGTGGAGAACACCGTCGCCCTGCCGGAGGCGTACCGGGCGCTGGTCGGCCGCATCGGCCGCAGCTTCCGCTCCATCTGCCAGCAGGCGACGATGTACGAACTGATGAAGGCCGACCGCTCCGTCCACTCGCGACTCTATGCCGGCGAGCAGGAGTTGGCCCTGCCGACCAACGAGCGGCTGCTCGACGTGGCCCTCTATGGCCCGGAGCGCGTGGCCCGCGAGATCGCCGCGTCCATGCCGCAACTGTCTTCCGTCGGCGCCGCCAACGGCCAGCCGGCGACCCCGCCGGCGGCGACCGAGGAGCCGATCGAGATCAACATCCTCGACACCGCGCCGGCCGGCGACGCCATGCCCGACATTGACATCAGCTTCCTGGGCGAGCAGCCGGCGACGGCCGCCCCGGCGGCCGAACTGGAAACCAGCTACGCCGATCTGCTGGACAACGTCGCCGTGAAGGTCAACCGCATCTTCGCCTCGATCATTGATGACCTGTTCAGCGACGACGACCTGCTGCCGCGCCTGCGTCGCCTCTTCTGGCTGGAGGCCATCAAGAGCGAGCGCGACTTCAACAACCTGCTGATCAAGCCGATGCTGCGCCAGCACGACCGCAACCTCCACAAGCCGGAGTTGCGCAAGGCCATCGAAGCCGACCTGGAATCGGTCTCGGACATGGAAGAACTGATGCGCGTCTGGGACGGTCTGCACAAGCTGGAGACCGGCCTGGCGATGTAGGTGCGACCATTGACGGCCGACCGCCGACCGCCGACCGTCGCAAGTTTTTCCCATCTGGCGGCGGTCGGCGGTCATCGGTCGTCGGTCGCCGACGTAGGAGTAACGCTATGCAAGAAGCCGTCCTCAGCCTGATTCGGGCTTTCCCCGGCCGGCCACAGTTGGCCGCCTTTGCCGCACGGCTGCTCGATTGGCTGAACGCCGACCTAAATCCGCGCGGCGAACCGCTGACCGAGAGCCGCGCCCGGGCGCTGCTGCTGGCCGCCGAGACGCTCGACGAGCCGACGCGCCACAGCTTCACCCAGACGGCCGAGACGGAGCCGGGCGCGCGCATCGCCCTCTATGACCTACTGCGCGAGACGGGCCTGGCCGACAATGGCGACGTCATCGCCCTGGCCGGGGCCGCCGCCGCCGCGCCGCCGCCCGACCGGCCGGCCACCGCCTCGTGGCTGGCTCTGGCCGTGGCCGGCCACGCCTGGCGCAGCGGCTTCCCGCTCGACCGGCTGGACCCGGCCACGCCGCCCGACCCCTATAGCCCGGCCGGGCAGGTGCTCAAGCGCGCTGCCTTCTTTGCCCGGCAACAGGTGCAGCGCAGCGCCACCGAGCGCGACAAGCTGGGCCGCAAGCTGGCCTACGCCGCCGGCGGCCCGACCGGCCTCGACGGTCTGCGCCCCGATGGTTCGGCCGCGCCGCTACCGCCCTACTACCGGCCGCCCGTGCCGGTGCGCTATCCCGAATACACGCCCGGCGTCCAGGTGAACCCGGACGAACTGGAGCACGCCGCGCCGCCCCCGCCCGCGCCCAATGCGCCGCTGAGCATCAGCGACGCCGACCTGGCTCCGCCGCCCGCGCCGGCCGCGCCCACGATCCAGCCCCCGCTACGCATTGACGCCGCCCAACTGGAGCCGCCGCGCCCGGCCGCCCCGCCGCCCGCGCCGCGCCCGCCGGCCCACGTGGTCATGCCCAGCGCCACGGCCACGACCAATACCGCCGCGGCTCGCCGCAAGACCCGTCGCGGCCGCGCGCCGATGAGCACCACCAAGCTGCGCGTGGTTGTGCAGGAGCATCCCGGTGGGGCAGGCCTCTTCGGGCTGCAAGTGCGCGTCAGTTCGCGGGCCATTCGCCGCACCGTGGCCGGCACCACCAACAATGCCGGCGAATTCCTGTGCGAGCTGCCGGTGCAGGCCGACATGGGGCTGACCTACGACGTGGACGTGACCTGGCCGCGTGACTTCGGCGGCGAGGTGGAGCGCAAATCCATCACCGTCAACGCCGACCGCACCCACTTCGACCTGCCCTTCTACCGCACGTTGAAGGCCTGAAACAGAGCATCCACAGATTTCACAGATTCCACAGATTATCAAAATATAATCTGTGGAATCTGTGAAATCTGTGGATGCTCTTTGAAGAGAACTGATTGATGAGTGAACCCGACCGGCTGCGCCTGACCGCCGAGGATATCGCCGCCAACGACGGCCGCGTCACCGCCCCGCCGGTGCTGACTATCGGCCTGGCCGACATCCCCGACGCCGCGCCGCCAATGAGCGAGCGCCGCCACGGGATCCAGATCACCGCCGACGACGTGGCCGCCTTCGAGCCGGCCGGCGAGACGGTGGTGGGGCCGCTGGAGCAGCAAATACTAGCCCTGGTCAACGCCGCGCGGGCCGAGCACCTGCCCAAGTGGCTGGGGCGCGGGCCGCTGCGCTGGCATCCGGCGCTGGCCGGCGTGGCCCGGCAGCATTCGGCCGACATGCTCCAGCGCCGCTACGTGGCCCACGTGACGCCGGAGGGCGTCAACGTCGCCCGGCGGCTGGAGCGGGCCGGCATCAGCTATCTGGCCTGCGGCGAGAACATCGGCGTGGTCTATGGCCCGGCCAGCCACGGCGAACGGGGTATCATCGAGGTGCAAACGGCCTTTATGAACCAGCCGCGCCGGCTGACCAACCACCGGGGCAACATCCTGAACCCGGTCTGGACCCACGTCGGCATCGGCGTGGCCTATGCGCCGGAAGGGCAACTGATCGTGACGCAGAACTTTGTGGCCACGCTGACGAAACCGGCTTGAGCCAGTAGATCAGTAGGACAGTAGGTCAGTAGGTCAGTACAAACAAGCTCCTAACTTACTGACCCACTGACCCACTGACCTACTGGCCTACTAGCCTACTGAACTACTGACGAGACAAAATATGACGGATACGGACACAGAAACCATCGTCATCACCGACCCAGAGAGCGACCGCTACCACACCTTCGGCTACATTAGCTGGTGGCAGCAAGAGGTCGTGCGCGACGCCACGGTGCTGGTCATCGGTGCCGGCGCGCTGGGCAACGAGGTGATCAAGAACCTGACCCTGATGGGCATCGGCCACATCCTGATCGCCGACTTCGACACCATCGAAGACAGCAATCTCAGCCGCTCGGTGCTCTTCCGCGCCGACGACCGCGGCCGCCGCAAGGTGGACGCCGCTGCCGACGGCGTGAAGGCCCTCAACCCCGACGTGAAGGTCAAGGCCTGGCACGGCGACATCAACTTCGAGATGGGCCTGGGCGTCTTCCGCCACGTGGACGCCATCATCGGCTGCCTGGACAACCGCGAGGCGCGGCTGTCCATCAACCGCTTCTCCTGGGCGGTGGATCGGCCGTGGGTGGACGGGGCGATCCAGGAGCTGATGGGCATCGTCCGCGTCTTCCGGCCGGGCGAGGGCGCCTGCTACGAATGCACGCTGACCGATCTCGACTACCAGATCATCAACCTGCGCTACTCCTGCCCCCTGCTGGCGCGCCAGAACATCCTGCAAGGCAAAGTGCCGACGACGCCCACCAGCGCGTCCATCGTCGCCGCCTTCCAGACCCAGGAGGCGCTGAAGCTGCTGCACAACATGGAAGTGCAGCCGGGCAAGGCACTGATGATCAACGGCCTGACCAACGACATCTACCTGACTGAGTATCCGGTCAAGGCCGGTTGCATGAGCCACTCCAAGCTGGAGCCAATCGTCGAGTTGCCGGAGGCCACGGCCGAGGGCACGACGCTGGCCGGCCTGTTGGCCACGGCCCGCGAACGGCTGGGGCCGGAGGCGGTGCTGGAGTTCGACAGCGAACTCGTGGTGGCGATGGAGTGCGGCTCCTGTGGCCAGGATGAGCCGGTCTTTCAGCGGATGGCCCGTCTCTATGAAGACGCGGCCGTCTGCCCCAACTGTGGCGCCAAGCGCGAAATGCGCCTGACACATCGCATCGCCGGGGACGAGGAGTTCCTCGACCGGACGCTCGCGCAGGTCGACGTGCCGCCGCTCGGTATCATCCGGGCGCGGAACGGCAGCGAGCGCGTCTACTTTGAGTTGACGGGCGACAAAGCGACCTTCTTGCAGTTTAACTAGCAGATCAGCTTAGAAACCCGGTTTCTTCCGAGAAACAGGGTTTCTATCGCAACCCGCAGGGTTGTTCTGCGTAATGTCTATCGAATAACCAATTGGAGGCTTTTGAACAGATGGCGAGCACTAAAGTAATCATTTACGACCCCACGGGGTCCAAGAAGACCCCGGTCGAGTTGCCCGACGACGTGCCTATGCGCCGGCTGATCCCCGCTCTGGTGAGCAAGATGGGTCTGCCGACGGCGCAGGGGGCCAACCCGATCACCTATCGGCTGGATCACCGTTCGTCCGGCAAGCGGCTCGGCGATGACGAATCGTTGCGGGATGCGGGCGTGAAAGAGGATGACATCCTCAGCCTGTTCCCCGAAGTCACGGCCGGCTAACGAAGAACACGCGGCCTAGCGCCGCTCTATTGGTCACGATGCGCCCTTCCGGTGGCGCGCCGGAACGCCGGTAAGCGACTCCGGCAGCCGCCGCGAAGGGCACTTGACATCGCATCAAAATCGAGGCAACTATGTCTTTCGACATTCGTGAAACCCGGTTGCGCAACGACTACCAGCGCGTGCGCGATCTGGCGAATCGGAGTGATCTCATTCATATTATCCGCACTGAGGGCGACCCGCCGGAGAAGTACCTCATCCGTTACACCTGCCGCGGCGTGGAAGGCATCAATAGCGCCAACCAGCCCATCTTCCGCGAGCAGCACGACGTGACGATCTATCTTCACGCCGAGTACCCGCTGAAGCAGCCGCAGTTGAAGTGGATGACGCCCATCTTCCATCCCAACATCCACATCACCGGCGCGGTGTGCATCGGTGCCTGGTGGCCGGCCAAGACGCTCGACGAGCTGCTGCTGACGCTGGGCGAGATGGTGCAGTACAAGAACTACGAGCCGCGCGACCCGATGAATTCCAAGGCCGCGGCCTGGGCCATGGGGCGCAAGACGCTTTTCCCCATTGACCGCCGCGAGTTGAAGGGCCAGTCGGTGGCCGACCTGATCATCATTGGCAACGAGGAGTCCGATGACCTCGGCATCAAGTTCGGCTAAGCCGCCGGAAGGCACACCCGCCGCGCCGGCCCCAGCCGCGCCGACAGCCCCAGTTGCCCAGCCGGCCGACAGCGCGCCGGGCAACGGCCATCGCGAGGCCATCGCCGGGCTGCCGTTTCGCCAGTTGCCCGCGCCGACGGCCGACTGGCTGCGCCACGGCAACACGCCGGGCGAGAGCCAGCCGGTCGTGCTGATGCACCAGACGGCCCTGCTGCAAGTCAACGCCCACAGCCGCAGCCGGCTGGACTGCGAACTGGGCGGGGCGCTGCTGGGCCACGCCTACCGCTACAAGACCGGCGTCGTGGTCGAAGTGAAGGCCGCCCTGCCCGCGGTCAGCTCCGACCACGGGCCGGTACACTTCACCTTCTCGGCCGACTCGTGGGCCAGGCTCCACCGCGACCGCACCGCCCACTATGCCCAACTCGACATCGTCGGCTGGTTCCACACCCACCCCGACCTGGGCGTCTTCTACTCCAGCGACGACGTTGTCGTCCACTCGGCGGCCTTCACCCAGCCGTGGCACGTCGGCCTGGTCGTTGATCCGGTGCGCGAAGAAGCGGCCTTTTTTGGCTGGGTAGACGGCGCATTGCGGGCGTTCAACGGCTTCTACGAGTTGCGCGAACGCCAGCCGGAGTCGGTTATGCCCTGGCGGGCGGTGCGCACCGCGATCGCCGACGCGGCGAGCGGCCGCCACGGCCTTCGCCTCGACGGCCACGGCGGCGCGGTCGAGGCGCTCGCGTGGAGCGCGGACGGCCGCTGGCTCGCGAGCGTGGCCCAGGTCGGGGTGCAGGCCCAGATCTTCGTCGACGACCTCTCCGGGTCGCACGGCCGCTGGCAGGTGACGACGCAGGGCGGGCTGTTTCCGCACTGGACCCGGCAGGGCCGTGAAATCGTGTACGAGACGGTCGACGGCCGGCTCATGGCGGTCGCCCTCGACACGCGCGCGGGCTTTCAGTCGGGCGCGCCGCAGCAACTGTTCGCGCTGCCGATGCGCTCGCCGCTCGGGGCAGCGGTCTCGAACTGGGCCTGCGATGCGACGGGCACCCAGTTCTTCGTGATGCAACCGGCGGCGGCCACCAACGACGACCCGATCGAGGTCGTTTCCGGCTTCGAGGCCCTGGTCCACCGCAAGTAGGGCGCGGGACCGGGTCTCCCATGCGACCCGGCCCCGCCTGCTTCGGGGGGGACCCTA
>WBZP01000644.1_pt1 | contig 42050 bp, 47 predicted proteins | sample 5204301 | NCBI WGS metagenome assembly WBZP01 (sample SAMN12412401, study PRJNA552823) | activated sludge metagenome | isolation source: activated sludge from nitrification reactor of wastewater treatment plant... | place: USA: Pennsylvania | collected 2017
AGGTCCACGATGCCGCTGACGTCGTGGTACTGCGGCGCCATCGTGTTGAGGACGCCGCGCGTCCCGGCCGCGAAGCCGGGCCAGTTCTCCGAGGCCGCGGCGTCACCGGGGTAGTTGTCGTCGCCGATGCGCGTGGTGAGCATGGAGTCGACGTACGCCTCCTCGAGCGGCGAGCGGAACCCGTCGGCGACGTAGAAACCGTTGAGCACGTTGCGCGGCGAGTTGGGCGACTCCTCGCCGCGGTCGCCCGCCTGCAGCGCGGCCACGAACTCGGGGTTCGCGCCACCGCCACCGGTGCCGGCGTCGTCGGCCGTCGTGCGGACGCCGTCGGCGCCCTTCGTGCCGCCGAAGCCGTACGGCGACACCGGTGCGACGAGGGTCAGCGACGCGACGCGCTCCGGCGCGTCGAGCAGGATGCGGCTCACCACGCCGCCGCCCATCGACCAGCCGACGAGGTGCGCCTTGTCGACGCCGAGCGCGTCGAGCAGCGCGACGACGTCGTCGGCGAAGTCGCCCAGCCCCCGGGTCGCGTCGACCGGCGCCGGCTCCGTCTCGCCGAAGCCCCGCAGGTCCGGGGCGAACGCGCGGAACCCGGCCGGCAGCGCGAGCATCGTCTCCTGCCAGAAGATCGACGAGCTGACGTTGCCGTGCACGAGCACCACGGCCTCGCCGTCGGTCCGCTCGTCGACGAGCACGCCGGTGCGCACGCGCGCGGTGTCGACGTGGCGCAGGGAGATGCCGGGCAGCAGGTCGGTCATGGTGCCTCCGTGGTGCGGGCGCGGATCGTCCGGGCGACGATCTCGGCAGGGCGGGGGTCGAACGCGATCGTGTAGTGGTTGCAGTCGGGGACGTCGACGACGTCGAGCAGCGGCACGCGCTCGGACCAGCCCGCCGCGACCTCCGGGGAGTAGAGCGCCTCGGGCTGGTCGAACAGCCCGCGCTCCGCGCGCAGCAGCGTCGCGGGCACGCGCAGCCGCGCGAGCGCAGGCGGCAGCACGTCGGGGTCGAGCTGGGTCGCGGTGTCCTCGCGCACCCGGTCGATGCTCACGCCGCTCGCGAACCCGCCCGGCACCTCGACGAGGTCGGCGTCGAAGTACGCCGCGAGCCCGGGGCCGATCCCGCCGCTGAACGCCGGGTGCGCGCGCCAGAAGTCGACGTACGCCTCGCGCGTCGGGAACACCATCGACAGCCGCTGCACCGCGGGGCCGAGCACCGCGGCGATCACCTCGTCGGTCGACATGCCCGCGGGCAGGTCGAGCGGGAGGCCGCCGTCGACGAGGACCAGGCTCTCGACCCGGTCGGGGTGGCGGTCCGCGAGCACCACCGAGACGAAGGCGCCCATCGAGTGCCCGGCGACGACGACGCGGTCGAGGCCGAGATGGTCGAGCAGGGCGACGAGGTCGTCCGCGTGCTCGCGCATCCCTGCCGGACCGGGCAGCGACCGGCTGCCGCCGCGGCCGCGCAGGTCGGGGGCGACGAGGTCGAGGTCGGGAGCCGCCTCGGCGACGGCGAACCACGACCCGTGGTGCGCGGTGACCCCGTGCACGAGCAGCACGGCCGGGGCGTCGCCGCCCTGGGGCCGCCACCGTCCGCCGCGGAGCAGCCCACCGGCGACCGGCGCCTCGACGACCGAGTAGGTCACGCTGCCCGTCCTCCCGCGCGTTCCATGATCATCCGCACGCTATCGATCGTCGGACGTCGGCGACAGCGGGAGCGGCAGCAGGTGCGACAGGTCACTGCGCTCTCCGCTGGCTCTCACCCGGCCGTCGCCGACGGCCTCGCTCCACGACAGCGCGCCGGTGGCGAGGGCCAGCCAGGTGCGCGCGTCGCACTCGACGACGGCGGGCGGCGTACCGCGGCGGTGCGTCGTGCCCCCGATCGCCTGCACGGCTGCGTACGGCGGCACCCGCACCTCGACCGCGCGCCCGGGCGAGGTCTCGACGAGCACGGCGAGGGTGCGCTTCACGGCGTCCTTCACGGCGGCGCGCTCGGGCACGTCGCCGGCGTCCCACGCGGCGAGGATCTCGTGCGGCTCGGTCATCGCGGCGGCGCCGTCCCCCAGGCCGGCAGGTGGCCGGCGAAGTCGAGCACGGTCGCGAGCACGTCCTCCCAGCCGCGGTCGAGCATCACGTCGTGCCCCATGCCCGGGAACCAGATCGGCTCGGTGCCGTAGTCGGCGGCGGTCCTCGCCACGTCGGCGGGCCGGACGAGCCGGTCGTCCGGCGTCCCGATGACGAGCACGGGGCAGCGGACCGGTCCGCGCGTGCGTGGCAGCAGCAGCTCCCACTGCACGAGCGGCGACTCGGGACCGGTGCGGTCGGAGTAGGTCCGCGCGGTCTGCGGGTCGAGGCCCTCGAACAGGATCTCCGGCTCCATCGACAGCGTGCGACCGACGACTGCTCCGAGGGCGTCGACCGGCCGGTCCTTCGCGATCGCGAGGAGGTCGGCGACGGCGGAGTGCAGCGGCGCCGGCGTGAGGAGCACGAGCCCGCGCAGCGGGTAGCGGTCGGCGACCAGCTGCGCGACCAGCGCGCCGTTGCTGTGCCCGATCAGCACCGGCGGCTCGGGCAGCTCGGTGATCGTCTGCAGCACGTCGTGCACGTAGTCGCGGGTCAGCGTGCGGCGCAGGTGCCGCGCGCCGGCCGACCCGCCATGACCGCGGAGGCTGACGGCGTACGACGGGAAGCCCGCCTCGGCCGCGGCCGGGACCCAGTTCTCCCCGAAGCACCAGGCCGCGTGCGCGAGGCCGTGGACCATGAGCAGCGGCGGCTTCCCGGTGGGCTCGTCCGGGACGGCGCTGATCACCTCGCGGTGGCTGACGGGCGCCGGCGGGAAGGCCCAGTCCCACGGACGGACGGCGCGGGTGAGCCTCATGCGGTGCGCCTCGCGCCGTGCGTCTCGAGCTCGCGGATCGCGTCCTGCAGCGCGGCCAGGTAGTCCTGGTGCGCGACCTCGTAGTAGTGCCGGGTCGAGTCCTTGTACGTCGCGCCCGCGGAGTAGCGGCGGCCGACCTCGTGCGGTGCCCGCGACAGGAACGCCCGGGCGCGCACGGGGTCGTCGCGCAGCGCCTCCGCCACGCGCGCGATCAGCACTCCCTGCCAGTGCGCCAGCGTCCACTGCCCGCTGTCGGGCTGGATCAGCCCGCTCACGACGAGGTTCTCGAACGAGGGCGTGAACATCTGCAGGAACAGCTGCGGGTGGTCGCCGTGCCAGTTCAGCCACTCCTGCTCGAGGAAGGGGAACGCGACGAGGTAGCCCGTGCAGAGGACGACGACGTCGACGTCGGCGCGGCTGCCGTCGGTGAGCACCGCACCGTCGGCGTCGAAGCGGGCGACGTCGTCGACCGGCGCGATGTCGCCCTGGCCGACGTAGTAGACGAGCTGCTGGTTGATGATCGGGTGCGTCTCGAAGAACCTGTGGTCGGGCCGCTTGAGGCCGAACCTGGTCAGGTCGCCGACGGCCACCTTGAGCGTCGTGCTGAACAGCACGCGCCGCATCGCGAGCGGGATGCGCAGGGCGAGCAGGCTGTCGGCCACCTGGTCGCTCGGCCGACCCATCGTGAACTTCGGGTTGTAGTAGTAGCCGCGGCGGGTGGAGTGCCAGGTGCGCGCGGCGCTCTGCGCGCTCTCGACGGCGACGTCGCACCCGGTGTTGCCCGCGCCGACGACGAGCACCCGCTTGCCGCGCAGGACGTCGGGGCCCTTGTAGTCGGCGGAGTGCAGCACGGTCCCGCGGAACTCGCCGAGCCCCTCGTAGCCGGGGATCTTCGGGTTCCAGTTGTGGCCGTTGGCGACGACGAACCCGGCGTAGCGGTAGGTCGTCTGCCTGCGGCCGGTCTTCACCGTGACGAGCCACGCGGCACCGTCGTCGACCGGCTCCGCGCCGACGACCTCCGCGCCGAAGGTGATCCGGTCGCGCAGGCCGAAGTGGTCGGCGTAGCGCGCGAAGTAGTCCTTGACCTGCCGGTGACTCGGGTAGTCGGGATAGGAGTCGGGCATCGGGAAGTCGGGGAACTGCGTGAACGGCTTGCTCGAGATCAGGTGCGTCGACTCGTAGACGCGCGACGTCGGCCCTCCGAAGTTCCAGTTGCCGCCGAGGTCGGTCGCCCGCTCGTAGCCGTCGGCGTCGAGGCCGTGCTGCAGCAGCGCCTTGAGCGCCGAGAGGCCGTGCGGGCCGGCCCCGACGACGCACCAGGCGCCGCCGCGGTCGACGACCGTGCGGCGGCGCACGGGCGCAGAGGCTGGCGAGGGCTCCGGCATGCCGTCATCCTGCCCACGCCGCGCGGCGCGCGCGACCGGATCGGCCCAGCCGTCCGCTGCGCCTACCCGAACAGCGCGGGCAGCGTCGCCTCGGACGCCGTGCGCAGCTCCTGGAGCTCCAGCGACACGGTCGAGCCGTCAGCGAGGTCGATCTGCACGTCGTCGGCCGGACCGGTCACCACGCCGATGCGCTGCACGGCGACGCCGTGCTCGCGCGCGAGCGCTGCGATCCGCTCGACCTGATCCGGCGTCGCGGTGACGATCGCGCGGGCGGTCGACTCGGAGAGCAGGAACACGAACGGGTCGAGGTCGGCGGGAGCGTCGATCGTCGCGCCGACGCCGTGACGCAGCGCCATCTCGACCACGGCCTGAGCGATTCCGCCGTCGCTGAGGTCGTGCGCCGCGGTCACGAGCCCGCCGCGCGAGGCCGCGACGAGGACCTTCGCGAGCGCGCGCTCGGCCTCGAGGTCGACCTTCGGCGGGAGCCCGCCGAGGTGGCCGTGCACGACGTGCGCCCACTCGGAACCGGCGAGCTCGTCGCGGGTCTCGCCGAGCAGGAGCACGACGTCGCCCAGCTCGCGGAAGGCCATCGGCGTGCGCTGCGCGACGTCGTCGACGACGCCGAGCACGCCGACCACGGGCGTCGGGTGGATCGCCGCGGTGCCGGTCTGGTTGTAGAAGCTGACGTTGCCGCCGGTGACCGGGATGCCGAGCTGCAGGCAGCCGTCGGCGAGGCCGGTGACGGCCTGCTCGAACTGCCACATGACGTCGGGGTCCTCGGGCGAGCCGAAGTTCAGGCAGTTCGTGACCGCGAGCGGGTCGCCGCCGGTGGCCGCGACGTTGCGGTAGGCCTCGGCGAGCGCGAGCTGCGCACCGGCGTACGGGTCGAGCTTGGCGAACCGGCCGTTGCAGTCGGTCGCGATCGCGACGCCGAGACCGGTCTCCTCGTCGACGCGCACGACGCCGGCGTCCTCGGGCTGCGCGAGCACCGTGTTGCCGAGCACGTACCGGTCGTACTGCGCGGTGACCCAGGACTTCGACGCGAGGTTCGGCGAGCCGACCAGGCGCAGCACGGTGTCGCGCAGCTCCGCGGCCGTCGTGGGGCGGGGGAGGGAGTCGGGGACGTCGGCCTGCAACGCGTCCTGCCACGCGGGGCGGGCGTAGGGGCGCTCGTAGACCGGACCGTCGTGGGCGACCGTGCGCGGCGGCACGTCGACGATGACCTCGCCCTGCCACTCGATCACGAGGCGACCGGTGCCGGTGACCTCGCCGATGATCGCGGCGTCGACGTCCCACTTCGCGCAGACCGCGAGGAAGGCGTCGATGTTCGCGGGCGTGACGACGGCGGCCATGCGCTCCTGCGACTCGCTCATGAGGATCTCCTCAGGTGTGAGCGTGTGGTCGCGCAGCGGAACCTTGTCGAGCACGACGTGCATGCCGCCGTCGCCGTTGCTCGCGAGCTCGCTGGTGGCGCAGGAGATGCCGGCGGCGCCGAGGTCCTGGATGCCCTCGACGAGGCCGGCGTGCAGCACCTCGAGCGTGCACTCGATGAGCAGCTTCTCCATGAACGGGTCGCCCACCTGCACGGCCGGGCGCTTGGCCGGGCCGCCGTCCTCGAAGGTCTCCGACGCGAGGATCGACGCGCCGCCGATGCCGTCGCCGCCGGTCTTCGCGCCGTAGAGCACGACGAGGTTGCCGACGCCCTTCGCGCTGGCCAGGTGGATGTCCTCGTGCCGCAGCACACCGAGGGCGAGCGCGTTGACGAGCGGGTTGCCCTGGTAGCACGGGTCGAAGACGACCTCGCCGCCGATGTTGGGCAGGCCCAGGCAGTTGCCGTAGCCGCCGATGCCGGCGACGACGCCGGGGAGCACGCGACGGGTGTCGGGGTGGTCGTGCGCACCGAAGCGCAGCGGGTCCATCACGGCGACGGGCCGCGCGCCCATCGAGATGATGTCGCGGACGATGCCGCCGATGCCGGTGGCCGCGCCCTGGTAGGGCTCGACGTAGCTCGGGTGGTTGTGCGACTCGACCTTGAAGGTGACCGCCCAGCCCTGCCCGATGTCGACGACGCCGGCGTTCTCGCCGATGCCCACGAGGAGCTTGTCGGTCTCGGGCTTCTTCTCGCCGAACTGGCGCAGGTGCACCTTGCTCGACTTGTACGAGCAGTGCTCGGACCACATGACGCTGTACATCGCGAGCTCGCCGCTCGTGGGGCGGCGGCCGAGGATCTCGCGGATCTCGGCGTACTCGTTGGCCTTGAGGCCGAGCTGCTCGTAGGGCTGCTCGCGCTCGGGGTGCGCGATCGCGTCGGCGACCGTGTCGGGGTGACGGGTCACGCCTCCACCAGTCCCTTCAGGATCGAGGTGAAGAAGCCCAGGCCGTCGGTGGTCGGGCCGGTCAGCGGCTCGACCGCGTGCTCGGGGTGGGGCATGAGCCCGACGACGTTGCCGCGCTCGTTGCTGATGCCCGCGATGTCGCGGCGGCTGCCGTTGGGGTTGAGCTCGAGGTAGCGGGCGACGACGCGGCCCTCGCCCTCGAGGCGGTCGAGCGTGGCCTCGTCGGCGACGTAGCCGCCCTCGCCGTTCTTCAGCGGTACGACGATCTCCTGGCCGACCTCGTAGTCCGAGGTCCACGCGGTGCTGGTGCTCTCGATGCGCAGGCGCTGGTCGCGGCAGACGAAGTGCAGGTTGTCGTTGCGGACGAGGGCGCCAGGGAGCAGGTGGCTCTCGCAGAGGATCTGGAAGCCGTTGCAGATGCCGAGCACCGGGAGACCGCCCTCGGCGGCCTTCACCAGCTCCTGCATGATCGGTGCGAAGCGGGCGATGGCGCCGCAGCGCAGGTAGTCGCCGTAGGAGAAGCCGCCGGGGAGCACCACGGCATCGACGTCGCGCAGGTCGTGGTCGCCGTGCCACAGCGCGACCGCCTCGCCGCCGGCGACGCGCACCGCGCGGGCGGCATCGCGGTCGTCGAGCGAGCCCGGGAAGGTGACGACGCCGACCCTCACGAGGTGACCTCGCGGATCACGTAGTCCTCGATGACCGGGTTGGAGAGCAGCGACCCGGCGAGCTCGTGGATCTGCGCGAGGCGGGCCTCGTCGACGTCGCCGTCGAGGTCGAGGGTGAAGGTCTTGCCCTGGCGGACGCCCTCCACACCGGTGAGGCCGAGGCGGCCGAGGGCCCCCTCCACGGCCTTGCCCTGCGGGTCGAGGATCTCGGGCTTGAGCATGACGTCGACGACGACGCGGGCCACGGGGCGCTCCAGGGAGGCTGGAATTGACGGTGGGCGACCGGGGGAAGGCGGTACGCCGCATCCTATCGGCCGCTCCCCCGCCCCCCGACCACGCCTCTCCGGCCGCGGGACCGCGGTCGATGTGCCCCAGCCTGCGCTAGGCGGGGGCGATCCTGCCCAGACGGCCGCCACGGACCGGACCGGGGGCGGCTCAGCCGAGGCGGGCCGTGCCGGCGAGGGTGGCCTGGTTCCAGGACTCCCACGCCGAGGCGACCATCTCGTGCAGGTCGCGGTCGGCCTTCCAGCCGAGCTCGGCCTCGGCCTTCGCCGCCGACGTGACGATGCGGTCCGGGTCGCCAGGACGGCGGGGGCCGACGTCGTAGGGCACCGGGCGGCCGAGGACGTCGGCGAACGCGCCGATGATCTCCTTGACCGAGACGCCCTCGCCGCGTCCGAGGTTGTACGCCGGTGCGAGATCGCCACCGGCGGCCAGCGCGCGGGCAGCGGCGACGTGCGCGCTCGCGACGTCGCTCACGTGGATGTAGTCGCGCACGCAGGAGCCGTCGGGCGTGGCGTAGTCGTCGCCGAAGACCGTGGGCGTACGGCCCTCGGTGACGGCGGCGAGCAGCAGCGGGAACAGGTTGTGCGGGCTGACGTCGTAGACCGTCGGGCTCCCCGATCCCACGACGTTGAAGTAGCGCAGGCTCGTGTGCCGGAACGGCGCGCTGCCGGCGAGCTGCACGGCCCGCGCGACGTCGGCGAGCAACCACTCGCCGATGAGCTTCGACTCCCCGTACGGCGACTCCGGCGCCTTCGCCGTCGACTCCGTGACCAGCTCGACGTCGGGAGTGCCGAACACCGCGGCGCTGCTGGAGAACACGACGTTGCCGACCCCGGCGCTGCGGCACTCCTCGAGCAGGATGCGCGTGCCCTCGACGTTGACCCGGTAGAAGTCCAGCGGCTCGCGCACGCTGACGCCGGCGTACTTCAGGCCGGCGATGTGCACCACGCCCTCGACGTCGGGACGGCGCAGCACGTCCGACACCGCGGCGGCGTCGGTGATCGAGCCCTGGACGACCTCGATGCCGTCGGGGACGAACACCTCGCGGCCGGTGCTCAGGTCGTCGAGGACGACCGACTCGATGCCCTCGTCGGCGAACGCGCGCACGACGTGCGATCCGATGTAGCCGGCCCCGCCGGTCACCACCCAGGTCATGCGTCCACCCTAGGCGGGGCGACAGGGCCGCGGGTCACCCGAAGGCGTCCTCAGTCCGACCTCCCAGCCCCTTGCCAGGCGCCGGGCCCGATCGGTAGTGCCCGTGCGGCGGAGGTCGGGAGCGATCAGGCGGCGTCGGTGGTCCGCTGCGGCTCGGGCAGGAGGGCGTCGCGCAGGTTCTCCCAGGCGCAGTCGAGGCACTCGCCGCCGACGGGCGACTCGACGTAGAGCGCGACGGCGCTGAAGTCGCGGCCGCACTCGAGGCAGGCGAGCACCGGCGCGTGGGCGGCGTGCTCGAGGTAGGTGGGGACGCCGGGGCGCACGAGCGAGCGGGCGCTGTGCTCCTCGCCGTCGACGGTGACGACGTGGACGTCGTCGATGGTCTGGACGCCGATGATGGCCGTGCGGCCGGTCACCGTGGACATGGTCGATCCCTTCGTGGGGGTCGTGGTCGGGCCTGCGCGACCGGGTCCCGGTCGTCATCAGGTCTATCGGCCCTCGATGACATCAACGTGAACACGGCGTCGCGGAATCCAGCAGACCGGGCCACCCGGCCGTGACGTCCATCGCACCCGCGCCGCGAAGGTGGCGCAGGTCACTCCCGCGGTCGGTCAGCGGAAGGTGCGGCCGGTGAGGCGCTCGTAGGCCTCGACGTACTTGGCGCGCGTGCGCTCGACGACGTCGTCGGGCAGCGACGGCGGCGCCTCTCCGGAGGTGCGGTCCCAGCCGGACTCGGGCGAGGTGAGCCAGTCGCGCACGTACTGCTTGTCGTACGACGGTTGCGCGTGCCCCGGCTCCCACTCGTCGGCGGGCCAGTAGCGGCTCGAGTCGGGGGTGAGCACCTCGTCGGCGAGGACGGTGCTGCCGTCGGGACGCATGCCGAACTCGAACTTGGTGTCGGCCAGGATGATGCCGCGGTCGGCGGCGATCGCGGCGGCGCGGTCGTAGGCCAGGACCGTGAGCCGGCGCAGCGTCTGCGCCTCGTCCTGCCCGATCGTCGCGACCACCTCGTCGAAGGTGACGTTCTCGTCGTGGTCGCCGAGGGCCGCCTTGGTGGCCGGGGTGAAGATCGTCTTGGGCAGCTTCGAGCCGTCCTTGAGACCCGGCGGCAGCCCGACCCCGCAGACCGCCTGCGACTCGCGGTACTCCACGAGCCCCGAGCCGGTGAGGTAGCCGCGAGCGACGCACTCGACCGGGAACATGTCCAGCTTCGAGCAGACCATCGCGCGGCCCTTGACGACGTCCGGGACGCGCGTGGAGATCACGTGGTTGGGCACGAGGTCGGCGAGGCGCTCGAACCACCACAGGCTCATCGCGGTGAGGATGCGGCCCTTGTCCGGGATCGGCGTCGGCAGGATCCAGTCGTACGCCGAGAGCCTGTCGCTCGCGACGAAGAGCAGCCGCCCGTGCGGGTCCTCGTACAGGTCGCGCACCTTGCCCGAGTACACGTGCACGTACCCCTCAGGCAGGTCGTACGCCGGCGCCGGCGGCGTCACCTTCTCACTCACACACCGACCCTACCGGCCCCGAGACCGCGCTGAAGGTGCCCCAGGCCGCCTAAGACGCAGCCAGGACTCCCCAACGAGGCGCGCTCGTCCACAGCGCGCGCCCTGGCTCTTGACGTTCTCCTGGGGCAGGGTCTGGGGATGGGACGCGTCCTCTTCCACCTGTCGGTGAGCGTCGACGGCTTCTTCGAGGGACCCGACCACGACCTGTCGTGGCAGCTGGTCGACGAGGAGCTGCACCAGCACTTCAACGACGAGAGCCGCGGGGTCCGAGCCTTCCTGGAGGGGCGAGTCACCCACGAGCTGATGGCGGCGTACTGGCCGACCGCCGACACCGACCCCGCGAGCGCGCCGGTGGAGAAGGAGTTCGCCGGCATCTGGCGCGACATGCCCAAGGTCGTCTACTCGCGCACGATCGAGGAGGCGGGCTGGAACAGCGAGGTCGCCCGCGAGGTGGACCCGGCCGCGGTACGCCGCTTGCGCGAGCAGGGCGACCTGTCGGTCGGCGGCCCCGGCCTCGCCGACGCGTTCTTCCGCCAGGGCCTCGTCGACGAGGTCCGCCTCTACGTCCACCCCGTGGTCATCGGTTCCGGCCGCCGCCCGTTCGCCGAGGGTCTGGAGCTGCGCCTGGACCTGCAGCGCACGCGCACCTTCACCAGCGGCGTCACGCTGCTCGACTACGCCGTCCGCCGCTGACGCTGCGACCTTCCGGACAGCGGACGCGCCCTGCATCGTTGGGGAGCGTGGGCTGCGTCTTGGGCGTCCTGGGGCACCTTCAGCGAGAACAGACGCGCTTAGAGGATCGGTTCGGGGGTGTAAACGGCGGCGTCGGGGCGCTCGGCGACGAGGTGCTCGATCTCGTCGACGACCGCGCTCACCTGGGCGCGCGCGGCGCCGGTGAACTCGATCGGCTCGGCGACGAGCGCGTCGAGGTCGGCGCGAGAGAGGCCCAGCCGGCCGTCGGCGGCGAGCCGGTCGAACAGGTCGTTGATCTCGGTGCCCTTCTCCCGCATCGACAGCGCGACGGCGACGGCGTGCTCCTTGATGACCTCGTGCGCGGTCTCGCGGCCGACGCCGCCCTTCACCGCCGCGACGAGGATCTTCGTCGTCGCGAGGAACGGGAGGTAGCGGCGCAGCTCGCGGTCGGCGACGGCGGGGAACGCGCCGAACTCGTCCAGCACTGTCAGGAACGTCTCGAGCAGGCCGTCGATCGCGAAGAACGCGTCGGGCAGGGCGACGCGGCGTACGACGGAGCAGAAGACGTCGCCCTCGTTCCACTGCGCACCGGCGAGCTCACCGACCATCGACGCGTAGCCGCGCAGGATCACGGCGAAGCCGTTCACGCGCTCGCACGAGCGCGAGTTCATCTTGTGCGGCATGGCCGACGAGCCGACCTGCCCGGGCTTGAAGCCCTCGGTCACCAGCTCATTGCCGGCCATCAGACGCACGGTCGTGGCGAACGACGACGGACCCGCGGCGAGCTGAACGAGCGCAGTGACGACGTCGTAGTCGAGCGAGCGCGGGTAGACCTGGCCGACGCTGGTGAACAGCTGGCCGAACCCCAGGTGCGCGGCGACGCGGTGCTCGAGCTCGTCGAGGCGGTCGGCGTCGCCGTCGAGGAGGTCGAGCATGTCCTGCGAGGTGCCGACCGGGCCCTTGATGCCGCGCAGCGGGTAGCGCGCGATGAGCTCCTCGACCCGGCGGTGAGCGACGAGGGTCTCGTCGGCGGCCGAAGCGAAGCGCTTGCCCAGCGTGGTCATCTGCGCAGCGACGTTGTGCGAGCGGCCCGCGATCGCGAGCTCCTCGTACTCCACCGCGCGCGCCGCGAGACGCGCGAGCACCGCGACGGTCTTGTCGCGGATCACCTCGAGCGAGCGCAGAAGCTGCAGCTGCTCGACGTTCTCGGTGAGGTCGCGCGAGGTCATGCCCTTGTGCACGTGCTCGTGCCCGGCGAGCGCGGAGAACTCCTCGATGCGCGCCTTCACGTCGTGGCGCGTGACCTTCTCGCGGTCGCGGATCGACCCGAGGTCGACGTCGTCGACCACCGCCTCGTACGCCTCGATCACGCCGTCGGGTACGTCGATGCCGAGGTCCTTCTGCGCGCGCAGGACCGCGATCCAGAGCTGGCGCTCGAGGACGATCTTGTGCTCCGGCGACCAGATCGTGGCGATCGCGGTGGAGGCGTAGCGGGACGCGAGGACGTCGGGGATCGCGGGCGAGCTCGGCATGCGTGGGCCTTCGCGGTCGGGAGGAGCGTCGGTACGACGCATTCTCGCAGGTTCCGGCCCGACCCCGCTTCGGAGGTCTGAGCGTGACCCATGGATACCGCTCAGACCTCCAGTTCGGGTCAGCCCGACGCGGACGCCGAGGCGGACGCCGACCCGCGCGTGCCGCTCGGCGTCGGCGCCGGGCCGGTCTGCGGGGTGCCGAGGGCGTCGAGGAAAGCAGCAGCCAGGGGGTAGGTCAGGACGTTGCGCGCCGTCTGGTCCGACGGCCCGCTCGGGGCGAGCGCGACCGGGACCGAGACCAGCTCGACGAAGCGGCCGTCGTCGTAGCTGCGGTCGACGATCAGCGTTCCCGCCGCCAACGACGTGCCGTTGCCGGCGGTCGCGGCCTGGTCCAGGTAAGTGGGGAACCTCCGGTCCGGCAGGTCGCGCACGCATGAGTCCGACGGGCACTCGACCATGGCCGCACCGGGCGCCTTCCCGTTGGGCGCCAACCACACGCGCAGCGACGCGGTCTCCGCGTACGGCGGCGAGGGGAGCACGTACTGCACCGGATCGCTCTCGAGTACCTCAGTGGGCTGGACGATCGTCAGGTCGAGCTGCAGGCCGGTGGCGACGTCGCCGTAGACGGTCGAGTCCTTCCAGTCGACGACCCAGCCGACCTGCGCTGCGAGCGCCGGGCTGATGCTGTCGAGCCACGCCTGCGAGACGCCGGGGACGTCCGGCACCTGGGACGGACCGACAGGCGCCGCGGCGTCGGACGACGGGCGCACGAGCAGCCCGATCGGCAGCGCGACCGCAGCCACGAGCGCCACCACGGCGAGCGCGGCAGAACGACGGCGGACCTGGCGCGCGCGCACCTGACCGCGCCGGACGTCGTCGGCCACAGCGGCGGGGGCCATCGCGGGCTCGTCGACCAGCAGCCCGTGCAGCTCGTCGCGCAGCCACGAGTCGTCGTCGTAGGACCTGCTCATCGCGCCACCTCCGGATCGGTCTCGTCGGTGCGTCCGAGGGCGGCGCGCAGGTGCGCGAGGCCGCGGGCGGACTGGCTCTTCACGTTGCCGGTCGAGCAGCCCAGCGCATCCGCGGTCTGCTCGACGGAGAGGTCGTCCCAGTAGCGCAGCACGATCACCGCGCGCTGGCTCGCGCCCAGCGACGCGAGCGCGCGACGCAACTCGTCGCGGTCGTCGCTGCCGCCCGACGGGTCGGCGTAGGAGATGTCGGGGAGCTCGTCGGTGCTGCGCTCGCGGCGCCACGGCCGACGCTTCTCCGACAGGAACGCGTTGACGAGCATCCGGCGCACGTACGCGTCGAGGTCGTCGGCGCGCGACGCCCGCCGCCAGTGCACGAACAGCCGGGTGAGGGTGTCCTGGACGACGTCCTCGGCCCGGTCCCAGTCGCCGGTGAGGAGGTAGGCGGTACGCCGGAGGTGCGGACGACGGACCGCGACGTAGGACTCGAAGTCGGCGGGACGCTCCGCACGGCTCACCGACCCGACCCCCTCCACGAGTGCGCTCACACCCTAGGGACGCGACAGCGCGGTCGCGGGGTTGCACGGATCCGTCGTCACCGCTCAGCCGTCGCCGGCGCCGTCACGGATCGACCCCACGGATTCCGCGACGTCACTGAGAGAATCCGCGGTTCCCGGCGACACCAGCGCACCTTGCGCAGTGACGTCGGTGGGCCGTGGGCAGCGTAAGCCGACAGCGGCCTGCGGTCAGGGGAGGACGATCTCGCCGAGCTCGGCGGCCAGCGCGATGTCGGAGCGGTGGTGGCTGCCGGCGATCGAGATCCTGTCGACGGCCTCGTACGCCGCCTCGCGCGCGGCAGCGAGATCGGCGCCCGTGCCGACCACCGACAGGACCCGGCCCCCGGACGACACGACCGTCCGGTACGCCGCAGCCTTGGTGCCCGCGTGCAGGACGTAGGCGCCCTCGACCGCGTCGGCGTCGTCGAGACCCTTCACGACCGTGTTGACCACGGGGGTGTCGGGGTAGTTCTGCGCGGCGACGACGACGGTGACGGCCGCGCCCTCGCTCCAGCGCAGCGGCTCGAGGTCGCCGAGGCCGCCGGTGGCGGCGGCGCGCAGCACGTGGCCGAGCGGGGTCTGCAGCCGCGCCAGCACCACCTGGGTCTCGGGGTCGCCGAAGCGCGCGTTGAACTCGATGACGCGCAGCCCGCGCGAGGTGAGCGCGAGACCGGCGTAGACGAGACCGACGAACGGGGTGCCGCGGTGGCGCAGCACGTCGACCGTCGGTTGCACGACGCGGGCGACGACATCGTCGACGAGATCCGCTGGGGCCCAGGGCAACGGCGAGTACGCACCCATGCCGCCGGTGTTGGGACCGAGATCGCCGTCGAACACGCGCTTGAAGTCCTGCGCCGGCTGCAGCGGCACGACGTGCTCGCCGTCGGTGACGCAGAACAGCGACACCTCGGGCCCGTCGAGGTACTCCTCGACGACGACGCGGCCGCCGTCCTTGCCCAGGCACGCGCGCGCGTGATCGAGCGCGACCGTGCGGTCGTCGGTGACGACGACGCCCTTGCCGGCGGCGAGGCCGTCGTCCTTCACGACGTACGGAGCGCCGAACTGGTCGAATGCGGCCTCGACCTCGTCGGGCGACTCGCAGATGTGCGCCATCGCCGTCGGCACGCCGGCCTCGGCCATGACCTGCTTGGCGAACGCCTTGCTGCCCTCCAGTGCCGCGGCCTCGGCCCCGGGGCCGAACGTCGCGAACCCGGCGTCGCGCAGGCGGTCCGCCGCGCCGATCACGAGCGGACCCTCCGGCCCGACGACGACGAGGTCGACGCCGAGCTCCTGCGCCAGCGCGACCGGGGCCGTGGGATCGGTGAGGTCGACCGGCTTCACCGTCGCCTGCTCGGCGATGCCGGCGTTGCCGGGTGCGGCGTACAGCTCGGTGACGTCGGGATCGGCGGCGAGCGAGCGGACCAGGGCGTGCTCGCGAGCACCGCCCCCGAGGACGAGGACCTTCACGCCGCCGAGCCTAGGCGACGCCCCCTCCGCCCCGACCCCGCCCTCACGGATGAGGGTGCCCCGAGACGCCATAGAGGCAGCTCATCCTCCCCACTGCGTCCACAAAGCGCGCACCTGTGGATGCAGTGGGGAAGCCCAGCTGCCTCTATCGCGTCCTGGGGCACCTTCATCCGGAACGGTCAGAGGCCGAGCTCGGCGAGCTGGGTGCGGATGAGGTCGCGGTCCTCGTCCTCGGCGACGTGCTCGAGGGCGTCGGTGGCGGCGTGCGCGGCGAACTCGGCGGCGTCGCGGTCGCCCGCGGCGAGGTGGGCCCGCGCCAGGCCCTCCTGCACCGACGCCTCGAGCCAGTCGGGAAGGCCGTCGCCGGAGTGCAGCAGGGTGAAGGCGCGCTGGGCGTAGACGACAGCGGCCTCGCCGTGCCCAGCCGAGGCGTGCACGCGGCTCACCATCCACGCGCCGACGACCGCCTGCTCGAGCCCGCCGATCTGCGCCCAGTGCCAGTTGCTGGCGTGGGCGGCGTCGACCATCTCGTGGGTCTGCGCGTCGGTGCGCTGGTCCCCGAGGTCGAGCAGGTCCCAGGTGCGGTTGTAGAGGTGGACGGCGACGCTCTTCTGCGTCGCGGGGTCGAGGATCGGCTCGTCGCTCATAAGTGCATCGTGGCCCACCCGGGACCCCGACGTACGCCCCTCGGCGAACCCGCTGAAGGTGCCCTGAGCTGCGCTCTCAGCAGCGAGAACGCCCCATGCGATCCACCAGCCCGTGAGGCTGTGGATCGCATGGGGCGGCAGGAGTGCGTCTCGCGCACGTCGGGGCGCCTTCAGCGCGATCCGGTGATCAGGCGCCGGTGTAGTGCTTGTCGGTGAGGGTGAGGACCTCGTCGATGATCGCGAGGCCCTCCTTGGCCTCGGCGTCGCTGACGTTGCACGGCGGCACGACGTGGAGGCGGTTGAAGTTGGTGAACGGCAGCATGCCGCGCTTCTTGGACTCCGCGACCAGCTCGGTCATGGCCGGCGAGGTGCCGCCGTACGGCGCGAGCGGCTCACGGGTCGCGCGGTCGGTGACGAGGTCGAGGGCCCAGAAGACGCCGAGGCCGCGGACCTCGCCGATCACCGGGTGGCGCTCGGCGAGCTCGCGGAGACCGGGGCCGAGGACGTCGTCGCCGATGCGCTTCGCGTTCTCGACGATGCCCTCCTCCTTCATCGCGTCGATCGACGCGACGATCGAGGCGCAGGCGAGCGGGTGGCCGGAGTAGGTGAGGCCGCCGGGGAACACGCGGTCGTCGAACGTCGCGGCGATCTCGTCGCTGATGATGACGCCGCCCACCGGGACGTAGCCGGAGTTGGAGCCCTTGGCGAAGGTGATGAGGTCGGGGCGCACCTCGAAGTTGTCGAACGCGTACCACGTGCCGCATCGGCCGAAGCCGGCCATGACCTCGTCGAGGATGAGGATGATGCCGTGCTTGTCGCACAGCGCCCGGACGCCCTCGAGGTAGCCGGGCGGCGGGATCAGGACGCCGGCGGTGCCGACGACGGTCTCGATGAGGATGCAGGCGATCGACGCCGGGCCTTCGAACACGATGGTCTGCTCGAGGTGCTGCAGCGCGCGCTCGGACTCCTGCGCCTCGTCGGCTGCCCAGAACGACGAGCGGTAGGCGTACGGCCCGAAGAAGTGCACGTGGCCCTCGGCGAACTCGTTCGGCACCCGGCGCGGGTCGCCGGTCGCGACGATCGCCGAGCCGGTGTTGCCGTGGTAGGAGCGGTAGAACGACATCACCTTGCGGCGGCCGGTGTGCAGGCGCGCCATGCGCACCGCGTTCTCGTTGGCGTCGGCGCCGCCGTTGGTGAAGAAGACCTTGTTGAAGCCCTCGGGAGCGAGCTCGGTGATGCGCTTCGCGGCCTCGCCGCGCGCCTCGTTCGCGTGCTGCGGCGCGACGGTCGCGAGCTTGCCGGCCTGCGCCTGGATCGCGGCGACGACCTTCGGGTGCTGGTGGCCGATGTTGGTGTTGACCAGCTGGCTGGAGAAGTCGAGGAACCGGTTGCCGTCGTAGTCCCAGACGTAGGAGCCCTCGCCGCCGGCGATGAGCATCGGGTTCAGCGCCGCCTGCGCCGACCACGAGTGGAAGACGTGCGCGCGGTCGAGGTCGTGGACGTGCTGGCCCAGCGCTGGGTCAGGGGTGATGGTCATGCGGGCTCCCGGTTCGAGGGTGACGCTGGCCAGGGTAGGGCTCGGCCGTGCGGCACGTCACCGGCAGGGTGTCAGGCGGATCCGTCGTACGCCGACAGCCTGTCAGCCGGTGCGCGCGCCGCCCGCTCGCGTCACGCTGGTGCGTGGTACGCCGACAGCCGGTCGACCAGACGGTGCCGGACGGCCGGCCACTCCTCGGCCGTGATCGAGAACAGCACGGTGTCGCGCACGGTGCCGTCGGCGCGCCGCTGGAAGCGGCGCAGCACGCCCTCGTACTGCGCGCCGATCCCGGCGATCGCGCGCTGGCTGCGCTGGTTGCGGATGTCGGTCTTGAGCTGCACGCGACCCATCCCGAGCTCGTCGAAGGCGTAGCCGAGCAGCAGCAGCTTGGCCTCGGGGTTCACCGGCGTCGACCAGACGCCGGGGTCGTACGCCGTGTTTCCGATCTCGAGGCGCGCGTCGTTCGGCGCGATCTCGAGGTACGACGACCACCCGACGACGGCTCCGGCCGACCGCTCGCCCACGGCCTGCAGCAGCCGGACGGTCCACGGGTGCCAGTCGCGCCCGATGACGGCGTCGTACCACCGACGCATCGCGTCGTCGTCAGGCACGGGCCCGCCGGCGATGTGCCGGTGCACGGCCTCGTGGTCGAGCGCCGTGCGCAGCCCGGCGATGTCGTCGGGCGTCGTCGGCGTCAGCTCGATCCAGCGCCCGGTCAGGCGCACGCCGTCGGGCGGCGGCCACGTCGCCTGCTGCCACGGCAGGTCGTCCGGGCGGGCGTCGCGGTGTACCTCGAAGGCCGAGTCATCCATGCGGGGCAAGGTAGCGGGGCTCGGTCGCCTTCGGTGCGGCAGCCCTGCGCCGCGACACGGAAGCTCCGGCTGAGAAGAATCGGCAGCACGAGGCACGAGCTGCGACGGAAGGACGACCATGCCGACCGACGAAGCCAGCCGCACCGTCGTGGTCGGCGCTCCGAGCGATCAGGTGCTCGCGACGATCCGCGACGTCGCCCACCAGCCGGAGTGGGTGGAGGAGATCAAGACCGTCGAGGTGCTCGAGACCGACGAGGACGGACTGCCCGCCGTCGCTCGCGTCACGGCGAGCGCCCCGGTCGGCACCGACGAGTACACGCTGTCCTACGCCCACCGCGACGACGGCATGAGCTGGACGCTGGTCAAGGGCCGGCTGCAGACCGGCCAGGACGCGTCGTACACGCTGCGCGCCCTGGACCCCGATCGCACGGAGGTCACCTTCGACCTGCGGATCAGCCACAACCTGCCGCTGCCGGGATTCCTGCGCCGCAAGGTGATCGGCGACCTCGTCGACCACAACGTGAACGGCCTGCAGCGCCACTTCGAGCCCGGAAGCTGACCGACCCCTCGACGCTCTCAGTCGCCGACGGCCCACTGGCGGCGCAGCGCCTCCAGGGCGGAGTCGAGGTCGAGACCGAGACCGCGGGTCGCCGCGACCAGGTCGCGCGCCGCGCCCTGCAGCCGCTCGTCGCGCGCCTGCTTCGTGCCGGTCTCCAGCGGCGGTTCCAGCACGACGGTGCCGCGCCGACGGCGCGACTCCACGATGCCCGCGGCCTCCAGCTCGCGATAGGCGCGCTGCACGGTGCCGGGCGCGATGTCGAGGTCGTGCGCGAGCTGGCGGATCGTCGGCAGCGACGTGCCTGGCGGCAGGTGGCCGGTACGCACGAGCACCTCCACCTGCGCGCGGATCTGCTCGTACGGCGGCACCGCGGCCGAGGGGTCGACGGAGATGACCGGGGTCATGGGCGCGGGTCGACCTCCGCGCCCTGCGGTGCGTCAGCCGCGAGGTCGGGGTGGTCGGCCGTGACGACCGGGAAGGCCGACGTACCGAGTGCGACGGAGTAGATGAGCCAGGCGATCATGAGCAGCAGGGCGAGCCAGGCCAGCGCCGAGTTGGGCTGCGGCTCGCTGCTGCCGAGCATCGCGACGGCGGCGAGGGCGATAACCACCCAGCCGCCCACCAGGGTCACGGCCGCACCGATCGCGTGCAGCGCTCGCGACCGGAGCCCCGCGTCGGCGTCCACGACGTCGCGTCCCGCCGCAGGGATCGGGCGCTCGACGATGAGGCGGGAGCACCAGCGGCCCACCACCCAGACGACGATCGCCTCGCCCAGCAGCACCGCGGCGCTCGACAGGTGGTGGAGCGCGACGGGGAGGGCGAGCACGGCTGCCACGACCACGAGAACGCCCGGGAGGCTGCGCGCCCACGGCCTGACGTAGTCGGACTCACGGCGGGGTGCGAGGGTCGCCGAACGGGGGCCCGCCGGGCGGGCGAAGGTGCTGCGCACCTCGCCGGCCACCGCGCCGAGCGCGTAGCCGAGCGCCACCAGTGCGCCCATCGTGGTATCGAGCACCACGGTGCCGCTGACGATCGACCAGGCGAGCCACACAGCGAGGCTGAGCAGGACGCCGGCCGTGCGCCAGCGCCTCGAGCGCGCGAGGCCGTCGACCACGAGCGGGGCGGAGTCGCTCGTGAGGACGACTCCCGTGCGGTCCATGAACGTCTCGAGCATGGCGCGCGACACCGGTGCCATGGCCAGGCCGAGGGCCACCACGATCAGGACGAGCCCGATGCACGCCAGCAGCAGGATGATCAGACCCAGGACGCCGTTCACCGTGTCTTTGTATCAGAGTATTGACACATTGAACAAGTGCCGGGACTCTAGGCGTGTGAGCACCTACGCGACGATCGACGCGGACCTGTGGCGGTCCGTACGGCGTCGGCGTACGCCGGACCGCTGGGTCGTCCTCGTGGCGCTCGCCATCGCGGTGCTCGTCATCGTCGGGGCAGCCGTCGCACGTTCCCGGGGCATGACGGACCCGCGCCTGCAGATGACCGGGCTCACCGGCGAGTGGGACGCGTCGACGAGCACGACGACGTACCGGATGACGCTGAACAACCTGGGCGCCGTGCCGATCACCGTGCAGAGCGTGCGGATGGTCGGCCCGACCGGGCAGCCGCAGCCGGGAGTCGTCTCTGTGGAGGTCGACCCGGTGGTCGTGCCACCGCTCGAGATCCCCGGCGCCGTGCAGGGTCCGGACACCACGACGACGTTGCGCATCCGGGTCGACTGCGCGGCGACCGTCGCCACGGCCGGCTTCGATCGCGCGCCGCAGCTCATCGCCGAGACGACCGGCACCTGGCCCAACTCACACCGTCGACATCGGCGAGCTGGGGAGCGGCGGCAGCGGATTCTGCCGGGACGCCGCATGACGCCCGACGACGGCTGGTGCCGGCCATGACGGTCGGCCTCGACGAGCAGGTCTGGGAGGAGGTGCGGCGGCGCCGTGCGCCCGACCGGTGGGTGGTCCTCGCCGCTCTCGTCGCGGGTGCCGCGGTCGTCGCAGCCGCGATCGCCGCGTTCCTCCTCGGGCTCACCGCTCCTCGCCTCACCACCGACTCGTGGACTGCCACCTACGACAAGGCGACCGGGGTGGCGACGTACCGGTTCGACGTCGGGAACCTCTCTCACCGCGACGCGGCCATCGTGGGCGGCGAGATCCGGTACGACGACGGCAGCCCGATCCCTGGGGTGGTGAGCGTCTCGGTCGATCCGGTGGTGGTCCCCCAGGGTGCCGGCATCGACGGGCAGCCCACGACGACGGTGGTCCTGCGGGCCCGCCTGGACTGCGCGCTGGTCGCCCCCGAGCCCACGATGAGCACCGGGCCGTTCCCGGTCTTCCTCCTCGGGACGACCAGCGCCTGGCCGAAGCGCGACGCCATCCTCGCTACCTCGCCCAACCTCTACGGCCTCTGCCACGCCGAGGACGGGGCCTAGAGGCGCCGCACCATCCGGACGTGACCGGCGACGTCGTCGACGCCGTCGACCTCGACGGGCGCGTCGGTGCCCTCGACCTCGAAGCCGATGGTCGTGTGGAAGGCGACCGACGCCGTGTTCTGGGTCGAGGTCACGCAGCGAACCAGGGTGGTCCCGCGGGCGCGGGCGGCGTCGGCGAAGGTGTCGTGCAGCGTGCGGCCGAGGCCGGTGCCGCGCTGGGTGGGGCTCACGCCGACGAAGTGCACGTAGGCCTCGCCGGGGTGGTCGGGCGAGTCGAAGCCGACGAGGAACCCGACGAGCTCGCCGTCGTCGTCCTCCGCGACGAGCGACGTACCGGCGAAGTGCTCGAGGAACAGGCTCGGGAGCAGCGCGGCCATCCGGCGTCCGCCCCACCAGTCGTCGACCACCGCGATGATCCGCGGATGGTCCTCGGGCCTCGCCCGCCGCAGGGTGACCGTCACGCCCGCCAACCTAGCGACCCCAACGACCCGGTTTGGAGGTGTGAGCGTGCACTATCGCTACCGCTCGGACCTCCAGAGCGGGTCAATCCAGGAGGTCGTGGAGGACGACGGTCTGCTCGCGCTCGGGGCCGACGCCGATGGCGCTGATCCGCGAGCCGCAGCGCTCGTCGAGGAAGCGCACGTAGGCCTGCGCGTTCGCCGGGAGGTCTTCGAACGACCGAGCGCTCGAGATGTCCTCGGTCCAGCCGGGCAGGTACTCGTACACCGGCTTCGCGTGGTGGAACCCCGTCTGCGTCATGGGCAGCTCGTCGACCCGCTCGCCGTCGACGTCGTACGCCACGCACACCGGGATCTGCTCGATGCCGGTGAGCACGTCGAGCTTCGTCACGACCAGGTCGGTGACGCCGTTGATGCGCGAGGAGTATCGCGCGACCGGCACGTCGAACCACCCGCAGCGGCGCGGGCGCCCCGTGGTGGTGCCGTACTCGTGGCCGACCGAGCGCAGCCGCTCGCCCCACTCGTCGAAGAGCTCGGTCGGGAACGGGCCCTCGCCGACGCGCGTGATGTACGCCTTCGCGATCGCGATGACGCGCGACACCGACGTCGGCGGGATACCGGCACCGGTGCACGCGCCGCCGGCGGTCGCGTTGGACGACGTGACGAAGGGGTACGTGCCGTGGTCGACGTCGAGCAGCGTCGCCTGGCCGCCCTCGAGCAGCACGACCTCGTCGCGCTCGAGCGCCTGGCCGAGCAGCAGCGCGGTGTCGGTGACGTAGGGGCGCAGCCGCTCGGTGTGCGCGAGCAACTCCTCGACCACCTCGTCGACCGTGATCGCGCGCCGGTTGTAGACCTTCACCAGCAGGTGGTTCTTCTGCGCGAGGGCGCCTTCCACCTTCTGCCGCAGGATCTTCTCGTCGAAGAGGTCCTGCACGCGGATGCCGACGCGGCTCATCTTGTCGGCGTACGTCGGACCGATGCCGCGACCCGTCGTCCCGATCTTGCGCGATCCGAGGAAGCGCTCGGTGACCTTGTCGAGGGTGCGGTTGTACGACGGGATCACGTGCGCGTTGGCGCTGACGACCAGGCGCGAGGTGTCGACACCGCGCGCATCGAGGCCGTCGATCTCGTGGAAGAGGACGCCGAGGTCGATGACGACGCCGTTGCCGATCACGGGGACGACGCCGGGCGTGAGGATGCCGCTGGGGAGCAGGTGCAGGGCGTACTTCTCGTCGCCGATGACGACGGTGTGGCCGGCGTTGTTGCCGCCGTTGAACTTCACGACGTAGTCGACACGGCTCCCGAGCAGATCGGTCGCCTTGCCCTTGCCCTCGTCGCCCCACTGTGCCCCGAGCAGCACGATCGCCGGCATCGCAGCTCCCTCGATCGGTGTCCGCACCACCGAGGGGTGGTGCCACGAGACTCTACCGGAGCCGGAACCTCCCCCGGGCCGCCCTCGTCACGTCCCCGAGACCGAGCTGCCGCCCCGGCGCCCTGGGATGGCGGCGCTGTCGGGCCAGGTCGGTGCCAGAGCCCCGGGCAGCGCGTGGCGGAACCTCCTTCGCGGCGTATCAGCGACCCGCGAGGACGGCGTCGGCGCGCGCGGACCTCAGCACGGCCATCCGCCGGCGTGAGGTCGGGCGTTGCCGGCCGGGCAGCCCGGCAGTCTCGCCGGGATGTGCTCGGCGAGATCGCGGCGAATCAGCGACCCGCGAGGACGGCGTCGGCGAGCGCGCGGCCCGACAGGTACGCCGCCTCGACGCGGGAGACGTCGCTCCATGCGTCGCCGCACAGGCCGACAGTGCCGTCGAACCAGTGCGTGCGCAGCCCCGGCTCGACGACGCGGGCGAGGGACCAGCGGCGCACCTCGGTCCAGACCGGCTGCGCCGTGGCACCGACGACGCCGGTGAGCGCCGCGACGAGCTCGGCGGTCGCGCCGGCCGGGTCGTCGAGGTGCTCGGCGGCGAGCTCGGCCTGCGCGTGGGCGACGAGCACCGGCGCACCGTCGCCGCGGCGTCGGCCGTCGTCGGCGACGAACAGCAGCACCGGTGACTCGTTGACGAAGACGCCGTCGAACTCGTCCCAGCACCGCTCGTCGTACGCCGCGACCAGGGTCAGCGCCGGTGACCACTCCTGCCAGGACAGCTCCTCGAGAGCCGGGTCGTCGTCGGCCAGCAGGTCGGCCGCCTGCGGGCCGGGCATGGCGAGGACGACGACGTCGAAGCGCTCGCCGTCGACGAGCACGCCGTCGCCGTCGCGCACCACGTCCTCGACAGAGCGCGGGGCGACCACGACGGGGAGGTCGGCGGCGAGGTCCTCGACGAGGCCGCGGAGGCCGCCCGGAGCGGCGTAGCGGACCGGGCCGGGGCTCGCGCGGTCGACGCCCTCGCGATCGGCGACGTGGAAGCGGTCGGTCCAGGGGACGACGAGACCCCGTGCGGCCCAGGCGCTCACGAGCTCGCCGAACGCCTCGCTGCTCGCAGTGAGGTAGCTGGCGCCGACGTCGACAACGCGGCCGTCGTAGGGCAGCCCGGTGCCGCGCATGGTGCGGGTCGCCATCCGGCCGCCGAGCCGGTGACCGCGGTCGACCACGACGACCTCGACGCCGGCCGCGTGCAGCCGCTCCGCGCACGCGATCCCCGACATCCCACCACCGACAACGGCGACGCGAGGACGTCCCGTCATCGGCTCAGCGGCCCTCGAGGGCGTTCGCCGCGGTGTGCGACGACTCGCGCAGGAACAGGGTGCAGCGGGTCGCTTCGTCCTCCTCGCCGATCTGGGTGGCGGCGCGGGCGAGCGCGTGCAGGCAGCGCAGGAAGCCGCGGTTGGGCTCGTGCTCCCACGGGACCGGCCCGTGGCCCTTCCACCCGTTACGGCGCAGAGCGTCCAGGCCGCGGTGGTAGCCGACGCGCGCGAACGCGTACGACTCGACGGTGCGGCCCTCGGCGTACGCCTGGTCGGCGAGCACCGCCCAGGCGAGGCTGCTCGTCGGGTGGTCGGCGGCCACGGCGTACGGGTCGACGCCCTCGTCGAGCAGCGTTCGCGGCTCAGGGTCGTCGGGCAGGTAGGTGGGCTCCGGCCCGCCCAGCAGGTTCTGGTCCATCGGCGTGGTCACGCCCCCGATCCTGCCGCAGCACCGAGCAGCACGCCTCCGCACCATGCTCGCGAGCAGCTCAGCCCACGGTCGGGACTGGCGTGTAGTCGGGGAACAGGTCGCCGGAGCCCGCGATGTCCGACATCGGGATGTAGGTGCAGCACTGCTCGTACTCCGCCCACATCGCCCGTACCTCGGCGTTCTCGTGCGCGGAGGCGATGGCCTCCGCCGAGACCCACTCGAACACCTCGATGACGTCGCCGTCCGGCGTCTGCATCGCGATCCCGGAGCGCGACGTCGCCAGCCCCAGGTCGCGCAGCCGCTGCACGTGCGTCTCGGTCAGCGCCCGCAGCGCCTCAGCCTTGCCCGGCAACGGCCGGAAGCACGCGATCACCACGCGTCCCATGACCCACCTCCTCCCCGGACCCTGCCACCGCTTGCGCGACGTCACTGCCCGAATGCACGGGAACTCGGCCAGAAGCCGTGCATTGAGGCAGTGACGTGGCGAGAAGCCGCGCATTGAGGCAGTGACGTCGCACCTGGGGCCAGCAGGTAGCGCAGCTGTGCGGTCACGCACCGCGCCGCTGCTCCTGGACCGACGCGAGCGGCGGAGCGAGGTAGAGGGCGCGCCCGACCCGGGCGACGATGGTCGCGCCGGAGTCCCCCGTCACCCAGCGCACGAAGCGCCATCCCGCCGCTTCGAGGTCGGCCTGCCGCTCCTTCTCCGCACGCAGGGCGGCTCGGATCTCGTCCGACGTCGTGCCGTACTTCCCGACGCCGTCGGCCTCGCCGATCAGCCGCCGGTCGCGCCAGACGAAGTCGCCGACGTACTCGCGACCCGATGCGCCTCGGAGCACGACGTTGAGCTCCGGTGCCGGCATCCCGACCGCCAGCATCCAGCCGCGCGACCAGCTCTCGTACGGCGACGCGCTGGCCGGATCGGCCAGCGCGACCGCCGCACGCGCCGTGCGCACCCCGGGCCAGCCGACCATCGGGTCGAGGACGGCCAGGAACTGCGAGCGCGCGGCCTCGATCGCCTCGATTGGCACGTCACGACGACGCATCCGGCGGTCGAGGTCCGGGAAGCTCTGGGACAGCACGTGCCGCAGCGCGCCGTCCACGGCGATGAGCGCGTGCGGGAGGTCGCTCGGCCGTGCGAGGTCGACAGCGGTGCGGCACGCGTCGGTCACCGCTACGGTTCCGACGCGGGTCACCGACGTCGCGGGCAGCGCCGAACCGTGCACACGCAGTCCCGCGTCGTCGCGGTCCGCCTGCCCGGGGATGGTGACGTGCACCGTGGTCTCCGACGGGTCCGGCAGCCACAGACCCAGCGCACGGGCTGCGGAGACGTGGCTGAACACCGCTGCACTGGGCAGCTGGCGCGCGAACGCGCTGAGCCGGGCCTGATGCAGGCGGTCGGCAGGCGGCGCGACGGCGGAGATCGGGACGGTGGCCAGTCCTCGGTTCTGGCTCGTCGGCAGCAGGGCCGGCGTCGTCGGGCCCTCGTGCCGTGAGTAGAGGCCGCGACGCTCGCGGACCAGGAGGCCCGACGCGAGCGCGCGGCGCAGCATGCCGGGGGTCCACCCGAGCTCGGCGAGCGCGGTGACGGGCCAGGGGCCGGGGCCCAGCGCCTCCACCAGGTTGTCGACGCGGGCGATGGACGCGGATCGGGGTGCCATGGCGCGACGCTCTCGGCGTCGACCACCGGCGGGGCTCGGCGAGGCGTCCCCACCTGTGACCGACACGCGGTACGGCCCGCCTGGGGACGGGTCGCAGCTCGACCGCGGCCGCCCGACGTCACTGCCTGAATGCACGGGAACTGGGCGGGAAACCGCACATTCGGGCAGTGACGTCGCCCGGAGTGGCGCATTCGGGCAGTGACGTCAGCCTGAGGACGTGCGAAGGCCCGCCGGCGCGGGTGCGCGGCGGGCCTTCGGCGGTTCGGCGTACGACGCCAGGGCGGCTACGTGATGCGGGTGCCGGTGCTGCGCAGGTCCTCGCAGCCCTGGACGACGCGCGCGGCCATGCCGGCCTCGGCGAGCTTGCCCCAGGCGCGGGGGTCGTACTGCTTCTTGTTGCCGACCTCGCCGTCGACCTTGAGGACGCCGGCGTAGTGGGTGAACATGTGGTCGACGACGGGGCGCGTGAACGCGTACTGGGTGTCGGTGTCGATGTTCATCTTCACGACGCCGTAGTCGAGCGCCTCGCGGATCTCCGACAGCAGCGAGCCCGAACCGCCGTGGAAGACCAGGTCGAACGGCTTGTCCTTGCCGTACTTCGCGCCGACGGCGTCCTGGATCTCCTTGAGGATCGACGGCGTCAGGACGACGTTGCCCGGCTTGTAGACGCCGTGCACGTTGCCGAAGGTCGCGGCGACCATGTAGCGGCCGCGCTCGCCGAGTCCGAGCTTCGCGGCGGTCGCGAGACCGTCCTCGGGGGTGGAGAAGAGCTTGGCGTCGTGCTTGGCCTCGACGCCGTCCTCCTCGCCGCCGACGACGCCGATCTCGAGCTCCATGATGATGTTCGCGCGGTGGCACTTGTCGAGGAGCTCCTCGGCGATGTCGAGGTTCTCGGTCAGCGGCACGGCCGAGCCGTCCCACATGTGCGACTGGAACAGCGGCAGCTTACCGGCGGCGACGCGCTCGAGCGAGACGTCGATGAGCGGGCGCATGAAGCCGTCGAGCTTGTCCTTGGGGCAGTGGTCGGTGTGCAGTGCGATCTGGACGTCGTACTTCGCGGCGACGACCTGCGCGAACTCCGCGAGCGCCACGGCGCCGGTGACCATGTCCTTGAGCGCCTGGCCGGACGCGAACTCGGCGCCGCCCCAGGAGACCTGGACGATGCCGTCGGACTCGGCCTCCGCGAAGCCGCGGATGGCGGCCACGATCGTCTGCGACGACGTGCAGTTGATCGCCGGGTAGGCGAACGCGCCGGCCTTGGCGCGGTCGAGCATCTCGGCGTAGACCTCAGGGGTGGCGATAGGCATGGGAAGCGCGCTCCTCGCGACGGTGGGACGGGTCCGCGGGCGGCGCTGCCCCGGATCTCGCCGCCCATCCTTCCACGGTGGGGGTAAGCGCTTCCAGGCCAGTCGCACTACTGACCGGTAGGTCACACCGGGTACGCCGGACCCGCTACGACGGCCGTGCCCGGAGCCCGCGGATCTGCGGGTCGAGGATCCCGAGGCAGGCGGCGGCGCCGAGCACCGCGCAGACCCAGAGGGCACCTTGCAGGCCCAGCCACGCCGACAGCGGACCCGCGACGGCGAGGGCCACCGGCGTCAGCGCGAGCGACCCGAACCAGTCGTAGGACGACACCCGCGACAGGGACTCCGGCGGCACGTGCTGCTGCAGCGTCGTGATCCACATGATCTCGAAGATGTCGACGCCGACCCCGCACACGAACGACACCGCGATCAGCAGCGGCAACGAGGTCGGCACCGCCATCGCGACGAGCGGCGCGGCGACGACCATCTGCGCCAGCATCCCGACCAGCAGCGGGTGCGCGGGCTTGAGCCGCATCGCCACGACGACGCCGACGAGGGTGCCGAGGGAGAACGACACCATCACCGCCGCCCAGCTGGGGGCGCCGTCGTACGCGTCGAGCGACAGCACCGGGCCCAGGACGCCGATGGCCGCGGTGAACCCGAAGTTCGAGATCGAGAACAGGAGCACGATCAGCCAGACCCACCGGCGAGCGGTGAACTCGCGCCACCCGTGGGCGAGGTCGGCGAGCATCGACGACGACCCGTCCCGCTGGTCGCTGCGCGACCTGGTGCGCACGAGGGTGAGCAGGACGGCGGACACGGCGTAGGTGGCCGCGTCGACGACCAGCCCCCACCCAGGACCCACGGTCGCGACGAGCACGCCGCCCATCGCGGTGCCGAGGATCCCCGCGACGCTGGTCGACAGGCGCATGAGCGCGTTGGCCGACTGCAGGTCCTGGCCCGAGACGAGCTGCGGGACCAGGGCGGTGCTGGTCGGGTAGTAGATCGACGCCGCCGAGCCGCCGACGACGGCGAGGACCGCGAGCGCCGGCACGGTCGCGTGCCCGGTCAGGAACAGCAGTCCGGCCAGGAGGTGCGCCGTCCCCGCCGCGGCTTCGGCGATCGCCATGAGCCGCGCGCGGTTGCGGACGCGGTCGCCGATGACGCCGCCGAGCAGCAGGAAGACGACGCGCGGCAGGGCGGCGCAGAGCAGGACGACGCCGAGCGCGCTCGCGTCACCACCGGGGAGGGCCAGGACACCGAAGGCCAGCGCGATCGGCGCGATGCCGGTGCCGAAGTCCGACACCAGCCGCGACACCAGGACCAGCCCGAGGTCGCGCCGCTTCAGCAGTCGTAGGTCGTCGCGCCACCGACGCCGCGGCACGGCCGGCGCGCTCTCCGTCGATGCCGCGGTCGCCGCGGTCGCCGCGGTCGCCGCGGTCGCCGCGGTCGCCGCGGGCACCGTGCCCGGCGCGGCCGTCGTGTCGGCCGCGGCCGCCGGGCCCGCAGGTCCGCGGGAAGCGGGGTCGGCGCCGGCTCCGACGTCGTACGACGGCTCCGGAGTCGTCGGGCCGCCCTCGTCCGTCACGGCCGACACCCTGCCACGCACCCGGCCGCGACGACGCGTGAGATGTCTCGGCCCTGTCCGCCTCACACCCCTGCACGTCACTGCTCGAATGCACGGAAACCGGCTCGGAAACCGTGCGTTGAGCCAGTGACGTCGCGGTCGCGGAGGGCCGAGCTCGCGGGGTCGGGCGCGACGTCACTGCTCGAATGCACGGAAACCGGCGGGGAAAGCGTGCGTTGAGGCAGTGACGTCGCGGTCCTGGACGACCCGGCTCGTGGGGCAGGGGCGGGTGGGGTCAGGGAAGGGTGGCGTGCTGGCGGATCCAGGCGTGCATCGCGATCGCGGCGGCGGCGCCGACGTTGATCGAGCGGGTCGAGCCGTACTGCGCGATCGACACGGTCACGTCGCAGGCCAGGCGCGCCTCCTCGGACAGGCCGGTGCCCTCCTGGCCGAACAGCAGCACGCACGCGCGCGGCAGGTCGTAGGTCTCCAGCGGCACCGACCCGGGGAGGTTGTCGACGCCGACCAGCACGAGCCCGGCGTCGGCCGCCCACGCGGCCAGCGAGCGCGCGTCGTCGTGGTGCTCGACGTGGAGGTAGCGGTCGGTGACCATCGCGCCGCGACGGTTCCAGCGCCGGCGTCCGACCACACGCACCGACGCCGCGTTGAACGCGTTCGCGGTGCGGACGACCGACCCGATGTTGAAGTCGTGCGCGAGGTTCTCGATCGCGACGTGGAAGGGATGCCGCCGGGTGTCGAGATCGGCCACGATCGCCTCGACCGTCCAGTAGCGGTAGGCGTCGACGACGTTGCGCGCGTCGCCGTGCTCGAGCAGGTGCGGGTCGAGCCGCGGGTCGTCGGGCCACGGGAAGGGGTAGGGCCCGACGCCGACCCCCTCGTCCGACGGGTCGGACGACGCGTCGTCGTACACCGGTGGCTCGACGGCTCCGGAGCGCGACGGGTCGCGCGACGCACCCACGTCGTCAGCGCCCCGGGTCACGGGGTCAGCGTAGGCGCGGCCGCGGTGCCGGTCCGCGCGCCTCTGGTTAGGCTCGAGCGGTGCTGTCCCCCGACCTCGCGTCGCTGTCCGCGATCGCCGTCTACGCCGTGGTGTGGGGATTCCTGTTCGCCGAGTGCGGCCTGCTGCTCGGGTTCCTGCTGCCCGGCGACACGATCCTGTTCGGTGCGGGCCTGCTCGCGGCCGCGCCGCAGAGCGACGTCAACATCTACGTGCTCGTGATCGGGGCGTTCATCGCGGCGGTCTCGGGGAACGAGGTCGGCTACCGCACGGGGCGGCGGTTCGGCCGCTCCTGGGTCGAGGCGCGCGAGAGCGGTCGCGCGCTCGAGCAGCTGCGGCGCACCGAGCGCTTCTACGACAAGTACGGCTGGTTCTCCGTCGTCGTCGCCCGCTGGATCCCCTGGGTGCGCACGTTCCTGCCGATCGTCGCCGGCACCGCCGCGATGCGTCGCGCGTCGTTCACGTCGGCCAACGTCGTCGGCGCGCTGTCGTGGGCGGTGGCGCTGCCGATCGTCGGCTACTACGCCTACCGCTTCCCCACGCTGCGCACGATCGCGTTCACCATCGCGGGCATCTTCATCACCATCTCGCTCGTGGGCCTCGCGGTGATGCTGGTGCGCGACGGCCTGCGACGGCGGCGGGATCGCGGCATGGCAGGCACCGCGCAGGACGCACCCAGGGATCCCTCAGCCGACTGACGTACGCTCGCAGGCGTGAGCCTCCTCGCCACCGCGGACGCGGCCGTCTCTGCGCTCGGTCCCGAGTGGATCCAGCCCGAGTACATCCTCGACAAGTTCGGCACGGCCGCGTTCATCGCGGTGCTGGTCATCATCTTCGTCGAGTGCGGCCTGCTGATGTTCTTCCTGCCGGGCGACTCGCTGCTGTTCGTGACCGGGCTCTACATCTCCACCGGCGCCATCGGCGTACCGCTGTGGCTGGCCTGCATCCTGCTCTCGGCCGCCGCGATCCTCGGGAACGCCTCGGGCTACTGGATCGGGCACAAGGTCGGGCCGCCGCTCTTCCACCGCCCCGACTCCAAGCTGCTCAAGCCGGAGTACGTCACCAAGACGCACGAGTTCTTCGAGAAGTACGGACCGCGCGCGATCGTCCTCGCCCGCTTCGTGCCGATCGTGCGCACGTTCATCACCGCGATGGCCGGTGTCGGGCGGATGGACTTCAAGGTCTTCATGACCTACTCGGCCATCGGCGGTGTCATCTGGGCCGCCGGCCTGACGATCCTGGGCTACTTCCTCGGCAACATCGAGTTCGTGCAGAAGAACATCGACCTCATCGCGGTGCTCATCATCGTGCTGTCGCTGCTGCCCGCGGCCTTCGAGTGGCTGCGCGCCCGTCGCGAGAAGGGCGCCCAGAGCGCCTGAGCCCGACGACGCCGACCGACCCGCTCCTCCGGCGGGGCCACGTCACTGCCCGGATGCGCGGGTTCTCGGCCGGAAACCGTGCACTGCGGCAGTGACGTCGCGAGGGCACGGGCAGGTGGCGGACCACGCGCGGGGCAGGACGCGGCGAGACCACGGGCGGCGCGTCAGGTGTGTCGGTCGTGCGTCAGGCGCGGCGGGGCATCGACGGGAGCGTCTCCGCCGGCACGGTGCGGCGGGCGGCCATCGCGGCGGTGACCGCCTCGTGCGAGGGCAGGACGTGCGCCTCCTCGTAGGCCTCCCACGGCACGGCCTGCACGAGCACGCGCAGCGCGGTCGCGCGGGCGAACAGGTCGAGCGGCTCGATCCGGCTGCGGCTGCGCGAGACCACGCGGTCGCCGTTGGTGATCCAGGACTGCTCGGGCGCCGACATCAGGGCACGGCGTACGACGTGGTCGATGACGGCGCGCGCCATCCACGGCTCGGCGGCGCGGACGACGTAGTGCCGCTCGAAGACCGGGTCGCCGAGGTGCACCTCGCGCATGCCGTCGCCCACCTGGGCGATGCGGCTCTGCGCCGCGACCATCTCCATCCGCGGCAGGAGGCCGGGAGCCGACAGCTCGAGCACCGTCGCGTGGGTGCGGTCCTCGTAGGCGCGTACGGCGAGACCGCCCACGTCGCCGACGAGGGCGCCCTCGGTCGTGAGGTCCCAGCCCATCGCGCGGGCGTAGCGGCGCAGCCGGACCTTGCGGCTGTGGGTGGCCAGCCAGGACGAGGAGAGCTCGTGCGCCCCGCGCTGCGCGGGGACGCCGCCGTGCACGAGCGACGAGGTGGCTCCGTCCGTCACTGCTGCACCCCCTCCTAGACCATCGGTCTTGTGGACCTCCCCCTCAGAGTCGTCCTTCGGGGCGGGGGCGCGATGCGCCGATCGGGTGACCGTCACCCGCGCGCAGCAGCCGGTGACGATCGGGTGCCGACGGAGAGTGACGAAACCGGCTCAGTGCCTCACGATGAGTGACACCAGGGCGAGCAGGCCGACCACGATGATGAGGATGCGGAAGACCACGGCGGGCAGCCGCCTGGCTCCGTGGCCGCCGAGGTAGCCCCCGACCATCGCCCCCGCCATGAGCGCCAGCGCGGCCGGCCACACGACCCGCCCCGTCGACACAAACACGATCGCGCCCGCGGTGTTCGCGCAGAAGGCGAGCAGGTTCTTGACGCCGTTGGCCCGGCGCGGGTCGGTGTCGTCGAGGACGCCGAGGACGCCGAGGAGCACCACGCCCTGGGCCGCGCCGAAGTAGCCGCCGTACGTGCCGGTGCCCGCGATCGCGGCGAGCAGGCCCGGGCTCGGCGGCCCCTCGCGGGTCTCGCGCGCCGCGTCGCGCGCGGCCAGCCGACGCACCACCCAGGGCTGCACGGCGACGAGGACGACCGCACCGCCGATGAGCCACGGAACGACCGAGGCGAAGACGGTGGGCGGCAGCACGATCACGAGCAGCGCGCCGAGCAGCGCGAAGAGGAACGACACGAGCGCCATCGGCCAGAGGCGCCGGCGGCGCGGGAGCAGCTCGTCGCGCGAGGGCCAGGTCGCGCTGAACGAGCCGGGGAACAGGCCTGTCGTGTTGGTGCCGTTGGCGACGACCGGCGGGATGCCCAGCGCCACCAGCACCGGGAAGGTGAGCAGGGTGCCCGAGCCGACGACCCCGTTGATGACGCCGGCGAGCACGCCGACCCCGGCGAGCAGCAGCAGCTGACCCGCGCCGAGGTCCATCGAGCTCAGAGGCCGAGGTCGGCCAGCGAGTACGCCGCGAGGTAGGGCAGCCCGGCCTCCGCGATCTTCGGCGCAGCACCGCGCTCGACGATGACCGCGACGCCGACGACCTCGGCGCCCTCCGCCTGCAGCGCCTCGACGGCGGTGAGCACCGAGCCGCCCGTGGTGGACGTGTCCTCGACCGCGAGCACACGACGGCCCGCGACGTCGGGGCCCTCGATCCGTCGCTGCAGGCCGTGGGCCTTCTCGCTCTTGCGGACCACGAACGCGTCGAGGGTGCGGCCCTCCGCGGCGGCCGCGTGGAGCATGGCGGCGGCGACCGGGTCGGCGCCGAGGGTGAGTCCGCCGACGGCGTCGTAGTCGAGGTCCTTCGTGAGCTCGAGCATCACGCGCCCGACGAGCGGCGCGGTCGCGCCGTCGAGCGTCACGCGGCGCAGGTCGACGTAGTAGTCGGCCTCCTTGCCGCTGGAGAGCACGACCCGGCCGTGCACGACGGCCTTGTCGAGGATGTCCTGTCGGAGCTGGGCACGGTCGTCGGCAGTCGTCACGGTCCGCAGCGTAGCCGGGGCGCTCCACCCGGTTTCGGCGGTGGTCCGTCGCACGGACCGAGCAGCGCACGCTGTCCCGGCGCGGTTCCGACGTCGCCGTGGGGCAGGCTGGTGCCGTGACCGCCGCGACCGTCGTCCTGTGCCCCCCGCTGCCCGGTGCCGCGCCCGCCTACGACGCGTCCGACACCGCCGACGTCCTGCTCGACCGGCCCGGCGGCTACCGCGTGCTCTCGCCGTACGTCGACGACCCCGCGCCCGACGACGACGCGCGCACGCAGCGCGCGCACTGGGTCGCGCACCTGTCGATCGCTCTGGCCGCCGGCAACGCCGTCGCCCCGGTGCTGCTCGTGGTCGACGGCACCGCAGGGGCGATGGCACCCGCCCTGGGCTTCAGCCAGAAGGCCGCGCGGCGCGCCGTCGCGGGCTACGTGCTCGTCGACGCCGTCGTGCCGCCGGCCGACGACCGCTCCCTGGACTGGCCGGACGCGCCGGTCGTCTACGTCGCGTCCCCGGCCGCGGACGCCGAGCAGGTGCAGCACGCGCGGCTGCGCGGCTGGGAGGTCCTCGAGGTGCCCGACGCCGGACCGCTCGCGGTGGGGGCCGCGGTCGCCGAGGTCGCGGCGCGCTAGTCGAACAGCTCCTCGAGGAAGCTCCTGCGCTTCTTGTACGGCCTGCCGCCGGACGACGGCTCCGGCGCGCGCCCGGAGTAGGTCGGGGCGACCGGCTGCGGCGCCGCGGCCGGAGCGGCTGCGGACGCCTCGAGCCCGATCAGGTGGTCGAGCTCGCCGCGGTCGAGGAACACGCCGCGGCACTCGGTGCACTGGTCGATCGTGATGCCGTTGCGCTCGTAGCTGCGCATGTCGCCGTGGCACTTGGGGCACTGCATCGCGGGTCCTCCCTGCTCGCGGTCCTCTCTCTGTGCGACGAGCGACCCGCGGGAGGGGTTCCGGCTCAGTCGTCGTAGGGCGGGTCGAGCACCGAGACCTTGCGGCGCGGGCCCGGACCCTGGCCGCCGAGCTCGTCCTGCGGGTTGTAGAGGGTGCACTGGCGCATCGACAGGCAGCCGCAGCCGATGCAGCTGTCGAGGTTGGAGCGCAGCGCCTCGAGCGCGGCGATGCGCGCGTCGAGCGCCGGGCGCCAGGCCGCGCTCATCCGGTGCCACTCGCGCTTGGTCGGGGCGTCCTCCGGGCCGACGATCGCGAGCGCCGCAGCGATCTCGTCCAGCGAGAGCCCCACGTTCTGCGCGCTGCGGATCACCGCGATACGTCGCAGTACGGCGCGCCGGTAGCGCCTCCGGTCGCCGGCGGTGCGCGTGCTGGTGAGCAGCCCCACGTCCTCGTAGTAGCGCAGCGCGCTCGGCGCGAGGCCGCTGCGTCGGGCCACCTCGCCGATCGAGAGCAGGTCGTCTGCCTTCATCGCTTGACCTCAAGTCCACTTGATGTCCTGTGATCGTCCCATGACGACGACGCAGACCGGAACGTACGACGAGGCGCTCGAGCGCCTGCACCGCACCGGACCCGAGTGGGACGGCTGGATGTCCAACCACGGCCCGATGGCCGTCGACGTCCTGGCACGGCGCGACTCGGGCAGCGACGTGCATGCCTGGGTCGACGAGTACGCCGAGCGCCTCGACGACCTGCCGATCGAGCGCCGGCCGATCCGCGGCGCCGACGACGAGCGCGAGGCGCTGGGCGACGCGGACCGCCTCGGCGACTGGATCGCGCACTTCGCGCGGCTGGTCGAGGAGTCGCCGTGGGACGACGTCCTCGCGACCTGGTGGCCGCGGCTGCTGCCGGGCATCGCCGCCGGTGCGACCCACGGCGTGATCCGCACCGGCCACGCGACCATGGCGCTGCGAGCCGATGACAACGAGGTGCGCCGTGCCGAGCTGGCGCACGCGCTCGGCTACTGGGCAGGGCGCTGGCAGCCGGTCCCGCGCGTCGACCCGCGCGGCTCGCGCGACGCCGCGGCGCTGGTGGACGGCGTGCCGCGGATCGACCCGCAGCGGGGCAGCATCCGCGACCGGCTGGCGCGCCTCGGCGCCGTCGACTCGTGGCCGGACCACGTCGGGTCGATGACGCCGCCCACCGACGTGCCTCGCGCGCTGGACGACCTGGTCGATGCGGTCGTAGCGGCGTATCCGGCTGCGGCGCACGGGAACCCGACGATGCTGGTGCACGCCGCGACCGCGCCGCACGCAGTGGCGCGCACCCTGCCGTCGCTGCCAGGAGAGCAGTGGCAGGACGCCTACGCCTACGCCTGGTCCGCGACCGCCGCGGTCCTGTCCTGCTACCTGCCGGCGACGCGCACGGAGCATCCCGTCGGCACGGAGTCGCTCGACGACGCGTGGGCGCAGGCGCTGCGGCACGGCGGCGAGCACGTGCTCAAGCTCGCCGACGTCGCGCTCGACGTCCACGCCCGCACCGGCGACCCGGCGGCCGTCGCTGCCATCACGCGGGCGGTGGTCCTCGATGCGTGAGCGCACCGCACGGCGACGGCCGCGCCCGTTCGACCCGCAGCGACACGTCGAGCCGTCGTCACCGCCCCGCTACGACCACGGGCCGGGGATCCTGCCGCGCTAGCAGCTCAGCGGCGTACGCGGTCCGGGCCGCGCACGCCGGACGCGCGACGGACCAGCGGCCGGGGCAGCACCGAGGTGAGGACGCGGATCGCCTTGTACTGCGCGCCCGGTACCGACACCGGCTTGCCGCGGCGGAAGTCGGCGAGGGCGTCGCGTACGAGGTCGGGAGCGTCGAGCCACATCCAGTCCGGCAGGTGCGACACGTCCATCCCGCCGCGCTGGTGGAACTCGGTGTGGGTGAAGCCCGGGCACAGCGCCATCACCGTGACGCCGGTGCCGGCGAGCTGACGGTCGACCGACTCGGAGAACACGGTGCACCAGGACTTCGCGGCGCTGTAGGTGCCGCCGGCGATGAAGCTCGCGACGCTCGAGACGTTGATGACGCCGCCGGTGCCGCGCGCCACCATGCCCGGGAGCGCCGCGTGGGTGAGGCGCAGGACGGCGGTGACGAGGACGTCGAGCATCGCCTGCTCGGCCTCGAGGTCGCCGTCGACGAAGAGCTGGTTGACGCCGAACCCGGCGTTGTTCACCAGCAGGTCGACCGGATGCGTGGCGTCGCGCAGCCGCGCCTCGACGATCGCGACCTGCTCGCGGTCGGTGAGGTCGGCGACGATCACCTCGACCGCGATCCGATGACGGGTGCGCAGGTCCTCCGCGCAGGTCTCGAGGCGTTCGCGGTCGCGCGCGACGAGGACGAGGTCGTCGCCTCGGGCGGCGAGCTGCGCGGTGAACTCGGCGCCGATCCCGGCGGTCGCTCCGGTGACGAGTGCGGTGGTCATGCACCCATCCTCTCCTGCGCTCAGCGCCCGCCCGACACCGCCAGCGTCGTGCCCGTCGTGTACGACGCCTCGTCCGAGAGCAGCCACACCACGGCGGCGGCGACCTCCCCGGCCGTGCCCGAGCGCTTCATGGGGATCGTCGGCCGGATCCGGTCGGCGCGGCCGACCTCGCCGGTCGCGTCGTGGAAGTCGGTGTCGATGAGCCCGACGGCGATCCCGTTGACGCGCACGCCCTCGGTCGCGACCTCGACCGCCAGACCGGTCGTCAGGGTGTCGAGCGCCCCCTTGGTCGCGGCGTAGTGCACGAACTCGCCGGGGCTGCCGAGCACGGCCGCGCGCGAGGAGATGTTCACGATCGAGCCGCCGCTGCCTCCGTGGCGCGTCGACATCCGGCGTACGGCGGCACCCGCGCAGAGGAACGGTCCGGCGACGTTCACCCGCAGGACCAGGTCGAGGGTCGCGGCGTCGACCTCGTCGACACGTGCCTGCCCGCCCGAGATCCCGGCGTTGTTCACCAGCCCGGTGACCGGGCCGCGCCACGCGTCGGCAGCCGCGAACAGCTCCTCCACCGCAGCGGGGTCGCCGACGTCGGCCCGCACCGCGAGGGCATGCCCGCCGGCGTCCTCGATCCGGCGTACGACGTCGGCCGCGCGGTCCGCATCGCGCGCGTAGTCGACGACGACGTCCCAGCCCGCCGCCGCAGCCGCGACGCACACCGCCGCACCGATCCCGCGCGAGCCCCCGGTCACCACCAGCGTCGTCATCCCCGCATCCTGGCACCCGCGCGGGCGCCGTCTCAGCCGCGTATCGGTCGTAGCCTGCGCAGGTGACCCGACGACAGCCGCCGCTCGTCCCCCGGATGCGCGAGCACGCCACCACCGTCTTCGGCGAGATGAGCGCGCTGGCCGTCGCGACCGGATCGGTGAACCTCGGCCAGGGCTTCCCCGACACCGACGGGCCGCAGGTCGTGAAGGACGCCGCCATCCGCGCGATCCAGGAGGGCCGCGGCAACCAGTACCCGCCCGCCCACGGCGTGCCCGAGCTCCGCGCCGCGATCACCGAGCACCAGAACCGCTTCTACGGGATCGAGCTCGACCCCGTCACCGATGTGGTCGTCGCGACCGGCGCCTCGGAGGCCATCGCCGCCGCGCTCCTCGCACTCGTCGACGGCGGCGACGAGGTCGTCATGTTCTCGCCGTGGTTCGACCTCTACGCCGCGGCGGTGTCGCTCGCCGGCGGCACCCGCATCGAGGTGCCGCTGACCGCCGGCTCCTTCCGACCCGACGCCGACGCGCTGCGCGCCGCGATCACGCCGCGGACCCGGCTGCTGCTGCTCAACTCGCCGCACAACCCGACCGGCAGCGTCTTCACGCGCGGCGAGCTCGCGGCGATCGCCGAGGTGGTCGAGGAGCACGACCTCTGGGTGATCAGCGACGAGGCCTACGAGCACCTGGTCTTCTCCGGATCGGAGCACGTGCCGTTCTGCACGCTTCCCCGGATGGCCGAGCGGACGGTCACGATCGGCAGCGCGGGCAAGTCGTTGTCGATGACCGGTTGGAAGGTCGGCTGGGCGACCGGTCCGACGGACCTGATCGCGGCCGTGCGCGTGCCGCGCCAGCACCTGTCGTTCGTGTCGGGCGGCCCGTTCCAGTGGGCGGTCGTCGAGGGGCTCGCCCTGCCCGACGACTACTGGTCGTCGTTCCGCGACGGGCTCGAGCACCAGCGCGACCTGCTCTGCGCCGGCCTGGCCGACCTCGGGTTCCCCACCACCGTCCCGCAGGGCACCTACTTCGCGACCACCGACGTGCGCCCGCTCGGGTACGCCGACGGCTGGGCCTTCTGCCGCGACCTGCCCGGCCGCGCCGGCGTCGTCGCGATCCCGCACGAGGTGTTCCACGACGACCCGGAGGCGGGGAAGCCCTTCGTGCGCTGGGCCTTCTGCAAGCGGCCCGCGGTCCTGCGGGAGGCGCTGGACCGGCTCGAGAAGGCGTTCGCATGATCGAGCGAGCGACCACGGAGAGGCAGGTCCAGGAGGCTGGCCCGCTGTTCGACCACCCGGTGCGCGCCGACGCCGCGCGACGGTTCCTCGACGACCCGACGCACCACCTGCTGCTCGCGCGCGACGACGGCCGCGTCGTCGGGTTCGTGTCCGGCGTCGAGACCACGCACCCGGACAAGGGGACCGAGATGTTCCTCTACGAGCTGGCCGTCGATCCTGCAGCCCAGCGCCGAGGGCACGGCCGGGCGCTGGCCGCCGCGCTCGCCGACCTGGCGCGGGAGCGCGGCTGCTACGGCATGTACGTCCTGACCGACGACGACAACGCCGCCGCGCTCGCGACGTACACGTCGGCCGGCGGCGGTCCGCCCGAGCCGGCCGTGATGCTCACCTGGACGTTCTAGCGACGCCACCGGCACCTGGCGTCCCGACCGGTGCCGACCTAGCCTGGAGACGGAGCGGGAGGAGGTGGGCGCAGGTGCGTCGGCGCGCAGCATCCCCGGTCGGTCGTCGGCACCTCGTCGTGCTCCTCCACCCCGACGGCGTCTCCACGCGCCGCGCGACCTGGGGCGAGCGGTTCCAGGCCCGGCTGCGCGTGACGCGGCTCGACGAGCGGCTCGCCGCGGGCGAGGCGCCCGAGAGCGATGCGGTCCTCGCGCTGCGGGCGCAGCGGCTCGCCCGGATCGGCTCGCGCCGCGAGCTGGCGCTCAGCGTGCTGCGGCTGCTGGCCGAGTGCGAGCCGCGCCGCTCCAAGCTCCCTGCGCCGCCGACGCTGGCGGTCGTCCCCCGCGTCGCGGCGGCCCACGACGACCTCGAGCAGCTCGTGTCCAGCCTGCTGGCCCCAGCCCCGGTGTCGGCGCGCGGTCTCGCAGCGGCCAGCTGCCTGCTCCGCGACGGCTCCGGCCCGCTCTACCGCTCGGAGTGCACCGAGGACCTCGGCGCGCTCGTCCGCCGCACCATCGACGCCCTCGACCCCGCCCAGGACTGGCCGGGCTGAGCCCGACGACGCGAGCAGCGCGTCGAGCTGGGTGACCGAGGACTCCCAGCCTCGGCCCTGAAGCGCCCGAGCTCCCGGGTGAGCACGCCCTCGACCGACCGGGGATTCACCGCGTCCGGCGGCTCAGGGGACGCTCTCGGCATGACGACATCCCGAGAGGGCCCTCCCGTGCCCCGGACTCAGGAGGTTCGTTCGATGGCGACGTCGCTCGCGGGCAAGCCGCTGGTGGACGCCTCATGGGCGCTGCTCAAGCGCGATCCCTCGATGGTGGTGCTGCTGGTCGTGGGCGGGCTCGCGTCGTCGCTGGCGTTCGCGCTCGTCGCGCTCCCGACGTACCTGATCGTGGGACTGCCGGTCGACGGCACGGGCGGGCCGCTGGACCTCGCGGTCTACGCCGTGGCCGTGTTCGCCTCCACGCTCGTCTCGACGTTCTTCCTCGGCGCCGTCGTCGACGCGGCGATGCAGCGCGCGGACGGCGGCGACCCCACCTTCGGCACGGCGATGGCGGCCGCGTGGGAGCGGCGCAGCCAGCTCGTCGCGTGGGCCGCGATGGCAGCGGCCGTCGGCGTCGCACTGCGCCTGCTCGAGCGCTTCGGCGTCGCCGGCGCGATCGTCCGGCTGCTGGCGGGCGTGTCGTGGGCTGTCGCCACCGCGTTCGCGATCCCCGTGATCATGGCCGAGGGCACCATGCCGATCGAGACCGTGAAGCGCTCCGCCCACGTGCTCACCTCGCGCTTCGGCTCGAACGCCCGCGCGGGCCTGCGCTTCGGGGTGGTCGTGGTCCTCGTGTGGCTCGGCCTCTTCGCCCTGGGGATGGTCGGCATCTACGGCATCTACGACGGGAGCACGCACCGCAACGGCCTCACGCTCGCGATCGGCGGACTGCTGCTCGTCGCCGCGGTGCTCGGCGGCTTCATCGCCTCCGCGGTCGTCTCCGCGCTCGGCGCCTACCTGCGCACGGTGCTCTACCGCTACGCGACCGGGCTCCCGACCCCGGGCATCGACCCGTGGGTGCTGCCGCCGCTGCTCCCCGAGACCCCGACGGGCCCCGGTGGCGCCGGTGCTCCCGGTGGCCTGCCCGCGGGAGCGCCGGACGGCCCTGCCCCGACGGCGCCCGCGCCGTCGCTGTTCGCGTGGCCCGACGCACCGGCACCGGGGCCTGCGCCGTCGGCGTACGTCGTGCAGCCGGGGCCTGCGCCGTCGGCATACGCCGAGCAGCCGGGGCCTGCGCCGTCGGCGTACGTCGAGCGGCCGACGCCAGCGCCCCCGGCGCCCTCCGTCGCGCCGGCTCCGCCGAGCTCCGCTGCCGGAGCTGGACAGACCTCGCCGTACCCGCCGGGACGCCAGGTGTTCCTGCCCGAGGGCCCGGCCTGACCGTCGCGCGCTCGACGCCACGACGCCCGGGCCGACCGAGGTGGGCCCGGGCGTCGTACGCCGGATCAGCGCCGGGGCGTGACGG
>WBZP01000765.1_pt1 | contig 42017 bp, 30 predicted proteins | sample 5204301 | NCBI WGS metagenome assembly WBZP01 (sample SAMN12412401, study PRJNA552823) | activated sludge metagenome | isolation source: activated sludge from nitrification reactor of wastewater treatment plant... | place: USA: Pennsylvania | collected 2017
GACCTTTGGTAAAACCGCCCGGCTTTCCCATCCACTGGGAGAACAGTCGGTTGAGCGGAATTTCCCGAGTGGTAAAGACCCCGAGGTTCCGGTGCATGGGCAGGATGTATTCATCGCGATCCAGGGCAAGGCCGCACCCAACGGCGATTGCTTCCTGCCCGATGCCGGAGAACCATTTCGCCAGTTTCCCCTGGCGCAGGAGCACGAGCATTTTCTCCTCGATCATGCGAGGCTTGAGGATAGCTTTATAGATACGCCGGAGTTGGTCGTCGGAGAGTCCGGAACGGTCGTACTTCATCATAGGTGAATTCGCGGTTGGCGATGCAAAATTACCGAATCAGAACGGGCTGCTGCTTTGGGGCCGGCAGGTTGATTTACAGACTTTCCAACAAATCAGCCCGACAACCCTGAACGAAAAGCAAGCCCGCATTCGTATCTTAGCGGAATGGAATGGCAGTCTTTGGTTGCTTATGTGCTCTTGCTGCTTGCGGCGAGTTACCTGTTGCAGAAGTTCGTAGGGACATTCTCCGGAAAAAAGACTTCTGGATGCTCCGCCTGTGAGCCCGGATCGATAAAAAGTGTGGAAAATAAAAAAGGAGCCTGAGGCTCCTTTTTTATTTTTTTCTGCGCGGAATTACTTTGCAGGCTCAGCAGCAGCAGCGGCAGAGTCAACAACCGTAGCAGCAGCAGCAGCAGCAGAATCCTGCATGGCAGCTTGCTCGGCAGCAGCCTTAGCGGCAGCTTCAGCAGCAGCGATCGAATCTTGAGCAGCTTTTTCCTGAGCAGCTTTTTCTTCTGCGCTCGGACCACAAGCTACGAGAGCGATCATTCCGGCGACGAACAAGGTAGAGAGAACCTTTTTCATTGTTTTTTGGATGGTTTTTTGATTGAATGGGCGCAAAGGTAGGGCTTTTTCCTTAGGAAACAAGGCCTTAGGTTAAAAAAATTAACAGGGGAACGTTAATATCCGCTCCCCTGTTTTATGCTAAAAAGCCAGATTACTTGGCTCCCGGCTTCTTCATGCCCACCTTGGGCTGTCCGGTCGGGGCTTGTTTCGGCTCTTCTTTCGGCTTGGGCTTGGGCTTCGGCTTTGCTTTCGCCTTGTCCGCTTCAGCTTTAGCGATGGAATCGGCCTTAGCCTGCTCCATAGCCGCGTTGATCGAATCCTGACGAGCCTGCTCCAGGGCAGCCTGGGCAGCTGCTGCGGAATCAGCTGCAGCCTTTTCCATTACAGCATTGATTGAATCCTGGCGGGCTTTCTCAGCCGCAGCCTTTTCTTCAGCGCTCGGGCCGCACGCGACCGTAGCGATCATACCGGCTGAGAGAAGAAGGGCGAATACTTTCTTCATGATGGTTGTTGGTTAATCGTTTGATTTTTGATTGACGGCAAAGATATACTGAAAGGAATGAAAATTGTTTCGGCCAAGCAAAAGAAAGATAATTCCGCTATTTTTGCGGTACCAAACGCAACGTAACTTAACCAATCAATCCTCCAATGAAAAAATCAATTCTGTATTCCGCTTTTGCGATTCTCGGATTTGGCACGCTGGTCCTGACGGGCTGTTCCAAAGACGAAGACACCACTGCTCCTTCTCTTAGCCTGACGGGCGGCACCAGCATCACGGTCAGCCTTCCTACCACCGCAGGTGGCGCCGGCACCTGGTCGGATCCGGGTTTCAGCGCATTGGACGACGAAGATGGCAACATCACCAGCTCCGTTACCGTTACCGGCGCTTCGGCCGTCAACCTGAACCGCAAAGGCTCCTACACCGTTTCCTACTCCGTAAGCGATAAGGCGGGAAATGCCACCTCAGTTGACCGGGTCATCAACGTCGTGAACGACGCCGAAGTATTCGCAGGATCTTACGCTAACTGTACCGATTCGTCCACAACTTTTGGTTCCGTAAATAACTTCATCTCTACCTTCTCTACTTCCGATACCATCAACAACCTCGTTAAAGTGGTCAATTTCGGAGCCTTTGACTCTACCGGAACCTATCCGATCTACATCAAATTTGACGGAGTAGCCGCCGGATCGGCAATCACCCTCAACACCAACAACCAGTTTGTAGGAACTGTAGCACAGGTTACCCAAATCTACCCGACGGGTACCGGCGTAAACAGTGGCACAGCTCCGACCTCTTTCGATATTACTTACCAGTGGACCGACGGTACCGCTACGGACATTGCCGTATCGAAATATCGCCGCTAACCATCTGTTGATGGTATAACAAAAAAGCCGCCGATGAGGTGGCTTTTTTGTTTCTCGCCATCTTCGCGAATAGCATTATCTTGCCCTGGACTGATGAATAAAAGCGCCACGCTGCTTCTGATGCTTCGTTTCAGCGGACTGCTGGTGCTTTACTCATTGCTCAGGCTGATCTTCCTGTTGGTGCACTGGGACTATTATGCCGGGACATCATCCGGAACGCTGCTCCTTTCATTCTTCTACGGTTTACGCTTTGATGCGACGGCCATCTGCATCCTGAATACGCCTTTTTTTCTTTTCCATGTTCTCCTTCCCGACCGCTGGCTTGCGCACGGTTTTATGCGAAAGATCCTCAGCGTCTACTTTGTCACCCTGAATGCGCTCTTTCTCCTCGCGGCTTGTGTCGATCTTGGATTGTATAGCTTCTCTGCCAGGAGGATGACGACCGATATGGTACGCATCATGGGTTTCGGCGACGACTTTGTGAACACCGTACCCCGGATGGTGGTGGATTATTGGTATCTGCTCCTGCTCTTCTTCGGATTAATCTTCATCCTCTATCGCATCCTGCGTTGGTCTCGCACCACATCGCGCTTTTACCGGCTCAACGAAGCACTTTCCAAACGCTGGTGGAATCTCGTCTTCCGGATGCTGGCGCTGGTTTTGCTGGTCATTGGTTTTCGCGGAGGACTTCAATATCGTCCGTTAAGTATTGGCAATGCCGCTCAATTGGGTGGAGGTCATACGTCGGCCCTCATCCTCAATACGCCATTTACCATCTTCAAGACCTGGGGGAAAGATGAACTGGAAAGAGCCCAATGGATGGATGACGCTACGGCCCGGCAGTTACAACCATTCGCCTATCATCCGCTTCCGGCGGATAGTGCATCCCATCGCCCGAATGTGGTCATCCTCCTCCTGGAGAGCTTTGGCAGCGAATACATCCAATCGCTCCATCCCGATGGCGTCGCTTACACGCCATTTCTTGATTCGCTTTTCAAACACAGTCTGCTTTGCACGAACGCGTTCGCGAATGGCAAGCGCTCCATTGAAGGCATACCGGCCGTGATCGCCGGTATTCCGGCGCTGATGAACGAGCCATTCATTACTTCCGTATACGCCGGCAACCGGTATGACGGACTTGGTACGCTCTTAAAACGTATCGGGTACCAATCCGTTTTCTTTCATGGTGGGACGAATGGTACCATGGGATTCGACCATTTTGCAAAAGCTGCCGGATACGACCGCTATTTCGGTCGCAAGGAATACGGCCATGACGAGGACTTTGATGGCAACTGGGGCATTTATGACGGGCCTTTCCTGCAAAGAGCCGTTCATGAGATGGATCAATTGAAAGAGCCTTTTCTGTCGACTATTTTCACTTTATCCTCGCACCATCCCTATTCCATTCCTCCTGCAATAAAGTCTCAATTTCCGGAAGGACCGTTACCCATTCACGCCAGTGTCCGGTATACCGACGCGTGTCTGCGCGATTTCTTTAAAACTGCAGCGAGGAGTACATGGTATTCCAACACAGTGTTCATCATCACAGCGGATCATACCGCAGAAGCCGAGACTCCCTATTACCTCAGCAAGGCAGGTATGTATGCCATACCGATCGCGTTTTATCATCCTGATGAAAGCCTGAAAGGACGGTACGAACGTACCACCCAGCAAATTGATATCCTCCCGAGTATCCTGGACCAGGTTCGGTATCCGGATCCTGCGTTTGCATTTGGCAATAGCATCTTCCGGACGGGTGTCTCCTCCGGCGCCTACACCTGCCTCCAATCCGTTTATCAACTGATTGACAGCGGATATGTACTTTCGATGGACACTACCGTCCACCGCCAGTTGTACCGGCTCCAGGAAGATCCTTCCCTGCAGCAGGATATCAGCGTCTCCGACAGCAGCCGGGCCGATCGGATGAGCCTGCGGTTGAAAGCCATGATCCAACGCTTCAACAGTGTATTACTCGACAATGCCATGAGCCAGAGCAAAGAATGAGTAAGCAACGTATCCGATTCATCATCAACCCGCATTCCGGCACGTCAAAAAAACACAACCTGCCGGACATGATCCGTGCGGCGATCGACCCGGGTCGCTTCGAACCGGAGATCGTCTTTACGCAAGCGCAGCTTCATGCCACCGAGCTAGCCCGTGAAGCCGTCTCCATGGGTTATCGTGCGGTCATAGCTGTGGGCGGGGACGGCTCCGTGAATGAAACAGCGGCCGGATTGTCCGGCACCACCACCGCCCTGGGCATCATCCCAACCGGTTCGGGAAACGGCCTGGCCAGGCACCTGGGCATGCCGATGGGTTTGACTGACGCGATGAAATGTCTCAACACGGCGGAAGAAATCTCCATTGACACCTTCCGGGTGAATGATCGGCTGGGAGTCGGGACTTTCGGTATCGGGTTTGACGGACACATCGCGCACTTGTTCGCGAAGGCCGGAACACGCGGATATTCCACCTATGTCAAACTCGTCTTGTCGGAATTCTATAAATACCGTCCACGTGAGTTTCACTTCAGTGTTGACGGGAATCCCCACTCCAAGGAATCGTTTCTGTTTACGTTCGCCAACTCATCCCAATTCGGCAACAACGCCGTGATCGCGCCTTTCGCCGATCTGCAGGACGGGTATCTGGATGTAGCGATGCTCCGGCAATTCCCGGTTTATTCGGTTCCCCATCTGCTCTACCGGATGACACACAACACCTTGCATAAATCGCGTTATTACGATATGCTGCGCGGCAAGGAAGTGAAGATCCACAACGCCGATGAAGTTCACGGCCATATCGACGGTGAACCAATCATCCTGCAGGGCAATATCCACATTACCGTAGTGCCATCATCCTTACTCATCCTCGCACCCGCAAAGACGCCATGAACCCGTTGATCATGTTCCTTCGCAGTTTCATCTACGCGATGGCAGGTTGGCGGTCGGCCATACGAACGCAGCGCAATTTCCGTATCCATCTGCTGGTGACGGTCATGGTGGTCTTGGCAGGCTACTATTTTTCCATCTCCAGAACCGAATGGTGCTTTGTATTGCTTTGCATAGGCCTGGTCTTGTCCGCTGAACTTTTCAACTCATCCATTGAAACCATGATCGATCTAATCCATCCGGAGCGGCATCCGCTAGCCGGCAGGGTAAAAGATATGGCCGCCGGGGCCGTCCTGATCACCGCGATCATGGCGGTGATCATCGGACTTATTATTTTTCTTCCCTATCTGCTTACAACCTGAGCTTACTGACATGTCCAATAAGAACAAGCACCGCAGCGGAGTGGTTTATTCCACCAACCCGGATTTTCATTATGCATCGGATCAACAGCAACCGGAAACCGGCAGCCTTGCTCCTGCCCGTCAGGATTTGCGCGTGCAATTGGACAAAAAGCAGCGGGGAGGAAAAATGGTGACCCTGATCACCGGGTATATCGGCGCTGGGGATGACCTGGAGACGTTGGGGAAACTGTTAAAATCGAAATGCGGAGTCGGTGGCAGCGTAAAGGACGGCGAGATCCTGATCCAGGGTGACCACCGCGATCGTGTACTGAAGATCCTGCTTGAACTGGGTTACAAGGCCAAGCGATCCGGCGGCTAAGTTTACTGTTCCCGAAATTTCCGGTAAAGCCGAATGGCAACCATCAACAGGGCTGCAAAGGCCACCAGACCTACCAGACCGTATATCCAATTGGTCAGGTCCTTCATGACCACGACGAACACAATGGCCACGAGAAACAAGGTGGCGACTTCGTTCCAAACGCGCAGGGCATTGCCCGACAATGGGAATCGTCCGCTTTGCAAGCGCAGGAACAAGCGATGGCAGATCAGTTGGTAGATGGTCAGTAACAGCACCAACAGGAGTTTGAGCCACAACCAATCCGGAATGATCCATGCGTAAGCCGTATGGATCAGGCTGAATCCGAATACGTACGTCAGAACGGCAGAGGGCCAGGTGATACCGTACCACAGTCTCCGTTCAGCACCCAGAAAGTGTTTGCATAACACACTTCGCTCAGGCTCCGGTGCGTCGTTAGCCTCCGTATGGTAGATGAACAGCCGAACGATGTAGAACAACCCGGCGAACCAGGTGACCACAAAAATGATGTGCAGGGCTTTCAGGTGAAGGAAGCTCATACCCGGCTGCTTCAGGCGGTTTTGGTTGCGCCGGCCAGCACACGATCATACAAAGCTTCGTAGCGCGGAAGAATCTGCTGGATATCGAATTCACGGGCATGCCGGAGCGCGTTCGCTTTGAATTGGAGCAGGCGCTCGTCATCCGCCAGAATGTGTATAGCGTTCCTGGCCATATCATCAACATCACCGACGTTACTCATGAAACCGGTCACGCCCTGGACATTCAATTCCGGAATACCGCCTGTATTGGTGGAAATGACCGGAACCTGACAGGCCATGGCTTCCAAAGCGGCAAGACCGAAGCTTTCGGTCTCGGATGGAAGGATGAACAGGTCGCCGATGGAGAGTATCTCCTCCACCGCTTCCAATTTTCCGAGAAAACGAATGTGTTCGCAAGCCGAACATTCGCGGCACTCCTTTTCGACTTTGCTTCGATCGGGGCCATCACCGATCAGGAGCAACTTGGCCGGGATCTTCTCCTGTACCCGGTTGAATACCGATACGACATCGCTGACCCGCTTAACAGGACGGAAGTTGGATGCGTGGATGATGAGTCGTTCGTTGTTCGGCGCAATGGCACGCCTGAAATGATCCTTCCTCATCTTGTTGAACCTCCGGAGGTCGATGAAGTTGGGGATCACTTCGATCTCCTTTTCAATACTGAAATTCTGAAACGTATCACGCCGGAGACTATCCGAAACACTGGTTACCGCGTCACTTTGGTTGATCGCAAAGGTGACAACCGGGTTATAACTCTCGTTTTTCCCGACGAGGGTGATGTCGGTTCCGTGCAAGGTGGTAATGAACGGGAGATAGGTGCCCCGGCTGAGCAGTATCTGCCTTGCCATATAAGCAACGGATGCGTGCGGTATGGCGTAGTGAACGTGTACGATGTCCAGCTTTTCGAAGAGGGCGACATCGACCAGTTTACTGGTGAGAGCAGTCTCATAGGGACTGTATTCGAACAGCGGATAATCCGCAACGGTTACCTCGTGGTAGAAGACGTTTTCGGCAAAGTGCTCGAGCCGGACCGGCTGGCTGTACGTAATGAAATGTACCTGATGCCCTTTTTGGGCCAGGGCTTTACCCAGTTCCGTCGCGACGACTCCGCTGCCGCCGAACGTTGGGTAACACAGGATGCCGATTTTCATCTGGGAGGGATTCCCTCCAAAGGTACGACTTACGACCTTACCGGTCGAGTAATGCGTCGTAGGCAACCTGCTGAATCCGCGTGCGAATGTTCATTTTCACCAGTTTATCGTTGGTTGCATCGGGGAAAACACGGTTCGAAAGAAAAATCACCAGCAATTCCTCCTTGGGATCAGCCCAAACACAGGTCCCGGTGAAGCCCTGGTGACCGAAGGTTTCCGGAGAAGCGGAAACGGCACACGGGTTGGCTTTGGACGGATCTATTTCGGGTTTATCGAACAGCAAGCCGCGACGGTTACTGCCTTGTGTGAACTGCCGGCGTGTAAACATGCTCACCGTGTTCGGTTTGAGGTATTGACGGCCCGCATAACTACCATGATTGAGCAACATTTGGAAGATCACAGCCAGGTCGCCCGCATTGCTGAACAACCCCGCATTGCCCGACACCCCACCCTGCATGGCAGCGGCGGGATCATGCACGTCTCCCAACAATAGTTTTCTCCTGAAGGCGGTGTCCCGCTCCGTTGGGATGATACGGTCTGCGGAAAAGTTCTGCCAGGGTTTATACAGGGTATTGTTCAGTTGAAGGGGACTGAAGAAATGCTCTTCCAGGAATCGATCAATGGGTTTATCCGCGACACGTTCCAAAGCGAAACGGAGGAAGATGGGGCCGAGATCGGAATAAACGTATTTTCCCCGCTCGCCCGCCGGACTCCTGACCGACCAATCCAGGATACTGTCCGCCAATTGAGGGTACGTAAAGAGGCTATCCGATACCCGGACAGAGAATCGTTCGTCAGGTAAACGGCGATAGTAGAGATTGTCGGGGCCATTTGCCGTTACCGTTTTCTTCCAATACGGTATCCAGGACACCAAGCCCCCCTGATGGGCCATGATCTCCCGAATGGTCAAGCCCTTCTTCGGACTGTTTCGCAGCCGTGGAAGATAACGCGACAAGGGTTGATTCAGATCGATCTTTCCCTGGTCGAAGACTTTCATTGCCATCAGGCCCGTACCTGCAACCTTGGTGATGGAGGCGATATCATAGAGATCATCATCCTTGACCGCCAGCAGCGAGTCATACGTATGATAGCCATACGACTTGCGGAACACCACCATCCCTTTCCTTGCAATCAAGACCTGGCAACCGGGCATGGCCCCGGCACGAATGGCGTTCGCGACGATCGTGTCGATTCTTGACAACATCCGACTGCTCATTCCGGCTTTTTCGGGAGTGGTAAAGGTCAGTCGGATGGGACCTTTCGTAGTAAGCCCGGTTTCTCGTCCATAGCGTTCCGACACGCGCACCGGTAACTCGCCATTCGCTCGCATACCGCCCATGATGATCTGCGCGGTCAGTCCGTGGACGAAGGGAAAATCCTCGTAAGACAGCACAATGGCTTTGGCCTTATTGAGCCTGTTAAATCGCGTAAGCGTATACGCATTGCCGAAGTCGACGAATATGGTCGGATAATTCAACATGACCGAATCCACGAACTTCCGGGCCACTTCCGGGATACCATAGCCGCTCTGCGCTTTCATGGTCGTTCCGTGAAGGCTGAGAATCACGAGATCGTAGTTCTTCAGAAACGTGAAAAGTGCTTCGAACTGACTGACCGGCGCATCCTTGTCCTCAGCAAAGACGTCTACACGTGCATATTTTCGGAGGCTTTCCTGAAACGTGTTGTACTTACGGTCCCCGATCACGACGGAAGCGATCCGGATCGAATCCAATGCCCGAAGCGGCAGTAGTTCCCGTTCGTTTTTCAGGATCGTAATGGCTTCGCTGAACAGATCGAACTGCATGGAGAGCGCCTCCGGCGTATTCAGATCGCTAAGGAGATTGGTCGTATCGACCATCGGCCGATTGGAGAGGCCGCACCAGTATTTCGCCATCAGGATCTTCCTGACTCTTCGATCCACTTCATCCTGACTGATGACACTATCGTTGACAGCCTGCAAAAGCGTTTCCACTCCCTTGTGTACATCATCCGGGCAGAGGAAAATATCGTTTCCGGCCTGAAAGGCGGCCAACTCCAATTCACCCGGCCGGAAGCATGCTGCAACACCCTTCATGTTCAAGGCGTCGGTATAGATCAGCCCCTGAAAGCCCAGCTCCTCCTGCAGCAGTCCAGTGACAATGCGTTTCGACAAAGTCGATGGCAAGGCAGGAGTCGAATCGAGTGCTGGGATGGACATATGGGCGACCATGACGGATGCCAAACCGTCGTTGATCATATCCCGAAAGGGCCGTAGTTCCATCGAATCAAGGGCAAGTCTGCTCTTCGCCAACAGCGGCAGCGCCAGATGAGAATCGGTATCCACGTCACCGTGCCCGGGGAAGTGCTTCCCGTTTCCAAGGATACGCGAGGATTGCAGTGCCCTTTGATACAGCAACGCACGACGTGAAACCAGGGCCGGATCATCGCTGAAAGAGCGGCTACCGATGACCGGATTTTGCGCGTTGTTATTAACGTCCGCATCGGGAGCGAAATTGGTATGAATGCCCATTCGGTTGAGCTGGCGTCCGATCTCCAAGCCCATCCGGTAGATCAGGGAGTCATTCTTCATCGCCGAGAGCGTCATTTGACGGGGAAAGCGCACGGTACTATCCAGACGCATCGACAATCCCCACTCACCGTCGATCCCGATCAGGAGCGGGACTTTGGACCGCTGTTGATAATCGTTCGTCATCAAGGCCTGACGCATGGGACCACCCTGAAAAAAGATCACCCCGCCGATTCCCCAGTCTTCAATCAGTTTTTCGATCTCCCGGATATGGACACTATCCCGGTTGCTCCAGGATGAAACCATAAACATCTGGGCGATCCGTTCTGCAGGCGAAAGTGTCGCCAGGACGGAGTCCGCCCAGCGCCTTGCCTCAGGCGTTTCAAATGGTACCCCGGCAGCCGACGCTTTACCGAACGAAAGCAGCCAGAACAATCCAACGACCCAATACTGTTGCAGCATCGGCCTTGGATTCAAATGCACGGATTTTCTCACTGTTACAAATTTCCTGGTTATATGCCTGCCATATCACCGGGCGCCGCTGACTTTCTCAACAATACAGGCTGGATTTCTAAAGGACCCTCCTTCCCTTTCTGTCAGCCATTATCTTTGGTGCATGTCGTGGGTATCCCTGTTGCTTTTGACAGCAGCTTTGCTGTTCAGGAAATTCGAATTGCCGGGTGCACAATGGCTGTGGCTGGTCACGTTAACCAGCCTCGGGGTAAATTGGTTGAGCCTTCGAGACAAGATCAGACCGGTGCGGATAATCCTCGTGCTCTTGCTGCTTTCCTTATTGGCACTCTACCTGCGGTTCGGGATCGTGTCTGGTCTGGGACGTTTGGCCTCCTGCTTTGGGTTGATCAGCTTGGGAATCACCTTTGCCGCAAAATCATTTCCTGGAAAAGGCATCGATAAGGTTAACGTATTGCTGTGTTTCGTATTGTTAGGTACCGGCTCCGCACTGGGTGACTGGAAGTTCTTTCATTACTTCAGAGGCAAGAACATGGAGGATCTCCTCCTGGCCAGGCTGTCCGATGATCGGCTGAGCGATGCGGATAATAAGATCGAGCGGTTGTTTCCCCGCTCGGTGGCGGACGACGTATCGTCGAAGGAAGCATTGGACCGTGCGCATGCTTTTGAGGAACGTCGTGAACTGGGAAATGCGCTCCAGGCGTACGACCTTGCCATTTATTATAATCCCTATAATGCCCTCGCCTATCTGGCCAGGGGATCGTTTAAGCTTAACCGACTGGATCTGGATTTCGCAACTGCTGAGTCAGCGATACGGGACTTCAGCCGGTCGATCCGGCTGGATTCAACGATTTCCCAAAGCTGGTATCTCAGGGCAAATGCGCTCGCCTATCTGAATCGTCGGGAACGGGTGTGCGGTGATGCACTGCGGGCATTTCAACTCGACAGCGGTCTGCGCGATGGATGCCTCAACCTGACGCTAAGGATCTGTCCGGACTCAAGCTATCTTATTACGGGGATGCCACTTCACCCGTGACTCCTCGCCGGCGATCAATCGCTCGATATTGCGCTGGTGCGTCACCAGGATCATGATCGCCACTGCCAGCGAAAAGATATTGATACTGGAATTGGTGGAATAAAAAACCATGATGACCACCGGAAAAGCCAAGCCGGCCGCCATACTGCTCAGGGATACGTATCCGGTGATCAACAGCGAGAGTAAAAATACACCGGCGCAGATCAACGCTGCCGGCGTGTGTACCGCGACCAGTATGCCCAGCATGGTGGCAACCCCTTTTCCACCCCTGAAGCCGACATAAACCGGAAAGATGTGCCCTAACAAGGCGCATACGGACAGGGCCAATTCGAAATCGATGAATTCCGGAGAAGCTGGATCATAATCGCCGACCAGGTAAGCCAGCTTCACCCCTGCGAATCCCTTCAGTACATCCATGATCAGTACTACGATGCCCGGCTTTTTACCGAGGACCCTGAACGTATTCGTGGCACCCGCGTTGCCGCTGCCATATTCCCGTACATCGATGCCATAAAAGGTCCTCCCGACCCAAACCGCGGACGGAATGGACCCGACGAGGTAAGCCAGTAATAGACCGAACAGGTTGACGGGTGTCAGCACAGCGTATTGTTCAGGGCGCTAAAGCCCCGCAAGTTAAAAAAGGCCCCGAATTCGCGTCAATCGCGGAATTCGGGGTTTTAAGCGGGTTGATGTCGATTATTCACCTTCCGGTGGCGGTGGATTCATCCGCTTCAGGAAGTTCCGGACCGCCCGATCGGTGGAGAGCATGTATTCAAAATCAGGCTTGTCTTTCACCTTGCTTACGCGCTTCTCCGGCTTCAGCTTGTTGATCTCGTCGTTGAAAGCACTGTAGGACGCGATGGTCTGCAGTAATCCGCGCGAGTAACTGAAAAAGAACCACGCGCCGTTTTCAGGTTCGAGGTAGATATTCAATTGATCTCCACTCTTCTTATGCACGATCTCGACCCATCCATTCATCTTTCGGTTGACGGATACCTTGTCGAGACTACCGATCCCGATCGGGCCAATCGAACGATAGGTCCTGGTTTCGTTGTTCCAGGCCAATTTCAGATCGGTGATCAGTAAGGTGTGGCGAAGGTCTTCCGGGATCTTCTTGAAGTTCCCGTAGAGGTTCAGCTCGCCGATGTACTTGTCAGCCTTTTCTTTTCCGACCAGTTCAGTCATCCCACGTTCAAAGGCCGGTCGGCCGAGGTCCTGGGTTGCCTGAAGGTTTGGATTCGTGGAAAGCTGATCGGACATGACTTTTAAAGCGTCATCGGAGAATGGGAAATCGATGGCGGCCATGATCTCGAACTGCGTACTGTCGTTGACGAGATTATTGATCACATTACCAACCGTGGTCAGGTTGAGCTGGCCGAAATCGGATCCGAAATTCAACCTTCCTTCGCCATAAACAAAGCAACGAGCATCATCCAGGCTCAGGTAGTTACCGGCTGCGGCCGGTTTTTCAAGTCGTTCTGCAGTCGTTATCCGGAACTGCTTGCTCGCTTTATCGAAATACAGCACACCGGAAGCACTTATGATCTCCAGGTCACTGGACCGCTGCTTGGGCATGAGGAAGGCGGCGTAAATGCCGGTGCTGTCGGACGTCTGAGCCACAGCCGCGGAAAGCTTCGCTCCATCGTCGGTCACAGGTGAAGCGATCGGAATGCTAACGTTGGCCGGGTTGATATCACCACTGAATCGGATCCAGTTACGCCCGATTTTCTCACACTGGATGTTGGGTTTGGTAAAGCCCGAGAAATTGAGATACTCCTTTGAAGCTGTCAAGCGCACATCTCCTTTAAACAGGAACTGCGGACTGAGCGGGAATCCGGCGGTATCGGCCAGTTGTCCCCGGGCTACGGTTTGGAAAGTGGTGTCCACGCCGATCTCGTCAAAATGAAAATGGTGTTTCACTTTATTCTCGTCGATGTAGTCGTAGTCACCGGTACCGCTGAAGCGTTTGCGTCCCTGAATGTCGATGTTGGCGTTGTAGATCGTATGGTATTTGGTCGTGTTATTGGCCAGCACCCGTGCATCGGTGAGCGTGCGCATTTTGGCGTAGCGTTCCACTACGACCTTTCCGCTATCCGGAATGACCGAAGCGTCGGCGGTTTGGATGAAGGCGACCTTTTCGGCTTTGATCAGGAAGTCCTTCAGGGAGTAGCGCGCGAACGGGGCTTTCCAGCGCAGGGAATCCTGACGGGGCTCTACCGAGATGAAGTCGGACCCGGTGAGCGAAATTCCGGTAGCCGTATCCTGCACGGCTGCCGTGGAAGATGAACTCAATTCGATCTCCTTTTGGTCCATGAACCACTTGAACTGGTCGATGAAACAGATGTACTGGTTCAACGGGAAATTGACATACGAACCGGCACCATTCGATTTGAACTCACCCATCCGCTTGACAAAGTCGATGTGCGCGTTTACGTTCTTGGTATCGAAGGCAAGCGCGGAGGCATTGTCGGATGTGAGTCGAAAATCGGAGGTGTCAGCGTCAAACTGCTCTGATTTATAGCGAAACAGTTTGGACTCGAGTTCGCTTCCGGTGAATGCCATCAGCCCGTTCCCGGTCATACCGGCAGGTCGCAGTTGCAGGTTGCCGTTCAGCGTAGCCTGCTGTTCGTACATCTTCAGGTCCTCCTGCCGACGGTTGACATACATGACGTCCTTCTTCGGCTCCCAGTGCACATACACTTCATCGCCAATCACAGAGGGGTACTGGACCCCTCCCAGCGTTTCATTCCGGTTGGTGAAGCTCTTCACGTTGGAGTTCATCGAATCCGGCAGGAACAGGAAGTCGTCGGTTTTCGAAACAGAGGTCAGGTAATCAAGGGTACCGTCACCGTGCAGGCCGGCATTGCTGAGGGAGAGCTTGGCGGTGACTTTACCTTTACCCCCATATGCCTGCCATCCGGCATCGCCCGTTTGCCGGACCAGGCCCAGGGACAGATCGGGCTGGAGTTTCAACGAATCCCGGAAGTCCGGAAAGATTCCGGCGCTGACAAACTCACCCGCGAACCCGAGGCCTGCACGACTGAAGTTATCAAGCGAATCGATCGTGAACGGGTCCAGGTGAAAATAGAAATCATCCCGGGTGTAAACGCCTTCCTGGATAAACGGACGATCATAATAGACGTAGGAGTCCTTCTTGGAGTTGAAAATCGGGTACTGCGGAAAGTCCTTTAATCCGGACTTATTCCCGAACTGGTCGATCAGCAGGTCACCGGTGATGTTCTCGACCACGCTCCTGACGGCTACCAGCTTGCGATTCCCGAATTCATCCACTTCCGAAGGATCATCGCTTTCCACGCGCAACCGAAGCGAATCAACGTTGTCGAGATTGATCTTGAAATTGTGGTAATCGAACGAAAACTGCTTTCCAAAAAAATCGAAGCGGCCCGCCTTCACCCGGCCGGCAAAGGTGAAATCCCGGTTCTTCTTGAGCTTCACTTCCTGTTCTTTCGGGAAAATGACCACGTTCTGCGAATCACTCAATACGATCGGTGCCAACCCCCGCAGCGTCATTTCATAATTCAGGAGGTTGATGCTGGCATTCGGGCGCGCCTTGATGACCGATTCGAACTGGAGTACATCGTAGTCCGTCTTTCCTACATTCGCCTGCAGGTAATAATAGAGCCGGTCTTTGATGATGGCGCGATCTTCTTTGCTGTCGTAGCTGACGAAACCACCATTGGAGAAATTGATCAACATGGTCCGCACCTCGCTGGGAGCAAGGCGCATGTACTTGGCGAGGTCTTCGGTATAGACAATGTTATTACCCTGCGATTGCGCGAATTGCTTGATGGTAAACAAGGGGTGGACATCGCTCAGCCCCTGGAGTTTGAGAAAACGGTTCTTCCGAAAGTAATTCGAGGATTCGAATGTGGCTTTGCTTTCCCCCGCACCGCTGATCATTTTCAGATCGATCAGCGGATCGTCGATCTTCCAGTACAATCCGTCGTAGTACATGTCGATCTGATGGAACGAATCATAATACGGTGCCTGTGACTTCCCTTCTTCCGCACGGATGAGCGTCACTTCACGATCGGCTACCATGTACTTGAAGGTGATGCTGGGGTGATATATGCTGTCGCCGTCGAGGTTGAACAGCACGGAGGCCTGGTCGGCGGTGATCCGATCCTTACGAACGACGAAGCCGTCGGAACCGGCGATGAGGAAGGGTTTCTTTTCTCGGGAAAAGATCAGCTTGGCTTGTTCTTCAACGGAACCTGAACCTACCATGCGGTTGCCGATCATGGAGAAACCGCCCCGGTAATTCACATCGGGTACGATATTCTTGATTTCAAGACTGGTTGTATAAGAAACAAAACGCGGATAAGAGGCATTCTCCGGTCCCATGTTGGCCAGCAGCTTATCCGTGTACTTCCCGGTCAGTGGTGCCTGAAAATAGGTCGAATTGTAGAACGTCACGCTGTCGGCTTCGAAGTCGCTCCCCGTTACATCGATCCGGAACCTTGCCAGCTCGGCACGCACAACACCTGCATCCCAGCCGGCCCGCGTCCAGTCAACCTTTCCACCGTTTCCGAAAAACTCCTGCTTGGTCGGATAATAAGCACCACTGGTTTCCCGAATCATCAACGAATCACCTTTGGAGTTACAGACCAGGTTGGTGGCCGGGATCAGGATACGTGGTATGGAGTCGAATTCGAAGCGGTAATTGTTATGCTGAGTATGCCAACGGGTGGAAGCGGACTCATACAAGGTGTTATCCCGGAAAAGCAGGTTACAGGTATTGATGTACTGGGGAAAAAAACGTGTAGGCATCAACAACAGCTTATCGATGCTGGATTGCCAGGCCGCGAAACTTTCCGCTGACTGATTGCTTGCGGCAAAACTGGTGAGGGTCATCACGTAATTTCTGAAATCCGGAATGGCTTTCATCCGTTTCCGCAGCATCGCGTTACAGGTCTTGTAGATGGCGGTTTGTTGCTGCGGGGAGAACTTACCACCGGTCCAGTATGGGAGAAAAGCTTCCATCACTTTCTCCGCTTCCTTCTTGTCGGTTTCAGCCAGGAACTTTTGCAACTCATCCGCAAACTTCACAGGATCATCGGTGAAGTTGCGCAACCCTTGTCCGAATACAGCCGGCGAAACCAGCAGGAACAGCAGCGCTAAAAGCGAGTATCGAAAAATCCTCATGGTTTTTTGAAGGTTATGGCAGCCCATTCGTTATCGGTTTCAGTGTAGATGAAGTGAAGTCCGGAAGCGGCAGCTGCTTCCCGGATGACCGGAAGATCCTGGTTCAGGAATCCGCTCATCATCAGGAGAGCATTCGGATGCATGGCATTTGCCATGACCGGCATTTCCTTGACCAGTATATTCCGGTTGATGTTGGCGAGGACGAAGTCGAATTGCCTTTCACCGATCGCGCGTGCATCTCCTTGCTCCACTCGCATGCAAGTGATCCCGTTGCGCTCGCAGTTTTCCCGGGTATTCTCCACGGCCCAAACATCAATATCGATTCCCGTCACCTCGACGGCACCCAGTCGGGCTGCCAGGATGCCCAACACTCCGCTTCCACAGCCGAGGTCCAGGACCGTTTTCCCAATGAACGATTCGCGCAGCATCATGCGAATCATCAGGGTGGTGGTTGGATGATGACCGGTTCCGAATGACATCTTCGGCTCGATCTCCAAAGCAATATCGCCTTCCGGTGCGGCTGGATGAAAGGGGGCGCGGATGGTCACGCGCTGGTCGATTCGTACCGGTTCATACTGCTTTTCCCAGGTTTCATTCCAGTTCTTGTCTTCCAATAACGAAGCGGTCCAGCGCAAATTTTCGCCGAATGGAAATTCACTTGCCAGGCGACCGAATGCGGCTTCATCGAATCGGTCAGCCGGAACGTAAGCGTTGAGGATGCTTCCCTCCTGCTCGAAAGCATCGAAATCCAGCTCGGCGGCCCAGGCCAGTACCACTTCCGGGTCGATACCCGCAGCCTGCATGGAAACTTTGATCCAGCTCATGCGATCAGCGGTTCGTGCCAGCGGCTGCGATGATGGAAAGGAAATCGACAGCTTTCAGGGACGCGCCGCCTACCAGTCCGCCGTCCACATCCGGGCAAGTAAACAGATCGCTTGCATTGGTAGCATTTACGCTCCCGCCGTAGAGGATCCGCATTTCGGATGCAATCGGTTCGCCATACCGGGCAAAAAGCAATTGTCGAATGAAGCGGTGCATCTCCTGCGCCTGGCCTGTCGTGGCGACCACCCCGGTACCGATCGCCCAAACCGGTTCATAAGCGATCACACATTCTGTCACTTTCTCAGGAGAAAGATGAAAGAGGCTCTCGTGCAATTGCTGTTCGATCAATTCAAAATGTCGGCCTGCAGTACGGTCATCCAGTTTTTCTCCACAACAGAAAATGGGCAACAGCGATTGCTCCAGCACGCGATCGACCTTTGCCGCCAGCAAAGGGTGATCCTCGTGATGATATTCCCGTCGTTCGCTATGTCCAACGATCACATACTCGACACCCACCGAAGCCAGCATGGAAGCCGCTACTTCACCGGTAAAAGCGCCACGTTCGTAGGCGGAGACATCCTGAGCCGACAGTGCGATACCGGGCTTTCGCTGAATGCGGTCCAGCACATCGTGCAGGTAGATAGTCGGCGGTGCCAGCACGATTTCCGCGCCGTTGTTTTCCGGCAAGCCATCAACGATCGCATCGACCAGGGTCATCGCTTCGGCATATTGCAGGTTCATTTTCCAGTTGCCTGCGACGAGTGGAGTTCTCATGATTCTTCAGGAGGTAGATATTCGAGGATAAAAATAGGACATTATCCGCCGACGCGGATGCGCGGGTCCAACCAGGCGTTGATCAGGTCGGCGATCAGGTTCAATATGACAAAGATGACGGAGATGAAAAGCACTACGCCCATCACGAGTGGCAGGTCATACTGCTCCAAAGCATGTACCGTAAGCTTACCGATACCGTTCCAACCGAAGATATATTCCACAAAAACGGCGCCTGCCAGCAAGGAGCCCAGCCAGCCGCTCACGGCGGTTACGATCGGGTTGAGCGCGTTACGAAGCGCATGTCGCAACAGAACACGGCGGGAGGATACACCCTTCGCGCGGGCCGTACGAATATAGTCGAGCGACAAGACCTCCAGCAGGGAACTACGCGTAAGTTGAGTGATGATCGCCATCGGACGTAGACCAAGCACCAGGGTGGGCAACAGCAGGTTCTTCCAGGCGATGTATTCACCATGGAACGGGTCGATCTCGCGTAAACTCCCGGTCATCTCCAATCCGGTCCAGTCGCTCCAGGCATAACCCAACCACCAGGCAATTAGGATAGCGGCAAAGAAGCTCGGCAACGAAACACCCGCGACAGAAAAAGCGAGCGCCAACCGATCCGGCCAACGATCCTTGTTCAAGGCTGCTACCAGTCCGAGTATAATTCCTAAAAAGGTCGCGAGTAAAATGGATGCAAGCGCCAGTATCCCGGTCTCAGGTAATTTCTCCAGTAGGATTTCCGAAACGGGACGTTTGTTCTGATAGGACTTACGCAGATAAGGCAACTTCGCAACAAGTTCGGTCTTCCCGAGCCGAAGCAGGTGAACGACCGAACCGTACTTCTCCTTATGAGCATAATAACGGCTGACCGTATCGGTCGAATGCAAGGAGAGTGGCGAGAGGTCATTAATGAAGACAACGAATTGCCGGGAAACGGAAAGATCACGTCCGAGGTCGCGGTTGATGATCGCAAGCGAGGCTGAATCCGCCTGCTGACCCAACATCATCCTTGCCGGGTCAGCGGGGAGGACGGAAAATAGCAGAAAGACGAATACAGCTACACCGGCTACGACAAGCAAGCCGTTCCATAAACGCCGGAAGAGGAAATTCAGCATGGTACGAATTGCAGAATTAAGATTTTATCAGGCCAGGCAAGCCGGCCAAACGTTGCATTTTGTAACATACTTTCAAACAAAAAACCGATTTTAAAATTGCTGCTTCTGACTGAATTGCAACAGCTTAGATCATTTTAGAAAATAACCTACATTTGGAAACAACCATTCTCCGCAGACACAATGCAAAGGAATTTCAAGTTACTGATTATCTGCATTTTAAGTCTTCTGACCCAAAGTGCGATCGCACAGGTTACAGCGAACTTTACTTCCAACGTCACATCCGGTTGCTCGCCGCTGATCGTCAACTTCAGCAGCACATCTACCGGAAGCCCTACTTCCTTCACCTGGGATTTCGGTGATGGCATTGGCAATTCGAATCTTCAGAACCCCTCCTATTCCTACGCTAACCCGGGTGTCTATACGGTAACACTCACGGTTTCCAACGGCTCTTCAACGGATTCGGAAACGAAAACGAATTACATTACGGTCTTCCGGAATCCATCCGCTTCCTTCTCGATCAGTCAGGACACGGTTTGCGAGAACATCCCCATCACGTTTACCAGTACGTCCACTCCCGGCGATGGCGCCATCAATCAATATAGCTGGACATTCAACGATGGTACTCCTTCTGTCACCGGCGTTTCTTCCACCTCACACGCGTTTTCGAATGGCGGCTCTTCCATTCGTTTCTATGTGCCGGTATTGCTGATCAACGACGTGAACGGTTGCAATAGCACCTACAATCAGGATTCTGTTTGGATTGTCCCGGTTCCAGTTCCGGGTTTCTTCATTGCCAGTGTTAATTCCTGCAGCGCTCCCGCCACTGCACAATTCACCAACACTTCCACAAATACCACCAGCTTCCAATGGGATTTCGGTGATCCTGCGAGTGGTGCCAATAATACGTCTTCACTGACGAACCCATCTCACACGTATAATACCGCGGGCACCTACACCGTTACGCTGACGGCAGGGGTGAACGGCTGCGACAGTTCCTACACGATGCAGGTCAGCATCCTGCAGCCGGTGGCTGACTTCAGCGCCTCGGACACTTCGATATGTCTCGGTGAAACGGTTCAGTTCACCAATACCGGTTCCAGCGGTTCATTGAACTGGAACTTCGGCGACCCTGCTTCCGGTTCCAACAACACGTCAACACTGGCCAATCCGACCCACACCTTCAACACGGTGGGAACATTTGTAACACAATTAATCGTGTCCGTTGGAAATTGCCGGGACACCATCACACGAAATATCCAGGTCAACCCACCGCCGGTGGCAGCGTTCACTTCTCCCGATCGCCAGGGATGCAGCGTTCCCTTCCCCGTTACATTCAACGCTACCACGCCCGGGATTTCCGGTTGGAGCTGGACGTTTGGCGATCCAGGCAGTGGTTCCAATACCGCTACCACGCAGAACCCCAGTCATACCTACAACGCGTTCGGGCAATATTCCGTCACCCTTATCGTGACCGACGCGAATGGCTGTAAGGATACATTGACCCAGGTCAACTACGTTCAGGTGATCGCACCGACCGTAAACTTTTCCCAGACCGATAGCGGATGTGTCGGCGAGACGTTCAACTTCAATGCAGTGGTCACCTCACCAGCCGATCCCACGATCGCAAGCTACCAATGGAATTGGGGGGATGGCAATACGTCCACCGTCACCACCGCCGGTACTTCCCATACCTATAATGCAGCGGGCATCTACGATGTCACACTGACGATCACCACCTCCACTGGCTGTACGGCCACCTTGACCAGAACGCAGTTCATCCGTGTCGGTACCCGCCCGACAGCAGGAATTACTTCTCCGATCGATACCATTTGCTTCAAGGAAACGGTCTCTTTCCTCGACGCCTCCCTGCCACCTGTTACCGGCTGGTTGTGGAACTTCGGTGATGGTGGTTCCAGTACTACGCAGAACCCCAGCCATCAGTTCAACATGGACACTTCCGGAGTCTCCGATCCTTTCGACATCACCCTGATCGCATTTTATAACGGCTGTCCCGATACGTTTGTCCTCCAGGATCAAATCGTCGTACTGGGGCCGATTCCCGCTTTCACGATCACGTACAATTGCGCCAACCCTTATTCCGTCGCGTTCACCAATACATCCGGCGGAGCCACATCCTACTCCTGGGACTTCGCGGACGGTTCCGGCCTATCGACGCAGACGAGCCCTACCCACGTTTTTCCTGACAACACCAATTATCCCGTAACGCTCGAAGCGACCAACGCCGACAACGGATGTGTGGTGGAAACGACCCTGGTCGCGCAGATTCGTGAACCGATCGCCAATGCTGTGGTGAATACTCAGCAAGCCTGTTATCCGGGAACCATCTATTTCACCGGAAGCGGCTCGCAGGACGCCAACCAATACCAGTGGACGTTCGGAGAAGGCATCGCGGGTGTACGTGATACCACACGCTTTGCCGACACCCTGCATCTCTACAATAGCGTAGGCAATTACACCGCGACGCTCTCCATTACCGACATTCACGGTTGCATCGACACGGCTCAGGTTCCGATTGCCATTGTAGGCCCGGACGCGCATTTCACGGCAAGCCCGTTGACCGACTGTGCCCCCATGACCGTCACCTTCCGCGACAGCAGCCAGACTTTCGGAGGAGCGATCGCCCAGTGGTCCTGGAATTTCGGCAACGGCAACACCCACGTTACCACCAATTCAACCGATACCAGCAGCTATACTACGCCCGGCAACTACAATGTCACGCTGACTGTGACCGACGTGAACGGCTGTACCGATGTGATCACGCTGACGAACTACATCCGACCTACCCGGCCCACACCGATTCTGGCCTTTAACCCTATTGACACCAACGCCTGCATCAACGAAACGATCGGCATGAGCGTCAACCCGGGACCTTATGTCGCGAATCCGCTTACCTATTCGTGGAATTTCGGCGATGGGAACACCCTGCCGTCCGGCAGTTCAAATGAACTGCACAGCTACACGGCCAATGGCGATTACCCGGTAACGGTCGTCGTGACCGATGCCAACGGTTGTACGGATTCAACAATTCGCACGATCAAGGTTTATACGACTCCCGCCTCCGTGAGTATCACCACGACCGATACTTGTGTGGTTGAAAACGGTATCAAGAAGGCTCAGGTGTACGCGACGATCGTCAGCGACAGCAACGCTTACGTATCAAGTTGGTCCTGGAATCTAGGCGTTACGGCTTTCCCGAATTCGTCCTTATCGACCGTTCAATATGCTTACAGTGTTCCGCCAGGCTCCTACGATGTCAGCCTGACGGTCCTCAACCAGTTCGGTTGCCGGGACACGGTCATCCTGCCCGGTGCGATCGTGGTCCCTGGTCCGACCGGAAGTTTCACGTTTGCCCCGGATAGCGGATGCAGTCCCCTTTCGGTCACGTTCAACGGAACAAGTACCGGCGCTGCGTTCTACTCTTGGGATTTCGGTGACGGAACGGTTCTCAGTGAAGTGGAACTCGACACTGTTTCACATACCTACACCGGAAATGGAAGCTACGTCCCCCAGTTCTATCTCGGATTCCAGTTACCCGTCAGCCAGTCGTTCTGTTATGTGCCAGTACCGATCTTTGACACCGTAAAGGTCACGTCCCTCATCGGTGTCGACATTCTGGAAGACACGATCGTAGTCACGGACGGAGAACAGGACACGCTCCACGTCTTCGTCACCGATCCCAATAACAACCCGCCCTACACCTACAACTGGACTCCTGCCAGTCAGGTGACCCAGGACCTGTTGGATGACGAGACGTTCTACGCCACGACCACGGGCAATACCCAGTACTACTATGTCAGTGTTCCCTTCGGAGTTTCCGGCTGCTCTGCCATCGATTCCGTGCTCGTGGTGTACCGTGTCTGCGAGGGCGAATTGAAGATCCCGAACGTGTTCACGCCGGATGATGACGGCAAGAACGATACCTACTACGTCAAGGACCTTTGCAATTACGACGGTTTCGAGTTCCGTATCTACAATCGCTGGGGTCGCATCATTTACGAATCTTCGGACCCGGATTTTCAATGGGATGGAAAAACGACCGGAGGCGAACTGGCCAACGAAGGCGTCTACTATTACGTGATGAAGACGAAAACAAAGGAGTTGAAAGGCTGGATCCAGTTGATCCGGGAGTGATCGTCTTATACGGGATCAACGTCCGCAAAAAGCTGGACCGGATGGTAGATCCGCTCCTGGTAAAATTCGCGCATGCAGGATCGAATGGTCTCACGAACGCCCGCGGTTTTCTGCTCGCGTTCGATCTTGAGCAAAATGTGGCGGATGTACTGATTCCGTACACGGTGAACGACCGGGATATGCGGACCGTGGACCCGCGACCCGAATTTGTTTCGTAACAAAGTACAGAACCGCGTAGCCGCGTCATGCGTCAGGGCTTCCTCCCGATGACGGATTGTGAAGGACACCAGTCGGCAATGCGGCGGATAACCAAAGTGGCGCCGCTCTTCCATGTCCTGGTGGTAAAAGGAAGCATAGTCGTGATTCATCACGGCCCGGATGACCCAATGCCCCGGATTACGCGTCTGGATAATGACCTTTCCTTGTTTGCTTCTCCTGCCCGACCGACCTGCAACCTGTGACATCAGCTGAAAGCTGCGCTCAAAAGACCTGAAGTCAGGGAAGTTGAGCATCTGGTCGGCATCCAGAATCCCTACGGTACTGACATTGTCGAAGTCCAGACCCTTCGAGACCATCTGTGTCCCGACAAGCAGGTCTATGCGGCGCTCTGAGAAATCATGCAACAGCCGATGCAGGGACGATTTGGTTCGGACAGTATCCAGGTCGAAGCGAGCGATGCGGTGATCCGGAAAGAACACGGCAATCTCCTCCTCGATCCGCTCCGTTCCGAAGCCTCTGACTTCAATATGATGATCGCCGCAGTTCGGACAAGCCGAAGGCACCGACTGGGCATATCCGCAATAGTGACATTTGATCTGGTGTTGCTGCTTGTGATAGGTCAGCGTGACCGAACAGTTCTTGCAATGCGGGATCCAGTTACAATGACGGCATTCCAGAAACGATGAAAAGCCGCGCCTGTTTTGAAAAAGGATCACTTGTTCTTCCTTCGCTAACGCGCTGCGCACGGCATCGAGTAATTCCGGCGTGAAGTGGGCCTTCATCAGTTTCTTCCGGGAAGCGTCAGCGATATCCGCAACACTGATCTCCGGCATACGAATACCCCCGAAACGCTCGTGCAGGTTGATCAATCCATAGCGACCCTGCCGCGCATTGGTGTAGCTCTCCAGGGAAGGCGTGGCAGAACCCAACAACACCTTGCCGCCATGACCTGCAGCGAGGACAATCGCCGCGTCCCGTCCGTTATAGCGTGGCGCAGGGTCTTGTTGCTTATAGGAAGGATCGTGCTCTTCATCGACGATGACTAGTCCTAAACGGGAAAACGGAAGGAAAATGGACGATCGCGCCCCCAGGACCAACTGCCCCTTTCGCGGAAACGGAGTTTGCTGGTCCGTCTGATCGAAATGCAGGACCTGCTTCCAAACCTCTACCCGTTCATTGCTGTTGAACCGCGAGTGGTAAACGGATACGGCTGCTCCGAAATATCGCTGCAAGCGTTGCACCAGTTGCGTCGTTAACGCGATTTCCGGAAGGAGATACAATACCTGACGACCAGCCCGAAGCTGTTCATCAATCAGGTGGATGTACAATTCCGTCTTTCCGCTCGACGTTACACCATGCAGCAAGGCCACCGGATGCTCCAGCAAGGCCGCTTGTATCTGCTGCAAAGCGAGTTGTTGGTTCTCACTCAACTCCGCAACGGGCTGAACATTGCCGGAAAATGCAGGGACGCGGTCGATCACCGCTGCGTATTCTTCCAGGATCCCGTTTCGGATCAGGGTTTGAAGCGCGGAACCGGAGACCTGCTCATGCGCAGTTAAAGCTGATTTCCGGACATAGTCGGTCCCGGCTTGATCCAACCGCAGTTTCAGAAAAACCAAGAGTGTTTCCAGTTGCCGGCTTTTCCTTTTATCCTGTTCCAGTTGGAGGAAAACAGTTTCCAGTCCTGCATCGTCCCGGTAAGCATCCCGCAAGCGGATGCGCGCTTCCTGGAGCGGCTTATAGCGTTCCTGTATCTCCTCCTTCACCAGCAACCAACCCTCCTCCAACAACGACTTGATCAATTTCGGCATTCCCTTTTCAGGGAAAAGTCGGTTCAGGTCGTGCAGGGAAATTTCATCCTCTTCCTTCACCTGTTCCAAAATGGTCAAGGCGTCCGCTGAAAGTCCTGCATCGAGAAAATCCTTGTCCGGATTCAGCGAAACGGAAGTCTCGCTCTGCAAACGGAAAGAGGCCGGCAGCGCGCTCGTGAGTACATCACCCGGATTGCAGAGGTAATACTCGGTAATCCACTCCCAAAGCCTGAACTGCGATTCGAGAACAACCGGAAGATCATCCAGGACCGACGCGATCGCTTTTACTTCCACCCCGCTGGGAGCATGCTCATGGACGGTTCGTACCACACCGGAGAATAGCTTGTTCCTACCCAGCGGTACGATGACCCGCTTGCCCGGCAGGACCTCACCCGCCAGATGTTCCGGGACCCCATAGGTCAGGGCCCGGGGCACCGAAAGCGGCAGGATGATGTCAGCGTATTGTAAAAAAGCCAAAACAGGTTGATTCCGTCGGTGAAGTGCTAGAATGTCTTGGTCAAATCCTGACCAAATTCATGGTTTGAACCATTTGACAAAGGTAAATTCGCCACTCCTTATCAGAAAGCGCCCATGAATTTTCTTCACGCCCGGATTCCCATCGGGTTCGTACTCATTGCCATCGCAGTTTCTTCGGCCGCCACGGCGCTGGTGGTCAAATCGCACGTCAAGGTAATTGAACGTGTGGCCGCTCAAGGCTCTTGCGATGTTCAACTTGTCCGGAATGGGCAGTACAAGCTGACCAAACCGCTCATCATGGTGGATATTCCGAACGAAAGTCCGGTTTACGCCTCCCTGAAAGGTAACATCATGTCCTATCTGGACGACCAGAAGCAAAAGGGTCTGATTCGTTCTGCTGCGGTGTATTTCAGGGACCTGAACACCGGTCAATGGTTCAGCATCAACGAAGGTGAAAGTTATAGTCCGGGCAGTATCATGAAACTGGTTACCCTGGAATGTATATTGAAACAAGCCGAGGCGAATCCCGGCCTGTTGAACAAACAGATCCTGCTGAAGCGACATTTTTCCGAACTCCCGGAACAGACGCTTTTCAGCAAACCCATGGAAACCGGAAAAAGCTATTCGGTTCGCCAATTGTTGGAATCGATGATCATCCATTCAAACAACGACGCTACGGCACTCCTCAACCGGGAGGTGGATCCTAAAGTCTTCAAATCGCTGTTTGAGTCATTACAGCTTAGGGTGCCCGATATGAAGGACTGGGACTATCAGGTCAATGTATTCGAGGTAAGCAAGTTCATGCGGGTATTATACAGTTCCACCTTTCTGTTCCCCTCATCTTCCGAATTCGCCCTGGATCTTTTGAGCCGTAGCGATTTTAAGATCGGACTGGTGAAAGAGTTGCCGAACGATCAATTGGTCGCTCACAAATTCGGCGAACGCTTTAACGAAGGTGATCAGCAATTACACGAGACGGCCATCGTTTACATTGGCTCCTCGCCTTTCCTGTTGACGGTCATGACGAAAGGACTTGATCGCACCAAACTCCCGGATGTACTGAGCACGGTCGGACAAATGGTCCAAAGTACCCGCGGGAACTCCTGACCCTGTTCAGGATCGTTTCGATTGAGTATTTTCGCCGGGAATCATGGTAATTCCGGTATCCCGCATGCGTTCCCGCTTTTTCCTGGCGATCTGCCTGCTCTTGCTTTTCACCGGCTCAGTCGTATTCGCGCAACAACCGACGCGAATAGAATTATTGAACGCGGACGTTTCCGAATTCGACGAATCCCTGGAAGCTAACGCCTTACGATTGATAGGCAATGTGGCCTTCCGGCACGAAGGGGCTACCATGCAATGTGATTCCGCCTACCTGTACCGAGACGACAATCGCCTCGAAGCGTTTTCTCGCATCAACATGCGCCAGGGCGATTCACTCCAATTGCGCGGAAAGCATCTGTATTACGATGGGAATACCAAGATCGCCCAGGTGTTCGAAGATGTGGTCCTGAGCGATGGTCGCATGACCCTGCATACCCGTCAGTTGGATTATAACCTCGGTACGGATATAGCAAGCTATACCGACAGCGCCATGATCCTCGATGGCGATAATCGTCTGAGCAGTAAGACAGGGTACTACTACAGTGATCGGCGTGATCTTTACTTCAAGCAAAATGTATTGCTGGTGAATCCGCGTTACACCCTCACCTGCGATACACTTCGCTACAATACGGTCGAAAAGACCGCCTACTTCTTAGGACCCACCCGTATTAACTCCTCCAGCAATACGATGTATTGCGAACAAGGCTGGTACAACACCAACAGTCAGCAGACCAGCTTTCAGGGAAATTCTTATCTCCTGACCCGGACGCAGATGCTTCGTGGAGATTCCATACTCTATGACCGCAGCAGCGGGATCGGCCGGGTATTCGGCCATGTCAGCATCACCGATACCGTCAACCGCCTGATCATCCGCGGAGACTACGGGGAACACCATGAACTAACGGATAGTTCCTGGGTGGCCGGAAATGCCGAGCTGGTGCAGATCTTCGATACCGACAGCCTGTTCATGCATGCCGACACCCTCCTGGCCACCGCTGCCGATTCACTCCCCGCCGCTTCAGGCGATACGGCAAAGCAGAACAACCGGAACTTGTTCGCGTTCCATCATGTGCGCCTGTTTAAACCGGACCTGCAAGGTCGTTGCGATTCCATCGCGTATACACTGAAGGATTCGACCCTTCGGATGTTCCGGGATCCTGTCCTCTGGTCGGGGCTCAACCAACTCACTGCCGACTCGATCGACATCATCGCAGCCGGCGGCGGAATTCACCGGCTGTACCTGGTCAATTCTGCATTCATCGCGTCACGTGCCGACAGCAGTCAAACAGGGCCGATCGATTCCTTGCGCTTCAACCAGGTCAGAGGTAAGACCATGACCGGCTACTTTATCGATAATAATCTCTACCGGATCGACGTCTCCGGCAACGGTCAGACCATTTATTACGCACGCAACAAGGAAGAAAAGAACTTCGCCGTCAACCGAGCCGATTGCAGTGACATGACCATCTACCTCGAAGAAAATAAAGTCAAAGGACTTTCCCTGCTCCAGTCACCGGAGGGAGTATTGTACCCGGTCAAGCAGATCAGCACCCGGGAACTGCGCCTGAAAGGTTTTAACTGGAAGGAAGCCCAGCGTCCGATCGACCGGGCGGCGATCTTTCGATAATCGTCAGACGGAGAGGAATTCCTCCCGGAAGATCCGCAACATGATCAGGAAATAGGAGATCAGCAGCGGACCGAAAATAATCCCGGGTACGCCGAAGAGTTGCAAACCGACGATCACCCCGATAACGGTAATCAGGGGATGTACATCCGCGAACTTTTTCTGGAAAACGAAGCGGAAGACATTATCCACCACGGAGATCACGAGAATACCATAGAGCAGGATCGCGACACCCTGCCAGGTCATGCCGATCGACAACTGATAGATCGCGGCAGGCAACCAGATAAGCGTGGATCCTACCACCGGCAAAAAGGAAAAGAACCCGGTCATCAGCCCCCAGAAGACCGGTTCCTGCAAACCGAATAACCAATATCCCACCGCCGCGAAAATACCCTGGATAAGTGCGAGCAAGGGACCTCCCAATGCATTGGAGAAGGTTTGTGTTTCCAATTCATCTGTGAGCCGGGACGTATTATCACTGGACAATGGCAGATAACGTTCGAAGAAATTTTCCACCTTCCCGGTATTCACCAGGAAGTAATAAAGCAGGAAATACAATACGGCGATATCGGCCAGAATACCCATCGACTCGCCCAGAAACTGGGTGATGAATTCACCCGCTGACTCCTGCACCTTTCGGATGTTTTCCTGGTTCATGAGTTCGTACCCGGTCATTGCCTGGATCTTGGCATCCGCGGAATTCAACACCGTCATGATCACCGATGAATCGGAGAAAAACAGGGAAACCTTCGGAACGATCATATAGGTGATCGCGATCAGTGGAATAAGGACGATCAGGAATGAAAGAAATAAGATCAGGACAGCCGCTCCCCCACGCGGCCACTTGCGGACTTCGACGAGTTTCCGCATCATCGGCCTGAAGAGAACATACAAGGTCACCGCGCCCAGGAAAGCGTCGATGAACGTTCGCATGGTAAAGAGAATAAGACCACCCAGGATAATGATGGCGGCCAGCACGAATTGGTGGGTATATTTTTTACGAAGTCGATCACCTGCCATAGGATTCGAAGATACGGCATTTCCGGAAGGCCTATCTTTGCGATATGGAACCCGCCGGCACACGTACCCGAATCGACAAATGGATGTGGGCGGTCCGCCTTTTTAAAACCCGTTCCCAGGCGACCCTGGCCTGTGAACAGGGTCGGGTACACATGGATGGTCATCCCGTTAAAGCCAGTCGACTGGTGAAACCCGGTGACACCCTCCACATCCGCAGAGCAGGACTCACCCGGATCTTGTCGGTGAAGCAGTTAACCGAAAACCGCCTGGGCGCAAAACTGGTTCCCGATTTCTGTGCGGACCTTACACCGAAAGAAGAGCTGGATGCCTATAAAGCCCGCATCAGCCGCGTGACCGTTTTTCGAGATCCCGGTACCGGACGACCTACCAAGAAGGAACGCCGGGCGCTGGATGATTTCATGGACGGGGAATGGGAGTTTCCCGACTGATAATTGGCGGAATTTCCGGTGAATCGTCCTGTTTTTGTTGATATTTTCTGAAAAACAAGCATCCACACAAGAAGCGCGTAGCGGTACACGTTTCTACCTTAGAGGCCGGTGATGTGGATCGCATCATTCCACCGCATTAACCATTCCCGCATGAATACAGATCAATTGAGACGCATCGCCTCACAGGTTCGCCGCGATATCATCCGACAGGTACATGGCGTGAATTCCGGACACCCGGGAGGTTCCCTGGGCTGCACCGACTTCCTTGTCGCGCTCTATTTCTCAGTGATGAAGCATGAGCCGAAACAATTTTCGATGGACGGTGCCGGCGAAGATCTGTTCTTCCTCAGTAACGGTCACATTTCACCGCTCTGGTACAGTGTGCTGGCACGATCCGGCTATTTCCCCTTACAGGAACTGAGCACCTTCCGTAAGATCGATTCCCGTCTGCAAGGTCACCCGGCCACACACGAAGGGCTTCCGGGCGTTCGCATGGCTTCCGGGTCTCTCGGCCAAGGCATGAGTGTTGCCCTGGGTGCTGCCCTGGCGAAAAAACTGAACAAGGATAATCAGTTGGTATATTGTCTCTGCGGTGATGGCGAGATGGAAGAAGGCCAAATCTGGGAAGCGGTCATGTATGCCGGCGCTAAGAAAGTTGACAACATCATCGCCACGATCGACGTCAACAACCAACAGATCGACGGCTCGATCGAACAGGTTCTCCCCTATGGTCCCTTGCGCCCCAAGTTCGAGGCGTTTGGATGGGAAGTGCTCGAAATGAACGGCAATCATTTGGAAGATGTCGTGCTTACCTTACAAAAAGCACGATCGCTTTGCGGCCATAAAAAGCCGGTGGTGATCCTGATGAAAACCGAAATGGGCATGGGCGTGGATTTCATGATGGGTACCCACAAGTGGCACGGCGTGGCACCGAATGCCGAACAAACCGCTACGGCGCTGGCTCAACTCGAAGAAACCCTCGGCGACTATTGAGTCGCCCATTTATACGAGGAATGAAGGGGAACAAATTCAAGCTGTACACGGACCGGATCTTTTTCCTGATGGTCCTGTTCGGGTTGGGACTACCTGTGAAGGCTCAGGTGACCAGCCGGAAACAGGTACAGCCTACCCTCACCCGCATCGAGTTCCTCTTCGACGCTTCGCAAAGCATGTACGGGCGCTGGCAAAGCGGCGCCAAGATCGATGTCGCCAAGAACCTGATGAATCAGTTGCTCGACAGCCTGCGGTTCGTCCCCAACATCGAGCTGGCTTTGCGCGTGTACGGTCACCAGAAGCCCTATCCTCCCCAGGATTGCGACGACAGCCGATTGGAAGTTCCATTCGCAAGCGGTAACGCGACTCGCATCCAGGACGCGCTGAAGAACATCACTCCCAGAGGCACTACGCCGATCGCGCGTTCACTCGAACTTTGCGCCGACGATTTTCCGGCAAGCCCTGCCCGAAATATCCTGATCCTGATCACCGACGGTATCGAAGAATGCGGTGGTGATCCCTGTGCCGTCTCGGCAGCCCTCCAGCGAAAAGGAATCTTTCTGAAACCCTTCGTCATCGGGATGGGACTCGACGAATCGTTGAAGAAGACGTTCGATTGCGTGGGCCGATACTTCGACGCGACGAATGAGGTGATGTTCCGGCAGGCAATGGATATTGTCATTTCCCAGGCGCTCAACTCCACCACCTTGCAGGTGAACCTGCTCGACGTAAATGGAGTGCCCAGCGAGTCGAATGTAAACATGACGTTCTACGACCGGAACACCGGCGAGGTCAAGTACAATTACATTCACACGCTGAACGCCAAGGGCAATCCGGACACGCTCGTCATCGACCCGCTTCCGATCTATCGGATCGTGGTCCACACCGTCCCGCAAGCCGTCAAGGACTCGGTGGTGCTCGTACCCGGGAAACACAGCACCGTGGGTATTGATGCCGGACAGGGCTCCCTGATGATCCGGTACGACGGCCCATCGGAATACCGGAAGATCCAGGCGATCGTTCGCCAACCGGGCGATATGGCTACCCTGGTCGTCCAGGACATCAACGCGACGGAAAAGTACCGGGTTGGCAAGTACAATCTCGAGATCCTTACATTACCTCGTATCCTGCTCGACAACGTAGATATAAGCCAGAGTAAAACCACTACGGTCACGATTCCGCGTCCCGGCATAGTGACACTCGTTACCAATAATCCCGGCTTCGGCAGTATCTATACGGTCGAAGGCAAGACCCTGAAATGGGTCACCAACCTCGACGAAAACCTCAGCAAAGAAACCTTCATTCTCCAACCCGGTCGTTACCGCGCGGTCTTCCGTCCGCGGGCTTCCCGGGAAAGTATCTACACACTCGAAAAGGAATTCTCGATCGTGTCCGGCGAATCGAATGTCGTCATCATGAATTGAACCCACCCTACACGCATGAAACGTTTCACTTTTACCGACAAGAAAGACACCCGCTCCGGCTTTGGCGCCGGACTCCTCGAACTGGGACGCAGCAATCCGCAGGTCGTCGCACTCTGTGCCGACCTCACCGGCAGTCTCAAGATGGATGCCTTTGAGAAAGAATTCCCGGACCGCTTTTTCCAGGTCGGCATTGCCGAGGCGAACATGATGGGCCTCGCTGCGGGCATGACAGTCGGCGGCAAGATCCCGTTCACGGGCACCTTCGCCAATTTCTCGACCGGACGTGTTTACGACCAGATCCGTCAGTCGATCGCGTATTCGGGGAAGAACGTCAAGATCTGCGCCTCCCATGCCGGTATCACCCTCGGCGAAGACGGCGCCACGCACCAGATCCTGGAAGACATCGGCATGATGCGTATGCTCCCCGACATGGTGGTCATCAACCCCTGCGATTTCAACCAAACCAAAGCCGCTACACTCGCTATTGCCGCCTATAAGGGTCCGGTGTACCTTCGCTTCGGACGACCGGTCGTTCCCAACTTCACCCCGGCCGATCAGGTATTCAAGATCGGCGAAGCTGTAACCCTGGCCGAAGGAACCGACGTGAGCATCTTCGCCACCGGTCACCTTGTCTGGAAAGCGCTCGAGGCCTGCGAAATGCTCGAAGAAAAAGGCATCAGCGCCGAAATTATCAACATTCATACGATTAAACCCCTGGACGTTCAGGCAGTCTTACGGTCTGCCCGTAAGACCGGATGTGTCGTCACCGCAGAGGAACATCAGGTCAACGGCGGCCTGGGCGACGCGATCGCTCGAGTATTGGTTAGCCAGCATCCGGTTCCGCAGGAGTATGTAGCCGTCAACGACAGCTTCGGGGAAAGCGGTACGCCGGAACAGTTGATGAAAAAGTATGGATTGGAAGCAGAAAACATCGCAGCCGCAGCCGAACGGGTCATCCGTCGGCGCAAGCACGAACTCTCTTCCACCTGATCCCCGCCGCGGCTCAGCCGCCCAGCACGGTATGACGGAGTACTCCGACGAAGAATTGCTCGAACAATTCCGACAGGAATCGACCCGGCACGTCGCGTTCAACACCTTAGTCCGCCGTTACCAGCAACGTATTTACTGGCACATTCGAAAGATCGTCATCGACCACGATGATGCGAATGATGTTGCACAGAACGTATTTGTGAAAGTCTGGAAGAACCTCGACAACTTCCGGTCCGACTCCAAACTCTTCACCTGGCTCTATCGCATCGCGACCAACGAATCGATCTCGTTTCTCAACCAGAAACGTCGTCGCTTCTTCGTCCCCTGGTCGGATGTAGAGAATCAACTCTCCAATACCCTCCACAACGATCCTTATTTCAAAGGTGACCGTATACAACTCAAACTGCAGCAGGCCATTTTGAAACTGCCAACGCAGCAACGGATCGTCTTCAACATGAAGTATTTCGACGGCATGAAATACGAGGAGATCTCGGAAGTTCTGGGCGTCACGGTAGGTGCCCTCAAGGCTTCCTACCACCATGCGGTCAAGAAAATTGAAAAATACATGCTGGGCGATTAAACCAAGCCGGAAAGAACCGCTCCAACTACACAACCATGAAACGGCGAAACCAACCACTGCCACACGATCAGGATCCGGAGATCACTGCCGGAAACCGTGTATTGCCGTTCCAGACTCCCGAAGACTACTTTGAAAAGCTGCCTCGGGAGATCGAGCGGCGGGTCGAGCTCCTCCATACAGAAACTGCAAGACCCGAAGCGGACGGCTTCGTCGCTCCCGAACGGTATTTTGAACAGCTCGAATCGTCGATTCACGCCCGCATCCGTGGTGGCGCCTCGCCCGCCTTCCGCTGGTGGCGACAACCGGAATGGTCCCTATCGATCGCGGCCCTGCTCGTTTGCCTCTTCCTTGGAACACGCAGCTATTTCACCGACCGGAAAGTCGACTATACCGCAACGATTCAACCGTTGTCGGTTGATGAAGTCAGTGAAGCGCTGGACTACCTCGACCTTGATCCTTCTACAGTTGCCAGTCTCTTACCGGCGAGTGAAGAAACCGGCACGAACGAACAAGAACTCAAACAATACCTCCTGGAGAACGACATCGATCTTTCCCAACTCGAACTCTGATACCATGAAACGGACCCTGTCAATCATACCCGCTTTCCTCCTGCTCTTTTTCTTCTCCAACGGACAGCCGCCCGAAGGCCGTCGCGAGCGCGTGGAAGCCATGAAGATCGGCTTCCTGACGGAACGCCTCGACCTCAGTCCGGAAGAAGCCAAGTCGTTCTGGCCGATCTACAACAAGTACCAGGACGAACTGGAAGCGCTGCGCAAAGGCCGGCGTGACAACCTGATCAACGCCCGTCAGAACTTCGACGAGATGAGCGACGGTGAAGTAGCGAAAGCCGTGGATACCGAGTTACAGTTCCGTCAGTCGGAACTCGACATCATCCGCAAGTACGACCCGCAGTTCCGAAAAGTGCTGCCGATCAAAAAAGTCGCCCGCCTTTACCAGGCCGAAGAAGCCTTCAAGCGAAAGTTGCTGGAAATGTTACAGGAGCGCCGGGAAGGTCGCGAAGGACCTCCACGCGGACCGGGCAGATGAGCAAGGTGATCAGGAATTGATCACATTCGCTACGGTCAACTCTTTCAATTTGTCAACCGTACGATCGATCTCCGCTTTTGTATTCAGCTTGCTGAAGGAGAACCGTACAGCCGGGCGCGTGCTATCGGGATAGATCGCAGCCAAAACGTGCGAACCCGCATTGGATCCGCTTGAACAGGCGCTGCCGCCCGAACAGGAAATACCGGCAATGTCGAGGTTGAAGAGCAGCATCTCGCCGGCTTCACTTGCCGGGAAACTGACGTTCAGCACCGTGTAGAGACTGTCGCCTAAGGTATCGCCATTGAACGCCACCCCGGGGATCTCGGCTTTGAGACGTCGGACCATGTGGTCCTTCAGACCTTGTATGTACTGACGGTGCTCTTCCATGTGGGAAACAGCCAGTTCGAGCGCCTTCGCCAGGCCGACGATACCGTACACATTCTCCGTTCCGCCCCGCATGTTGCGTTCCTGCGCCCCTCCGAAAATGAACGGGTGGATGTTGACGCCCGAGCGAATGAACAGAAAGCCAACGCCTTTGGGGCCGTGAAACTTATGCGCGGCACAGGTGATGAAATCAACCGGGATCTCCTTGAGATCAATCGGGAAATGCCCCATCGTCTGCACCGTATCGCAGTGGAACAAGGCGCCGTATTGCTTGCACAGCGTAGCCACCTTTGCGATCGGTAACAGGTTGCCCAGTTCGTTGTTGGCATGCATGAGTGAAACCAGCGTCTTTCCTCCTTCAGCCAGCAAGCGCTCCAGATCGGTCAGATCCACGCGTCCTTTGTCGTCGAGTTTGACATAACTGAGCCGGATCTTTCCCTCCCTGGCCATCTGCTCCAACGTATGCGTCACTGCATGGTGTTCGATCGGCGACGAGAGCACGTGTTGGATACCCAGGTCGCGCACCGAACAGAACAAGGCCGTATTGTTGGCTTCCGTACCACCGGAGGTAAAGAAAATCTCCGAGGGTGAAGCGTTCAGCAGCTTCGCAACGGTCTTACGGGCTTTTTCAATACCCGAACGCACTTCCCGGCCGTAGGAATGAATGGAGGATGGATTGCCGAAATGCTTTTGCATATAAGGCAGCATCGCCTCCAGCACTTCGGGGTCGAGCGGTGTGGTGGCGGCGTTGTCGAGATAGATGCGCGGGTTCATGCGGTGCTGGATCAGCGGGTATGCTTTTCGCTGATCATGTCTTTGATGTCGTGAATGATCTTTTCGGCCAGGTTCTGCGCGGTGGTTTGCGACTGGCTCTCCGCGTAGATGCGGATGATCGGTTCGGTGTTCGACTTGCGCAGGTGGACCCATTCGCGGTCGAACTCGATCTTCACACCGTCGATGGTGTTGATCGGTTGCTTCTTGTATTTGGTCTGGATGCCGCTCAGGATGCCGTCGACATCGATCTCGGCCGTCAGTTCGATCTTGTTCTTGGAGATGTAGTAGTTCGGATAGGTCGCCCGCAGCAGCGAAGCGCTCTTCCCGAACTTTGCCAGGTGGCTCAGAAAAAGGGCGATGCCCACCAGCGCGTCACGGCCGTAGTGCAGCTCCGGGTAGATGATCCCGCCATTGCCTTCGCCGCCGATGACGGCCTTGTGTTCTTTCATGGCTTCCACCACGTTCACCTCGCCTACGGCTGCGGCAAAGTAATGCCCGCCGGCCTTTTCGGTCACGTCGCGCAGCGCACGGGTCGACGACAGGTTGGAGACCGTATTGCCCTTCTGGCTGCGCAGGACATAGTCGGCCACGGCAACCAGGGTATATTCTTCACCGAACATCTCCCCGTCTTCACAGACCAGCGCCAGGCGGTCCACATCGGGATCTACCACGATACCCAGGTGGGCATTGCGCTTGCGGACCTCCTTGGAGATATCGCCCAGGTGCTCCGGCAACGGCTCCGGATTGTGCGGGAACTGGCCGTTAGGCTCGCAGTACAATTCGATGATCTCTTCAACGCCCAGCGCCTTGAGGAGGGCCGGAACCGCGATACCGCCAACCGAATTAACGCAGTCGATCACCACCTTGAACTTCCTGGCTTTGATGGCCTTAACATCGACCAGCGGAAGCGCCAGAATCTTCTCGATATGCTTGAGGTGGTAGTTCGGTTCGGTGGTGTAACGACCCAGTTTGTTGACTTCCGCAAAGGAAAATTCGCCGGCGTCGGCAATGCGCAGGACCTCGGCTCCATCGGCGGCGGAGATGAACTCGCCCTTCCGGTTGAGCAATTTAAGGGCGTTCCACTGCTTGGGGTTATGACTGGCAGTAAGGATGATGCCGGCATCGGCTTTCAGATCGACTACGGCCATTTCGACACCCGGGGTGGTACAAAGCCCCATGTAGATCACATCGATGCCCAGCCCCTTCAGGGTGCCGGCCACCAGATTCTGTACCATCTCACCCGAGATCCGGGCATCCCGCCCCAGGGCGATGACCGGTCGTTTGTTGCTGATCCCCTGGCGCGTCACCCAGGTTCCAAAAGCGGCGGTAAAACGGACGATATCCGGAGGCGTCAAACCGTCGCCCGGTCTCCCGCCGATCGTACCCCGAATACCAGAAATGGATTTTATAAGTGCCAATGTTCGTCTCCTTTAGAATGGCGCAAAGATAGCAAAATAGGGCCTTTACCGTGCCTAAACCTATGAATTGTAGTATTAAGAAGCGGATCGACATACCCCGATCACCAACCGTCCCGTGTTCGCTCGTCATGTCGGCGTATGACTGCTTCTAAACGATAGTGCTTGCCGAACTCACCCGGGGCTAGCCTGGAGCGTTGGTGTTTCAACTCAACAAGTTGGGTCGTAGGCATGCCATCCTTCTACAAGCAGCATCCCTATGTTTCATACTGCACGATGCTCTATTCACCGACCCAATCCGCGAAAATCCGTAACATCCGCGGGATCCGCGTGCTATCAAACAGTAGCCACACCACCACCATCCAAGTCCTCCCCAACCTCGGCGCCGACTGCTGCGTGCCGTCCGATTTTGTACCCGGCACGGATTTCTCCCTGGCCAATACCACTATCTCTTCTTTTGCCGCTGCGGCGGGATGGGGTAGTTCGGTATCGACGGCGAACAAGATTTTGATCAATGGGACCTTGACGATTGATCAGAACTTTATGTTTAGCAATTGCGATCATATCATCATGGGTCCGAATGCGCAGATCAATGTGTTACCCGGTGTGCAGTTTGAGGTCCTTTTCAGTCATATTTACTCTTGCGAAGCAATGTGGCAAAGTATTAACCTTTACCCGGATGGTTCCCTGCGCATTGCAGATAGTCAAATCGAAGATGGTTTAGCCGCTGTCAGATCGTGGGGTGTTCCGGCACAATTGGAGGTGTTTAGCACTACTTTTGACGCCAATAAAACGGCTGTTGAGTTGACCGAGGGTGATTTCAGCAGTGCCACGTTCCATTCGAATTTGTTTCAATGCACCCGATACATCAAGCCGGCAGCCAATCTTGAATGGGCATTGCATCATTTCTACTTGCGGGATGCAGAGCATGTGACCATTGGTTCTCCTACACATAACCCGAATGTCATCGAAGATGCCAGATATGGTGTTTTTGCAGAACGAACCGACTTTTCGATTCAAAACAACGAATTCAGGCATCAACACAGCCCCATTGTCAAGTATGGCATTTACGCCGATGGATTTGTTCCCGGTTCCTTTTATGGTCAGTACGCAATGAATGTAGGCGATCTGTCCCCGAATATTTTTGAATCTGTCCGTACCGGAATCTTTGTTTCAAAGAACTACGATGCGTTCATCTTCGGTAATCAGTTTAACAGTACCGGTACGGGGGTCTTTGTCTACAATTGCCTTGCCCGACAGATCGAGGTAACGCAAAATACACTTGCCGGCTTCAGTCATTATGGCATTCAATTGCAGGATAACCACGATGCTTCCATTACCGTTTCGCAGAATCAGATGAATTCCGGTTTTGTTTACCCGGCAGACGATGAATCGAGGAAAGGTATCTATGTCAATAATTCAACTTACCTGAAAGCCCCCCTGGTGATCGAGGGGAACGATATCACGAATTGTTATACCGGTATCCAAGTGATGAACCAGAATACGGCCAATATCAAGAGCAATGTCATCCGGTTCTCGGTTCCGGATGCCGTTATCGATCTGGCCATTGAGTACCGCCAGGGAATCTGGTTACAGTTGAGCCAGAATTTGTCTGTTCATGGGAATCAGATCTTGCGAAACTGTACCTCCTGTGGTACCACCCTCCAAACAGGACACGAAAAATACATGCGGGGCATCATCTGCGATCAGGCGCAGCAGGCGCAGGTCCACGACAACACCCTCCAAAACATCCCCCAGGGCATGCTCACGCGCATGATGGGGCTTGGAAACCAGTATTTTTGCAACTACCTTGAAGGCTTCATGACCGGCATCTACTTCGATGGGGCCCGAATCGACCCGCAGGGCGATGTCACCAATACAACCGACAATCAATGGGCGCTCGGAATTGGGAATAAGATTGACGGGCAGTTGGATCCGCCGGGATCGAATGTTGATTGGTATTTCGATTACATACCAGGTGACTTACATGATCCTCAACCTTATAGTGTATTTGTTATCCAAGAACTCGGAGGTACAAGTTCCACTAGCTGCAATGTAGTTCTGCCGATAGTGTCAGAACCCAAGAAGCTTTCTGATCTTTTAGCGGATAGTACTTATCAGGCCTACCTCACAGAGAAGAAGTTGTATGACCGGTTGATTGTTTACAGGCAATTAAAAGACAGCTTGCAACTGATGTATTCCGGCAGCACTTATGATCTGACACTTCAGAATTTTTTCAATCTGATGGCATTGGGCAATACCGGGTATCTTGAAAATGTAAAAGATGCCCTTAACAACGGGGATAAAGCCGCTGCTGAAATCGCTAATCAACAAGTAAATCCTTCGAACCTGCACGAAGCAAACAGTAAATGTGTGAATGAAATCCTGATTGCTTCTGACAAGGACTCCATCTATTATGATGCAGCAGGCCGGAGTATGCTGCTAGGCATTGCATATCAGAATCCGCTCATAGGCGGAGAGGCTGTTTATCGTGCCAGAGCGATCCTGCGCCTTGATCTGGAAGACCAAATGATAGGCTTTAGAGTAGGGTCAATTTCGGGATCATCTTCATACGGTTTTGAAGTATTCCCCAACCCATCTACAGGTGAATACACGGTAGCAGCGAATAGGCTTAGCAAGATTCCGGTTGAGTTAGAAGCTTATAATTTACTTGGATCGCTGGTGTCATCCGCCACTATTGAACCGGGTGCGTCGTCCGGGAAGCTGAACATGAATTATTGCCCGCCTGGCCTGTACCGGCTGGTCATTCATCATGAGACCGGTTTAATCACTCGCTCAATCGTTTTAATCAGATGAGGAAATGGGTTTTGATAATGCTCATGTCCATTAGCCAAGCGGCATTCAGCCAGTTTACAGATCGTTATTGGACGTTTGGCGACAGCGCGGGAATTGATTTCAGGAACATTACAAACCCTGTTCCGGGTGAAAGCGTCCTGAGATCTCGCGGAACATGTGCCAGCATCTGCGACAGCAGTGGAAACTTACTTTTTTATTGTGGAGACCCCTTTGTACCCCATTGGATTTCGGGATCAACATACAAACTTGGATATATCGTTAATAAGAATAACCAGTTAATGGAGAACGGAGATACAATTGTTGGCACTGGTTGGTATCAGGAAATGATTATTACCCCAAATCCGGGAAATAACCAGCAGTTTTATTTATTCTCCTCAGGAATAACCTCCACAACCAATCCAGGCTTTTATTATTCTATTATTGACCTAAGCTACAACGGTGGCTTAGGAAAAGTTATTCAGAAGAATGTTCAACTTCAGAATTTTCCAATAAACGATGGACTTGCGGCGGTTAAACATGGGAATGGGCGGGACTGGTGGGTGTTGCATAAAAGATACGAGCCCAATGTATTTACAGCCGAGTTTTACTTGTATTTGGTAACCGCGTCAGGAGTTCAGCCACAGCCTATCCAATTTACCGGAAGGCCTTCCAAGAATAACAATTTGAGAATAAAGGTTAGTCCCAGCGGGAATAAAATGGCGGTTCATGAAGCAGGAAACAATCTTGATGTATATGATTTTGACCGTTGTGCTGGTCTTATTTCAAATCAAACAATAGTGCATGACACAAGTACTATCAATGTCAATTGCCTGTATTGGTGTATAGAGTTTTCGCCGGATGAAACAAAGCTATATTTATCGACTATTCCCTACGGCAACAACGATTCCATCTCCTGTCTAATCCAGTTTGATTTAGAGGCACCGGATATTCAGGCCTCCATGGATACTATTCAGGTTTTTCCCGAGCCGTTTGTGTGTGGGTTTGTAAAGCTTGCTCCTGATAACAAAATTTATTTGACTCATATGATGCCTCAAAGCGACTGTGAGTTCTCCTGGCTCTACTGCGACACCACCTACTACCCCGAGATCATGAACCTGAGTGTGATCCACCAGCCCAATGAGCTGGGGGCGTTGTGCGATTTTCGGCCGTATAGTTTTTATCTGGGTGGTCACCGCTCCTACCACGGCCTGCCCAACAACCCCAACTACGAGCTGGGGCCGCTGGCGGGGAGTGTGTGCGATACGCTGATTACGAGCGTGAGCAAGGTGCCGGTCTTGGAACCTGCGCAGTTGAAACTGTTTTTCCATGCCGGCTGGCGGCAGTTGTTCGTGAACGGG
>WBZP01000766.1_pt1 | contig 41990 bp, 38 predicted proteins | sample 5204301 | NCBI WGS metagenome assembly WBZP01 (sample SAMN12412401, study PRJNA552823) | activated sludge metagenome | isolation source: activated sludge from nitrification reactor of wastewater treatment plant... | place: USA: Pennsylvania | collected 2017
CTGGCCGTCGGCCAGTGGGGCGGTGCCGAACGGGCTGTCGTTGTGGAAGACGGCCACCTCGGCCTTGCCGCCGGCGTCCTTGGCGATCCAGTTGAGGGCCACGCGCATCTGGTCGGAGTAGGTGGGTGCGACGACGAAGTTGTATGGCGACTGGGCCACGTCAGTGAGGACCTCGGCGTAGGAGGCCGACATGAACGGGAGCTTGTCGGCGGCGACCTTGGTCCGCAGGGCCTCGGAGTCACCGGTGCCCCAGCCTTGGATGACGACGGCCTTCTCCGAGACGTACTTCTTGTACAGCTCCTCGGCGGTGGGGACCTTGTAGGCGTAGTCGTTGGACATCGCCTCGATCTTGCGGCCGCTGATGCCGCCCTTGGCGTTGACCCAGTCGATATAGCCGAGCATGCCCTCGTTGTAGGGCTTGCCGACGTCGCCGGTTGCGCCGGTGAGGTCGGCGATGATGCCGATCTTGATCGGCGCCGCTGACCCACCTCCGCCGGAGCTGCCTCCGCTGCCGCCGCCTCCGCAGGCCGACAGGGCGAGGGCTACCGCAGCGGCGGCGGCCAGGGCCGAGATGCGTGTCGTGGCTTTCATGTCTGACTCCGTTCGGATCGTGCCGGGAGGGTGGGGTGGTGTCGGATCTGTCGGTGCAAGCGGGGTGGGGAGGAGGTCAGTAGCGGAACGGCCAGAACCGGACGTAGTCCTTGACGCGGGACCAGATCCGGTCCAGACCACGCGGCTCGACGAGCAGGAAGACGATGATGGCCAGGCCGAAGACGGCGTTCTTGATCGCCGGGAGCTGGTCGGAGAGGAAGGGCGCGGTGTCCTGGAGTGCCTCGGCGAGATCGGTGAGAATCGGCGGCAGCACCATCATGAAGATGGCGCCGTAGACCGATCCGGCCACGCTGCCCAGACCACCGACGATGATCATCGCGAGGTAGAGCACCGAGACGTCGAGGGTGTACCGCTCCCAGGTGACGATCTCGGTGTAATGAGCGGCCAGGCCACCGGCCAGCCCGGCGAAGCCGCTCGACACCGCGAAGGCGGTCACCTTGGCGCGGGTGAGGTTGACCCCGATGGCCTCGGCAGCGATGTCCTGGTCGCGCACGGCCATGAACGACCGACCCAAACCGGTCCGGAAGATATTGCGGGCCGCGAGGACAGCCAGGATGGTGATCGGCAAGAGAACCCAGTACCACTGGGTCTCGAAGGTCTCCCGCTCGATCTGCCAGCCGAAGATATTGAGCCGCGGGACGTCGACATACCCCTTGTCCTCGGTGAGGAAGCCCCACCGCTTGACGACGAAGAGGATGATCTCCTGGCTGGCCAGCGTGGCGATGGCGAGGTAGAGGCCCTTGAGCCGCAGCGCCGGCAGACCGAACATCGCACCGATCACCGCCGTGACGAGCACCGCGGCGATGAGCGACAGCGGCACCGGCAGACCTGCCCGGGTCGACAGCAACGCCGAGGTGAACGCGCCGACGGCGAGGAAGCCGCCCTGGCCGAGCGAGATCTGGCCGGTGAAGCCGACGAGGATGTTCAGGCCCACGGCGCCGATGACCGCGATGAGGATGGTGTTGACGATCCCGAGCCAGTACGAGTTGAGGACCGAGGGCGCAGCAACCAGGGCAGCCGCCATGATGATGAGCCGGGCGAACTCGGCCTTGGTGTGTCGCAGGGCCAGCTCGGCCTTGTAGGTCCGGTGGTAGATGCCGGTCGCGGTCGCCATCGCTTAGACCCTCTCGATCCTGGTCTCGCCGAAGATGCCGTAGGGCCGAACCATGAGGACTCCGGTCAGGACGATGTAGGGGATGACCTCGGCCAGACCGGCGTCGGCGTAGCCGGAGACATAGGACTTGAGCAGGCCAATGGTCAGGCCACCGACGATCGTGCCGGGCACCGAGTCAAGGCCACCCATGATGACGACCGGGAAGACCACCAGTCCAAAGGCGGCGATATTCTGGTCGACCGCGGAGAGGTCGGCCAGGAGCACCCCGGCGATGAGCGCGCTGGTCGCGGCGAGTGCCCAGGCGAGGGCGAAGACGCGACGCACCGAGATGCCCATGGTCAGCGCGGCCGGCTGGTCGTCGGCGACCGCTCGCATCGCGATGCCGTGCCGGGACCGGCGGAAGAAGATGGTGAAGCCGACCAGGACGATCCCGGCGATGACGATGGCGAGGAGCCGGTCGAGCTGGATCGACACCCCGAGCAGCTTGACCTGCGTGGTCGGCAGGATCTTCGGCTGCTCCCGGACCGAGGTCCCGAAGAAGAGCTGGACCAACGACTTCAGCACCGAGGACAGACCGATCGTCACCATGATGACGCTGATCGCGTTCTCGCCGACCAGCGGGCGCAGGATGAACCGCTCGACCAGGACGCCGAGCAGCACTGCCAGCGCCGCGGCCGCGACGACGGCGACGACGAGCGGAAGCCGGAAGATGACGAAACAGGTGTAGAAGAGGTACGCCCCGACGAGGAGGAACTCGCCCTGGGCGAAGTTGATGACCTGGGTGGCCTTGTAGATCAGGACGAAACCCAGCGCCGCCAACGCGAGGATCGCCCCGTCGGCCAGGCCGTAGACGGTGAGGGACAAGAAGGTGCTCATCGGCGCCCACTCCAGACCGGCCGACGCTTGCGGCCCTCGGGGACGTGGTAGGTCGACATGTCGACGATGGCGAGGCGAATCTCGCGCTGGACAGTGCTGCCGTCCTGGTAGGTCACCGTGGTCGAGACGTCCACGCCCGGAGCACCGGACTCAAGGGCGCTGATGATGTCGGCATACCGCTCGGTGATGACATTGCGGCGCACCTTGCGGGTGCGGGTGATCTCGTCGTCGTCGGGGTCGAACTGCTTGTGCAGCAGCAGGAATCGCCCGACGCGGATGCTCTCGGGCAGATCCTCGTTGGCTCGGTGGACCTCCTCGCTGATGAGGTCGCGCACCTCGGACTTGCCGGCGAGGTCGGTGTAGGTCGTATAGGAGAGGCGCTCGTGCTCGGCCCACGACCCGGTCGTCAACGGGTCCAAGGTGATGATCGCCGTCATCCCGCCGGCGACCGGGAAGACCACTGCCTCCTCGACATACGGGCTGAACTTCAGCTTGTTCTCGATGAAGGCCGAGGAGAACCTCGTGCCGTCGGCCGTGGTGAGGACGTCCTTCTGCCGGTCGATGACGACGAGGTGGCCCTTGTCGTCGAGATAGCCGGCGTCCCCGGTGTGCAGCCAGCCGGCCGCGTCGACTGCCTCGGCGGTGGCCGCAGGGTTGCGCAGGTAGCCCTTGAAGACCGAGGCGGACCGCAGCAGGATCTCGCCGACCTCGTCGATGGTGATCTCGGTCTGCTCGATCGGGGTGCCAACGGTGTTGAAGGCGATGTCGTCGTCGCGGTGGACCACGGCAATCCCGCAGATCTCGGTCTGGCCGTAGATCTGCTTGAGGTTGACGCCGATCGCGTGGAAGAACCGGAAGACGTCGGGACCGAGGGGCGCGCCACCGGTGTAGCAGTGTTGGATCCGGGCCAGTCCGAGCTGGTCGCGGACCGGCCGAAGCGCCACCTGGTCGGCGACCCAGTGGACCACCGCGAGACCGCCGGTGCCCCGGCCGTGGATCTTGTGCTCGGCGACCCTGTCACCGATGGCATATCCCCAGCCGAAGACCTTCCGCTTGAGCCAGCCGGCCTCGTCGATGCGGACCTGGACCTCGGAGAGCATTGACTCCCAGATCCGGGGAGGGGAGAACATGACGTCGGGGCCGATCTCGCGCAGGTCGGTCTTCTGCGTGGCCGAGTCCTCCGGGAAGGACAGCGTCAGCCCCCGGGAGAGCCCGCAGGCCACGGCGAGCATCTGCTCACCGATCCAGGCGAACGGCAGGAAGGAGACGTACCGGTCTTTCGCCGCGATCGGGTCGATTGCGGTGAGGTGCTCGGCCATCGCCAGGAGGTTGGTGTGGCTCAGCTCCGCGAGCTTGGGCCGGCTCGTCGTCCCCGAGGTCGTGCAGACCACTGCGGTGTCACCCGGCTGGCCCAGATCCACCTGGGCGTCATACCAGCCGGGGCGCTGGGCACCCCACTCGCGGCCGGCGGCCTCGACGTCGGTGAAGTCCTTCAGGACCGGGTCGACATACTGTTCGAGCCCGTGCGGGTCGTAGAAGACGACGGTCTCGACGAGCAGCGGCGGCATGTCCGTGCTGGGCGCGGCGGCCTGGTCGGCCCGCAGCTTGAGCAGCTTGTCCACCTGCTCCTGGTCCTCGGCGACGACGACGCGGATCCGGGCCAGGGTGAGGATGTGGAGCAGCTCCTCGCCGATGCTCGTCGGGTAGATGCCGACGACGGCAGCACCGATGCTCTGGGCGGCGAGCTCGGCGATGAGCCACTCCGGGCGGTTGTCGCCGAGGACCGCGACGATATCCCCGCGCTCGATGCCCATCGAGGCCAGCCCATGGGCGAAGTCGCGGACCCGTTCGGCATACTGCGCCCAGGTCAGCGGCATCCAGATGCCGTACCGCTTCTCCTGCATCGCCGTGTCGCTGGGGCGGGAGGCCGCCAGCCCGGCCAGCAGCCTGGGGAAGGTACTCGTGGCCGGCGCGACGGCGGTGGCCGTCGAGCCGGCGGCGCTGGCGGAGGCGGCCATCAGTGCTCCTCGGCGCCGAGATAGGCCTCGACGACCTGCGAGTTGGTCTTGACCTCGTCGGGAGTGCCGTCGGCGATGAGCCGCCCGAAGTCGAGCACGCTGACCCGGTCGGAGATGTCCATGACGACGGCCATGTCGTGCTCGATGAGGATGACCGTGACGCCGGCGAGCTCGTGGACGTCGAGGATGTACCGGGCGACGTCCTCCTTCTCCTCCGAGTTCATCCCCGCCATCGGCTCGTCGAGGAGCAGCAGCGCCGGCTGAAGGCACAGCGCCCGGCCCAGCTCGACCCGCTTCTGCACCCCGTAGGCGAGCGCGCCGACCGGCTTGTGCCGATGCGGCTGCAGCGAGAGCAGGTCGATGACCTCTTCGACCAGGCCCCGGTGCTCGATCTCCTGCCTGCGCGCCGGGCCGAACCACGCCATCGAGGCGAGGACGCCGTGCCGCATGTGGACATGGCGGCCGAGCATGAGGTTCTCCAGCACCGTCAGGTGGGTGAACAGCTCGATGTTCTGGAACGACCGTGCCACCCCGAGCCGGGCGATCCGGTGCGGCTGCATCGCGGTCAGCTCGTGCGAGCCGCTGGCGGTGTGCAGATGGATGCTGCCCTCCTGCGGATGGTAGAGGCCACTGATGCAGTTGAGCAGGCTCGACTTGCCCGCACCGTTCGGGCCGATGACCGAGTGGATATGGCCCTGGGTGACCCGGAAACCGACGTCCTTGAGCGCCGTGACCCCGCCGAAGTGGAGACCGATGTCGACGATGTCCAGCACCGGTTCGCCCGGCGCGATCGTCGAAGAATTCAGTGCGTGGTGGTAAGCCCGGGTGAGCACCGTCCGGACCTCCTCGTCTCGGGCGCCTCGAGAGCCAGCCCGCTCGGTCGTTCGTCAGGGCCAGGACCCATGGCCACCTTCGGTTGCCCGGAGGCTATCCAGGTGCCGTACGGCAAGGGAGCGTCAGTATGCCGCCCGAGCGCCAAGCGGGCGCGGGGCTCCGGCCAACGGCACGCAGTGACCGTGCGGCGCAGCGTTATTGCGCCGCTCGCGGTGGTGGCATGCCCCGCGCGCCGGGTGTCGGTGGCCGGTCGGGACGACACCGCCGATCTCTCGATGTGCGGTGTGGGAAGGATTCGGCATGCTTGACTGTTCCTACAACCGGTCCCTGGCGACGTTCTCGAAGCTCAGACGTCACCCAGCCGGCCGCGAAGGCCCGAACGGAAAACCGTCGGCACGAAGTACGACCGATGAAGACCTATGAAGGAGGCGAAGACATGACCCCCACGCTGGCTCCCAGCCTGACCTCAGCCGACCGGTGCGACCGGTGCGGTGCCCGGGCGTACTACCGGGCCGTCCTCACCTCCGGGGGCGAGCTGCTGTTCTGCGGCCACCACGGCCGCCAGCACCTGCCCGCGCTGCAGGCGCGCTGCCTGCGGATCATCGACGAGACCGACCGTCTTGCCGACGCCCCCCTGGCCACCGCGGACGAGGAGTAACCCGTCACCATGGTCGGGGTGACCGCCGTCCTCATGGTGGTGGGGATGGTGGGGATCGTCATCCCCGTCCTGCCCGGCCTGTTCCTGGTCTGGGGCTCGGTCCTGGCCTGGGCTCTGGTCACCCGGACGTCGGCCGGCTGGGTCATCCTCGGCGTCTGCACGGTGTGGTATGCCGTGGGCCTGGTCACCCAGTACCTCGTCCCCGGCCGTCGGCTGCGGACCGCCGGAGTGCAGACCCGGACCCTCGTCCTTGCCCTCATCCTGGGGATCGTCGGCTTCTTTGTCATCCCGGTGCTCGGCGGTCCGCTCGGCTTCGTCGGGGGGATCTACCTTGCCGAGTATGCCCGGACCCGCGAACCCGCGGCGACCTGGTCGGCGACGAAGGAGGCGCTGAGCGCGGTCGCGCTGAGCATGGGGATCGAGCTTGGCGCGGGCTTCGCCATCGCCGCGACGTGGATCGTGGGACTCTTCCTCACCCGCTGAGGTGGAGCCAGGTCAGCGGTCCTCGCCGCGCTGGTCCCAGCGCTGCTCGAGCCGCTGCATGAAGCTGCCGCCGCCCCTGCCCCCCTTGGGGGCCGGAACTGCCCCGTCCGCACCCTTGCCCTGTGCCGGCTGTGATCGGCGCACTGGGGTGAAGGCGTATGCCGCACCGGCCACCATGAGGGCAAAGCCGAGGCCACCGAAGACCACCTGGGCGTTGACGACACCGACGAAGACCAGCCCGAGGCCGACCAGGACCCCGACGACCCCGAGGATGATCCGGCGCCGCTGCGCCGAGGTGTCCGGGTTCTGCAGCCGGGTCGCGAAATGCGGGTCCTCGGCGTAGAGCGCCTGCTCCATCTGCTGGAGCATCTTCTGTTCATGCTCGGACAGTGGCACCGTGTCCCCTCCTTCGCGCCCTCTCGTGGCGGCCCCGGTGGCCGACACCCTCAGGATAAGTCGCCGCCGGGCTGCTGGGAACCCAGGGTACGTCCTTCGAGCAGGCGGGCGGGCCGGACCGCCCCGGCACCGAAGCGGGCGCTGGCCCGGTCGACCGCCCGGTCGGCGTCACGCCACCCGTGCTCGGGTTCGTCGAGCAGCCCCTGGATCGGTGCCTGGGCCCGCGGCACCAGCCCCTCGACCCGCACCCCGACGAGCCGGATCCGGGCCCGCTGCAGGCCCAGGGCGTCATACAGCGCCTTGGCGGTGTCGAAGATATCCCGCGAGACGTCGGTCGGGCCCTGGAGGGTGCGCGATCGGCTGATCGTCGTGAAGTCGGCGAACCGGACCCGGATGGTCACCGTCCGACCGGCCATCCCGGCCGCGCGGACCCGGGCCGCGGTGCGGTCGCTGAGCTTGAGCAGCTCGCGGTGGATCAGCTCGGGGTCGTCGATGTCGACGGCGAAGGTCTCATCGGAGCCGATCGACTTCTCGGCGCGCTCCGGGATGACGCCCCGGTCGTCCCGGCCCCAGGAGAGCTCGTGGAGGTGCGACCCGAGGCCGGGTCCGAGAGCGCGGCGCAAGGTGTCGAGCGGGGTGTGGGCGATATCGGCGACGGTGCGCAGCCCGAGCCGGTGCAGGGTCTCCTCGGTCCGGTCGCCGACGCCCCAGAGGGCCCCGACCGGGAGGCCGTGGAGGAAGGGCACGACGTCGGCTATGGGGACGACGAGCAGGCCGTCCGGCTTGGCCAGCGCCGAGGCGAGCTTCGCGACGAACTTCGTCGGGGCGACCCCGACCGAGCAGGTCACGCCCTGCTCATCGGCGATGGTGTCGCGCAGCGCGGCGGCGATGAGCGCCGGCGAACCGAGCCGACGCTGGGCGGGGGCCACGTCGAGGAAGGCCTCATCGAGGGAGAGCGGCTCGACATACTCGGTGACCGAGCCGAAGGTGGCCATGACGGCGGCGGAGATACGCGCATACCGACGGTGGTCCGGGGCGACGACGACGGCCTGGGGGCAGAGCCGACGGGCCCGAGCCATCGGCATCGCCGAGGTGACCCCGAAGGCGCGCGCCTCGTAGGTGGCGGACAGGACGACCGAGCGGCCGCCCTCACCACCGATGATGACCGGACGGCCGTGCAGCTCGGGCCGGTCGAGCAGGGACGCCGAGGCGTAGAAGGCATCCATGTCGACGTGGAGGATCGTGCACCCGGTGTCGTCCGGGTGCTCACCTCCCGGGCGGGAGGTGAGCGGGAACTGGCGCCGGCTCATCGATGCTCACCCGGGCCGAGGCCCTCAGACGCGCGACGCCAGGACGTGCAGCCCCGCGCCGAGTTGGCCGAGCAGCGCATAGTTCGGGTGCGAGCTGGCGGCCTCCTCCAGTGCGAGCAGGGCGGCCCGGTCCGCGGCATTGTCGACCACCGTCGCGGGGACGAGGTCGCTGAACAGTCGCACTCCGTGGACCCGGTCCGGGGTGAAGGACCGCCGCCGCAGCAGGGCGAGGACCGTGTCGGTGTCGAACCGGCGCGGCAGCGGGTCGGCCGCGCCCCACCGTCCGTCGGTGCTGGTGAGCACGGCCGTCGCGGCTGGGATGTCCCCCGCGACGACCTTGGCGAGGACGACGGCGAGCCGTCCGGCCACCAGCAGGGACAGCGCCCCGCCCGGCGCCAGCGCGGTATGCACGGCGGCAAGGGTCGCGTCCGGGTCGTCGACGACCTCGAGGACGCCATGGCAGCAGACGAGGTCGACCGAGGCCGGCTCGGTGACCTCGGCGAGGCTGTCGGCGTCGCCCTGGACCGCGCGGACCCGGGCCGCGACGTCGGAGTCCCCGGTGCGTCGGCGCAGGGCGGCGAGGGCATCGGGGCTCGGGTCGACGACGAGAACGTCGTGGCCGAGCTCGGCGAGCGGGACGGCCAGGCCGCCGGTGCCGCCGCCGAGGTCGAGCACGCGCAGCGGGCGGCCGAGCTCGGCACGGCGACGGTCGACGAGGTCGGCGACTGCCGACCACACGGCCGCGGTGCGCAGCGAGGTGCTGGCCCGGCGGGTGGCCTGCTCGGGGGGCACGACGGGCTCCTTCGGGGGGTCGCGGGTCGAGGCGCGTCGGTGGCGGCGTGCTCAGCTGCCACCCTAATGCCCCGCACTTCCCGGGCTGGCGTGCCACAGCTTGCGTGGCGCCTTGACCCCCTCCCCGGCGGGCCGGACGTCGGCATACGGGGACTGGCGGAAACCGGAGGCATGGACCAGCACCGGACGACCGTTCGGCCCGCCCACCCCGTCACGGGAGCTTCGGCCGACCGCCTCGGCCCGCTCCTGCGCCATCGCGTCGGCCCGCTCCAGGGCCTCCTGGACGGCGTCGAGGCCGCCGCGCCGCCAGGCCTCCCAGAGCTCGCCGAGCTCCCACGCCCCGGAGGCGAGGATCGAGACCCCGCGTGGCCCAGTCCGGCGGACCTGGCCACGGACGAGAAGGAGCCAGGAGTGGAAGATCGTCGCGGCATACGGGCCCTGGACGTCCTCGAAGAAGGTGGCATCCGCCGGCCCGGTGCCGTCGTCGACGGTGAGGAAGACGACGCGTCGCCCGGAGCGGACCGGCGGGGTCTGCGTGGCGACCTTGACCCCGGCGACCCAGACCACCCGCGTGGTGCGGGTGTCGAGCAGGTCGCACGCCCGGGTGGTCCCCAGCGCCTCGAGGAGCGGGGCGTAGAAGTCGACGACGTGAGCGCTGGCGTCCAGGCCGAGGATGTCGAGCTCGGCCCGGACCCGTTCCGGCCCGGTCAGCTCGGGCAGGCCGTTGCCGCGGGTCAGCGTGGGGGTGTCGCCGAGGTCGAGGAGCAGCTGGCTGGGCTGCAGCGCCGCGGGCCGCACCGGACGGGCCGCCTGGGACTGGGCCGAGGCGAGCACGGCCACGTCGGTGCGTGGCACGGGGTCGCTCCACGGCGACCCCCGGCCGTCGGTGGCCTTGCCCCAGGCCTTGATCCCGCCGGAGATGGACCGGCCCCGGGGCGAGCGGACCGACCGGCTCCACCGGTCGAGGTCGGCGAGGTGGACGAGCAGGTCACGCCGGGTCACCTGGCCGCGCCGGCCGAGCCGCACCGTCGACACGTCCCGGCTGGCCGGGGCCGACGCCGGGGCCGACGCCGGCCGCCGGGGCGCGAAGCCCGCCGCGGTCGGCAACGGCTCGATGCCGTAGACCGAGTCGAAGCCGCCGGCGAGGATGAGCCGCTCGGTCACGGGGACGCTCACCTGGGCGCGGGCGACGAAGTCGGCCAGACCGGCGTATGGCGCCCCCGCCTCGATCGCGGCGACCTCGGCACCGCTGATGCCCTTGACGTCGGCCAGGGAGAGCCGGATGCCATACCCGCTGGCGTCGGGCAGGTCCGGGTGCGCCCCCTGGTGCGGGACCCGGTCGGCCTCGGCGAGCCGCTCGATGCGGTACTGCCCGGTCGAGGCGTTGACGTCCAGGCCGAGAATGGCGATCCCCAGCGAGCGGGCGTCGTCGAGGATGAGCCGCTTGGGGTACATCCCCGGGTCGTGGGTGAGCACTCCGGCGAGGAAGGCCGCCGGATGATGGGTCTTGAGCCAGGCCGACTGGTAGGTGGGCAGGGCGAAGGCGGCCGCGTGGGCCTTGCAGAAGCCGAACGACGCGAAGGCCTTGAGCACCGCCCAGATCTGCTCGGCCACCGCACCGACATACCCCCGGGCCCGGGCCGCAGGCCGCCACCAGGCCTCGATCTCCCGTTGACCGTCAGGGCTGCCGAGGGCCCGGCGGACCTCGTCGGCATACGCCAGGCTCACCCCGGTGGTCTCGGCGACGATCTGGAGCACCTGCTCGTGGAAGACGACCACCCCCTCGGTCTCCTGCAGCGCCGGGATGAGCCCGGGATGGATGTAGTGGGCCCGCCGCCACCCGTTGCGGGCCGAGAGGAAGGGGACGATCATGTCCGACTTCACCGGGCCGGGCCGGAACAGCGAGATGTCGATGACGAGGTCCTCGAAGGAGCGCGGCCCGAACTTGCCGACGAGCTCACGCTGGCCGGGGCTCTCGATCTGGAAGCACCCCAGGGTGTGCGTGGTCCGGATGAGCCGGAAGGTCGCCTCGTCGTCGAGCGACACCTGGGCCTGGTCGTCGAGGTCGACCGACGCCCCGTCGACCCGCTGGACCTCGGCGACGGCGTGGGCCATCGCCGACTGCATCCGGATGCCGAGGATGTCGAGCTTGAGCAGCCCGAGGGTCTCGACGTCGTCCTTGTCGAACTGGCTCATCGGGAAGCCGAGCCAGGAGGCCTCGACCGGGGTGCGGTCGAGCAGCCCGGAGTTGGACAGGATGACCCCGCACGGGTGGAGCGCCACATGTCGCGGCAGCCCGTCGAGCCGCTCGACCAGCTCGAAGAAGACGTCGAGCCGGGCGGAGCCGAGCCCGCTGGCCCGCAGCTCGGGCAGGTCGACGATGGCCGCCCGGGCGTTGCGCGCGGCGATATGTGGGAACGCCTTGGCCATCGCGTCGACCTCGTGCGGGGGCAGGCTGAGCGCCGCCCCGACGTCCCGGATCGCGTGCCGCACCCGGTAGGTGTCCATCATCGACACGCAGGTGACCCGCTCACCGCCGAAGCGCTGAAGCACCTGTTCGTAGATCTCGGTGCGCCGGGCCGACTCCACGTCGACGTCGATATCCGGCAGCTGGGCGCGCAGCGGGGAGCAGAACCGCTCCATGAGCAGGCCGTACCGGATCGGGTCGACCCCGGAGATGCCGAGGAGGTAGTTGACCAAGGACCCGGCCCCCGACCCGCGGGCCGCCACCCGGCAGCCGAGGTCGCGGATGAGGTCGGTGACGGCGGCGACGGTGAGGAAGTACGTCGGGTAGCCGAGGGTGGCGATGACGGCGAGCTCCTCGTCGAGGCGGGTCTGCACGGTGGCCAGCTCGGTGTCGCTGCGCCCGGGGTAGCGGGTGGCGACCGCCCCGCGGCAGCGCGCGGCGAGGACGGCCTGCGGGTCCTCGGCGGGACCGATACCGAGGACCTCGGGCTCGGGGAGGTGGACCGAGCCGATGCCGAGGTCGCCGGCCGGGTCCTGGACGCACTCCAGGGCCAGCCGCATGGTCTCGGCGAACAGCCGGCGGGCCGCCTCCGCGGCCGCCGCTCCCCCGGGGCTGATCCCCGGGTCAGCGGCGGTCACCACGTCGAGCGCGGTCGCGTGCATCGCCGGGGTCGGGGCGAGATAGCCCGCCTGGTTGGCCCGGTCGACATGCCGCGAGTGCAGCGGGACCAGCCGGCGGGCCGCGTCGAGAACGTCGACGACGGCCGCGTCCCCCGGGTCGGCATGGCGGACCGCACCGGTGAGGACGACCCGAACCCCGGTATGCCGCGCCAGCCCGAGCATCCGGGCCGCCTGGCCGAGGCTGGTGGGGGTGCCCTCGGGACCGCCGTGGCAGACCACCTCGAGGGCGACGGCGTCCTCGGGCAGCACCGAGCGCCACCGGGCCAGGGCGGCCGCGGCGAGGTCGAGGCGGCGCCGGGCCACCGCCGCGCCGACATCGGAGCCGGGGCCGAGGAGGACGACCAGCGGGCTCGGCCCGCCGCCCTCCGCGCGGGCGTGCGCCGCGAGCAGCTCGGCGGTCGCGACCGGGGTGCCGCGCTCGCCCCGCAGGTGGGTCGCGGTGACCAGCCGGCACAGCCTGGACCAGCCGAGTCCGGCGGGCAGCCCGAGCCGGCCCCCGCGGGCCAGGACGGTGACCCGCGGCAGCCGTGGGTCGACGACCTGCCCCCCGCGGACGGGGGTGCGCGAGGGGGTTGCCGTCCGCGGGGAGGCTCGCGCGGATGCTGCCGGAGCTCGCTCCCCGACCCGGGACGCCGGGGCGTCCGGAGGTTCGACGGCCAGGTCGACCCCGAGGATCGGCAACACTCCGGCCTCCTGGCACGCCGCGGCGAACCGGACCGCACCGTAGAGACCGTCCCGGTCGGTCAGCGCCAGCGCCGGCTGCCCCCAGGCCTTGGCCCGCGCGACGAGGGTCGCCGGGGTCGAGGCGCCATACCGCAAGGAGAAGCTCGAGGCGACGTGCAGATGGACGAAGGCATCACCCACGCCCGCCCCCAGCCGCGCCGACCCCGATGGGGATGAGGTATGCCGCCACCGCATCCCTGCGCGGCGCACCGAGCACGTCGGCGACGATGCCGAGGAAGACCTCCGCCTGGCGGAGCAGGTCGTCGGCCTCCCGGGCGCCGGAGATCGCCGCCCCCCGCTCCAAGGCGGCCCGGCGCCGACCCGATGCGGCGAAGAAGGCGGCCCACTCGGTCAGCTCGGGGGCCACCTCGGTGAGGACCTGCCAGACGCTGCGCGGCCGGGAGCGACGGCTCGGCACGCTGCGGGCGGCGACGACCGCGGCGGCGGCGCGGAGGGCACCGAGGTGAGCCTCGACATACCGCTGCGCGGCGTCGCCGCACTGGCTGGCACACCGCAGGCTCGCAGCGGACCGGTCGAGGAGGTCGACACTCTCACCGGGTGGGCTGCCGGGCATGGGGATCCTCGCTCTCCTGGGTCGGTGGTCACGCATCGGTCGGTCCTGGCGCGGCGGGTCAGTCGCTGACCCGGATGAGGGTCCAGCCCGGCTCGGCCGAGCCCTCCGCCCGGCCGACGATGAGGTCGAAGACGCCGGTGCGATGGAGCCGCCCCGGACCGGCCTCGACCCGCCACACCTGCCAGTCCGCGGTGAGGGTCGCCAAGGACCGCTCCGGGGGCTGTCGGTCGGCCGTGGCGCTCGCCCCGGCAGCGCGCCGGCCCACCTCCTGCCACCACGGCCTGGCCTCGGCCCAGTGCGCCAGCACCGCCCGGACCTGGTAGACCCGACCCCGCCAGAGGAAGAGCTCCGGGGTGCCCGCGACGGCCTTCACCTCGACCTGGTCGGCATACCGTCTCGTCATGGCACCCTCCTTCGTCATTCGTACAGATGTTCGATAGGACAACTGTACGAGACGGGTCCGACAGCCTGTCAACCGCGGGTCCGCTCCCCGCTACGGTGTCGCCATGACGACCGAGCGCATCGCCGACCACCCGAGCGTCCAGCGGGTCCGGGCCCGGCTCGCCGAGCTCGGCGCGACCGGCCAGGTCCGGGTCCTCGACGACGCCGCCCGGACCGCCGCCCAGGCCGCCGAGCAGCTCAGGGTCACGGTGGACCAGATCGCCAACTCCCTCGTCTTCGCCGCGGACGCCGAGCCCGGCGCGGCACCCGAGCCGCTGCTCGTCCTTGCCTCGGGTGGGCACCGCGTCGACACCGCCGCCCTCGCCGGGCGGCTCGGCCTGCACCAGGTCGCCCGCGCGGACGCCGAGTGGGTCAAGGAGCGCACCGGCTTCGCCATCGGCGGGGTCGCGCCGGTCGGCCACCTCCACCGGCTGCGTACTGTCGTCGACACCGCCCTGGCGGCATACGACGTGGTCTGGGCGGCGGCCGGCCACCCGCATGCCGTCTTCCCCACGACCTACGCCGAGCTGCTGCGGCTCACCGAGGGTGAGCCGCACGCCGTGGACTAACCTGCGACAAGCGGGCGTGACCACATCGTTGCACTGGGTGGGAACGCCCGACCCGGCACCGCTGTTGGACACATCGCAACGCCCCCTGAACGCAAAGGACTGTCATGGGCGCAGAAGTACTCCCGTGGGTCTTCACCTCGGGCTGGGCCAGCGGCATCAACGCCTACGCCGTCGTCCTCATCATGGGGCTGGTCGACAAGTTCGCCCACCTCCAGCAGATCCCCGACGCGCTGGCCCGCACCGACGTCCTCATCGGTGCCGCCGTCCTCTTCCTCATCGAGATGGTCGCCGACAAGGTGCCCTATGTCGACTCGACCTGGGACTCGATCCACACCGTGATCCGGCCGGCTGTCGGGGCGACCCTCGGGTACCTCATCGGCCATGACACCGCCGGCATGGACGCCGCCTTCACCGCGGCCACCGGGGGCATCACCGCCTTGCTGTCGCACCTGGTCAAGGCCGGGCTGCGCACTGCGGTCAACACCTCGCCGGAGCCGGTGAGCAATGTCGTGGTCAGCACGGGCGAGGACCTCACCGTTGCCGGTGTCATCTCGCTGGCCATGGTCAACCCCTGGCTCGCGGCCGGCGTCGCCGCCGCCCTGCTCGCCATCGGCGCGGTCCTGCTCGTCTTCGCGCTGCGTCGGGTGCGCTCGCTCAAACGCCGGTATGACGACTGGGGGGTCCGGATGGGCATCGCGGTACCCCCAGAGCAGCGCGGTCGGCGGGGGCTGCGCCGCGGTGGCCCGCCCGGCGGCCCCGTGGCGGGGGCTCCCGACCCGGGCGCCGGGTCGAGCTCGCTGCCGCCGATCCCGCCGGCGCCCTGACGCTGAGCGGCCCTGAGCCTGCCGGTCTGAGGCTCTGCCGCGGGCTCAACGGCGGGGCAGGGCGAGCGCGTCGACGACCTCCTGCGTCGCCGGCGACCGGTTCATCGTGATGAAGTGGACCCCCGGCGCCCCCTCGCGGAGCAGCCGCGCCGTGAGCTCGGTGGCGATCTGGACCCCGACGACCCGGACCGCCGCCGGGTCGTCCGCCACCGCGTCGAGCCGATCGGTCACCGCGGTCGGCAGCGGCTGACCGCTGAGCTGGGCCATCCGGGTCAGCTGGGGATAGCTCGTCACCGGCATGATGCTCGGGACGATCGGCAGCCGGGCCCCCCGCGCTGCGACTCGGTCGCGCAGCCGCAGGAAGGCGTCGACGTCGAAGACGAACTGCGTGATCGCGAACTCCGCGCCCGCAGCCTCCTTGCGGACCAGGACCTCGGCGTCGTGGTCGAGGCTGGGCGACTCGGGGTGCTTGTCGGGGAAAGCGGCGACCCCGACGGTGAACCGGCCGAGGGACTTGACGAGGCGGACGAGGTCCTCGGCGTGGTCCAGTCCCTCGGGATGCCGCTGCCAGGGAGTCCCCAGACCCCCGGCCGGGTCACCGCGGATCGCCAGAACGTTGGAGATCCCGGCGGCGGCATACCGGCCGATGACGTGACGCAGTGCGGCGACCGGGGCACCGACGCAGGTGAGGTGCGCCATCGCGGTGAGCGTGGTCTGCGCGGCGATCCGCTCGGTGGCTGTCACGGTGCGGTCGCGGGTCGTGCCGCCGGCGCCATAGGTGACCGAGACGAAGGCCGGGCGGACCCGCTCGAGCCGGCGCACAGCGTCCCAGAGTGTGGCCTCCCCCGCGTCGTCCTTCGGTGGGAAGAACTCGAAGCTCAGGGCCGGGTCCGGGGCGGCGAGCAGGGCCGGGATCGTCGAGAGCGGGGCGTCGGGAGCGCCCTGGCGACGCACATCCGGGCGTGCATCCGGGGGCGTCCCGACGAACGAGGGGTCCGGCGCCATACCTCCAGCGTAGGCACCCGCGGCGGGTGCCCGCGCCGTGGGACCACACCCTGGGCACCCCCGCCGAGGCCGTAGGCTCGGGATCGAACCGCCCGCCCGAAAGGACGCCCCCCTGTGACCGACCCGCTCGACCGAGTCGACCTGCGCCCACGCGTGCAGGCCGTCGTCGATGGCGAGCTGGCGCGGCAGCGCGAGGTGCTCCGCGAGCTGGGCTCCGACCTGGACCACCTCGTCGACGAGGTCGCGGCCCTGCTCAGTGGGGGCAAGCGGCTGCGGGCGGGCTTCGCGTACTGGGGGTACCGGGCCGCGGGTGGGGCGGATAGTTCCGCCCTGGTTCGGCTGGCGACGGCCATGGAGTTTTTCCAGGCCGGCGCCCTGGTCCACGACGATGTCATGGACGACAGCGACACTCGGCGCGGGCGCCCGGCGATCCATCGTGCGGCGCAGGCCTGGCATGACACCCGGGACTGGGGCGGCGACGGCGCACGCTTCGGCGAGGGGGCAGCGATCCTTGCCGGCAACCTTTGCCTGGCCTGGTGCGACGAGCTCTTCGCCGGCTGCGGGCTGCCCGCCGAGGAGCTCGCCCGGGCCCGGCCGGTCTTCGACGTCATGCGGACCCAGCTCATGGGCGGACAGCTCCTCGACCTCGCCGCCCAGGCTCAGGCGTGGGCCGGGCTCGACGCCCCGGGTCGGGCGGCCCAGGCCCGTCGGGTCATCCGGTACAAGAGCGCGAAGTACACCATCGAGCACCCCCTGCTCATCGGGGCCACCGCCGCAGGGGCCGGGCCGGAGCTGCTCGAGGCGCTGTCGGCATACGGGCTGGCGCTCGGGGAGGCCTTCCAGCTGCGCGACGACCTGCTCGGGGTCTTCGGGGACGCCGCGCTGACCGGGAAGCCGGCCGGGGACGACCTGCGGGAGGGCAAGAGGACCCTGCTGGTCGCCCTCGCACTGGAGGAGGCCAGCGCCGAGCAGTCCTCCACCGTCGCGACGCTGCTCGGGCGGGCGGATCTCGACGACGCGGGGGTCGCCGCACTGCGCGCCGTGCTGACCTCGACGGGCGCGGACCGGAAGGTGGAGCAGCACGTCACCGAGGGCGCCGCGGCTGCGCGGGCGGCGCTGGAGCGGGCACCCGGGCTGGACACCGAGTTCCGCCAGGCGCTGAACGACCTCGTGGACGTCGCGACCAGCCGAACGTCCTGACGTCCCGGACCTGGTCCGACGTCGCTCGCCCGTGCGGTGTGGTCGTCCACACGGGACGCGACCGGAGGGCCGGCTCAAGGCCTTCGGCGCAGGTCAGAGCGCGGTGAGCGCTGCCCGGCGGCGAACTTCGGTGCGGTGCCCGGCGAGGGCGTCGATCGGCGCCATCCCCCCGGCCAGCGTCGGGTCGAGGGTGAACAGCCAACGGAGCATCTCCGCGTCGTCCATGCCGCCGTCGGACAGGACGGTCAGGGTGCCGCGCAGCTCGGGTCGCGGACCGGATCCGTCGGCGAACTTCGCCGGGATGTGCAGGGCCCGGTTCGGGCCGAGCCGCAGGGCGAGCAGCTCCTTGTCGCTGAGGTAGGTCCGGACCCGGGTCACGGGGACGCGCCAGCGCTGCGCGAGATCCGGAACGGTGACCCACTCCCCCACCAGGGCTTCGAGCTCGGCAACCTCCGCCGAGTCGAGCCCTGCGCCCGCGCCGGCGCCGGCGTCGGTCAGGGCGGCCGGGTCGCCCCCGTCGGGCGCGCCGACAGGACCCTTCCGTCGTCCAGGATCGGTCCCTCGGGTGGCCTTCGTCACGCCGACAGCCTCGCATCCCCACCCCCAAACCTTCAAAGACACACCTTTAGAACCGTTCTAAAGGTGTGTCTTTGAAGGTTATCCACAGGGTGTGGAGGACACTGCTCACAGAAGCGAGAGGCCCGGACTATGGTTCCTGACCGTTTGATCCGGGTATTGTCACACCAGCCTCATCCGTACCGCACGAACCACACGCCTCACCCGATGCCGCCGACCTACCCAGGGAGTTGTCGAGAGCATGCCGGTCCCGGCCCCCGTCCCCGCCCTTCCTCCTGCCGCCACGATCGCCCCGCCGATGACGGTCCTCACCTCAGCGACTCGGTGGGCGCCATACGTCGTCCGCACCGGGGACACCCTGTGGGATATCGCCCAGCGCACCCACACCACGGTCGGCACCCTCGTCGCACACAACCGCCTGCCCAACGGTGGCGCCCACCTCGTCCCCGGTCAGGTGCTCCAGGTGCCGTCATCGGCCAGCACCGCGCGCCCGCGCGGCACCGCTGCCCCGCGACCGGTGCCCTCCCGCACCTATGTCGTCCGGCGCGGCGACACCCTGACCGCCATCGCCGCAAGGTTCCGCGTCCCGGTCGGCTCGCTCGCCCGCGCGAACCGCGTGTCGAACCCCCACGTCATCCGGGTCGGCCAGCGCCTCGCGGTCCCCGGGGCGAAACCGAGCACCCCGGTGGCCAAGCCCGCCGCGGTACCGGACACCTTCCTCGGTCGCACCTACCCCGCGGCCGTCGCCCATTCGGCGGCGCACAACCGGGCGGTCCTCGCCAAGGCCCCGGTGCCGACTCGGGCACAGACCCGGACGCTGCTCATCGCGGCCGCGCGCGCCCAGGGCGTCGACCCCCGCCTCGTCTTGGCGATCGCCTGGCAGGAGTCCGGCTGGAACCAGCGCCTCGTCTCCCCGGCCAACGCGATCGGGATCATGCAGGTCATCCCCAGCTCGGGCCAGTGGGCCTCGTCGATGGTCGGGCGCAAGCTCAACCTGCTCGACCCCCGCGACAATGTCACCGCCGGGGTGGCCATCATCCGGTCCTTGCTCCGGTCGGCCGACAACACCCAGCAGGCCGTCGCGGGCTACTACCAGGGGCTCGCCGGTGTCCGCCAGAACGGCATGTATGCCGACACGCGGCAGTATGTCGCCAATGTCCTCGCCATCCGCGCCCGGATGCGCTGACCGCGTCCGCTCCGGCCCGGCGGAACGGCCGGCCAAGCCTCGCTCCGTAGAATCGACCCCGTGTCCCTGCCCCCGCGCACCGAGCCCGGCCGTCTGCTCGACGGCCGCTATCGGCTGCTGACCCACCTCGCCGACGGGGGGATGGCGAGCGTCTGGCTCGCATTGGACGAGCGGCTCGAGCGCGAGGTGGCGCTGAAGATCATGCGCTCGGGTCTGGCTGCGGACCCCGAGTTCGTCGAGCGCTTCCGCCAGGAGGCCCGGTCGGCCGCGCGGCTGAGCCACCCCGGCCTCGTCGCGATGTTCGACCAAGGGCGCGACGGCGACGACATGTTCCTCGTCATGGAGTTCGTTCCGGGGCGGACCCTGCGCCAGCTGGTCACCGACGAGGCCCCGGTCGGACCCGGACCGGCGCTCGACATCATCGACCGGGTGCTCGACGCGCTGGCCGCGGCGCACCGGGCCGGGATGGTCCATCGGGACGTCAAGCCCGAGAATGTCATCGTCCGCCACGACGGCTCGCTCAAGGTGGCCGACTTCGGCCTCACCAGAGCGGTCGCGGCGGCGACGACCGGGGGCCAGCCCGGCGTCCTGCTGGGCACGGTGTCGTACCTGTCCCCCGAGCAGGTCGAGCACGGCAGCGCCGACGCCCGCTCGGATGTCTACGCCTGCGGGCTGATCCTCTACGAGCTGCTGACGGGGCGGAAGGCCTTCGACGGCGAGACTGCGATCCACGTCGCCTACCAGCACGTTCACGGCAGCGTCCCGGCCCCGTCGACGACCGTTCCCGAGCTGCCGGAGGCCCTCGACCGTCTTGTCGCCCTGGCGACGGCCCGCGACCCGGGCCAGCGCCCCGACAACGCCGCGGACCTGCTCGTCGAGGTCCGCCGGACCAGGTCGATCCTCGGCCTGCCCGCCCTCCTCGCCCCGGTCGCGACGACGACCGCCCGGCTCGACATCTCCCCGCTCTCGTCCAACGGCGACGCGCAGGCCACCGCTCCGGTCACCACGGCCGACCCCGACGGCACCGTGCCCAGGCCCACAGCGGACCCGACGACCGGTCGACCTCCCGACCCCCCACCGAGTCTGGTCGACGTCGCGGACGGAGCGTCCCACGACGGGGCGCACGGCGGATCAGCGTCGCTCGACCGCACCGCCGCCCTCCCGATCGTCCGCGAGCAGGACGCTCTCCCCCAGCCGCCGGCCGCGACCACCGAGCCAAGGCGCCGACGCCTCCTCCTGCCCGTTCTGCTGCTCCTCCTAGCCCTCGGCGCGGGCGCAGGCTGGTGGTTCCTCCTCGGCCCGGGTGCGACGACGGTGGTCCCCAAGGTCGCCACCCTCCAGCTCACCGACGCCCAGGCCGCCCTCGCGGCGAACCACCTCGTGGGGTCGGTCACCGAGGTCTTCGACGAGACCGTCCCGAAGGGCCAGGTCATCTCGTCCGCCCCAGCGGCCGGCGCAAGCCTTCACCGCGGCGACACGGTCGCCCTGACCACCTCCAAGGGCCAGGAGAGGTATGCCGCCCCCGCGCTGGTCAAGACCAAGGCGGCCGACGCCAAGGCTGTCCTCGCTGGGGTGAACCTCGCTCTCGGGACGAGCACTGCGGCATACGACGAGACGATCCCCGAGGGGAGCATCGTCTCGCAGGACCCGCCCGCCGGGACCGCGATGAAGCGCGGTGCCCCCGTCTCGATCGTCGTGAGCAAGGGACGCGAGCCGATCCCGATCGCCGACTGGCGGGGCAAGCCAATGGCCGACGCGGTGGCCGCGCTGACCAAGGCGGGCCTGAAGGTCACCCAGGGCACGCCGGCGAACAGCGACACCGTTGCCAAGGGCAATGTCCTCGAGCAGAGCCCGGTCAAGGGCACCCTTTTCAAAGGGGACACCGTCACCCTCGTCGAGTCGAAGGGCCCGGTGCTCGTTCAGGTCCCCAATGTGGTGAGCATGCAGCGCACCAAGGCGGTCAAAGCCCTCGAGGCCCTGGGCTTCCGGGTCAACGTGGAGAACCTCTTCGGCGGCTTCTTCGGGACGGTCCGCTTCCAGGACCCAGCCGGTGGCTCGATGGCGCCGAAGGGCTCGACGGTCACCATCCGGGTGGTCTGATCAGCGTCGCCGTGTCCCCGCCGCAAGGGTGGCGGTGAGCACGTCGACCGCGTATGACGTGGCAGCCTCGTCGACGTCCAGATGCCAGACCAGCCGCACTGCAGTGGGGCTGACGGCATACCCTCGCACGCCTGCCTCGGCGAGGGCCGCGACGAAGGCGGGCGCCTCCCACCCGACCGCAGCGGCGTCGAGGACGACGATATTCGTCTCGACCGTGGCGGGGTCGACGCAGCCCGGGGCCGCCTCAGCACAGGCCTGCGCGGCCCGGCGGGCCCGGTCGTGGTCGTCGGCCAGCCGCTCGATGTGGTGGTCCAGCGCCCAGAGGCCCGCCGCCGCGAGGATGCCCACCTGCCGCATCCCGCCGCCGAGCCGCTTGCGCCAGACCCGGGCCTCGGCGACCGCGTCAGCGGAACCGACCAGGACCGACCCGACGGGCGCACCGAGCCCCTTGCTCAGGCAGACCGACACGGTGTCCGCGCAGTCGCCGTAGTCGGCGAGCGGGACCCCCGAGGCGACGTGCGCGTTCCACAGCCGGGCCCCGTCGAGGTGCATCGCCACCCCTTCGCGCTCGGTTGCGGCCCGGACCGCCCGCAGCGCCGACAGCGGCTGCACCGTCCCGCCGCCGAAGTTGTGGGTGTTCTCGACACAGACCAGCGAGGTGCACACCTGGTAGGGCCCGACACCGGTGACGACCATGGACAGCGGGGCCACCGGGTCGAGCAGGCCCCGGGGCGCCGACCAGGTCCGGCTGGTCACCCCCGACAGCACCGCTGCCGCACCCAGCTCGGCGCGCACGACGTGGGCCAGCGAGTCGGCGAGCAGCTCCTCACCGGGCTGGCAGTGCACCCGGACCCCGAGCTGGTTGGCCATCGACCCGGTCGGGGTGAACAGCCCGGCCTCGTGGCCAAGCAGGGTCGCGACCCGTTCCTCCAGCGCCCGAACCGTGGGGTCCTCACCGAAGACGTCGTCCCCGACCTCGGCGCCGGCCATGGCGGCGCGCATCCCCTGGGTCGGTGCGGTGAGGGTGTCCGAGAGCAGGTCGGCACGGTATGACGGCATGGGTTCAGTCCTGGGAGAGCATCTCGGCCACGAGGAACGCGAGCTCCAAAGCCTGTTGGTGGTTGAGGCGTGGGTCGCACACCGTCTCGTAGCGCTTCTCGAGGTCTGCGGCGAGGATCTTCTCGGCCCCCCCGAGGCACTCGGTGACGTCATTGCCGGTCAGCTCGACGTGGATGCCGCCGGGGTGGGTGCCGAGGCCCCGATGGACCTCGAAGAAGCCCCTGACCTCGTCGACGACGTCGTCGAAGTCGCGCGTCTTGTAGCCGGTGGTCGACTCGAAGGTGTTGCCGTGCATCGGGTCGCAGATCCACACCACGCTCGCGCCCTCGGCGGTGACCCGCTCGACGAGGGGCGGCAGGGCATCGCGGACCTTCCCGGCGCCCATCCGAGTGATGAAGGTCAGCCGCCCCGGGGTGCGCTGCGGGTCGAGCTTGTCGATGACCTTGACGACATACTCCGGGTCGGCCTTGGGGCTGAGCTTGACCCCGATGGGGTTGTGGATGCGGGAGACGAACTCCAGGTGAGCGCCGTCGAGCTCGCGGGTGCGCTCACCGACCCAGACCATGTGGCCCGAGGTGTCGTAGGGGCGCCCGGTGCGCGAGTCGATCCGGGTCAGCGCCGCCTCGTACTCCAGCAGCAGCGCCTCATGGGCCGCGAAGAACTCGACGGTGCGCATCGCCTCGAAGTCGGCACCGCAGGCGGCCATGAAACGCATCGCCTTGTCGATGTGTTTGGCCAGCGCCTCGTACCGGGCGTTCGCTCCGCTGGCGACGAAGCCCTTGTTCCAGTCGTGGACGTGCCGCAGGTCGGCATACCCACCGGTGGTGAAGGCGCGCACGAGGTTGAGGGTTGCCGCCGACGCGTGGTACCCGCGCACCATCCGGTGCGGGTCGGGGGTGCGGGCCTCTTCGGTGAACTCGAAGTCGTTGACCATGTCCCCGCGGTATGCCGGCAAGGTGACCCCGCCGCGGGTCTCGGTCGGGGCGGAGCGCGGCTTGGTGTACTGCCCGGCCATCCGACCCATCTTGACCACCGGGAGCGAGGCCCCGTAGGTGAGCACCGCGGCCATCTGCAGGACGGTCTTGATCCGGTCACGGATGTTGTCGGCGGTGGCGTAGGCGAAGGTCTCGGCGCAGTCGCCGCCCTGGAGGACGAAGGCCTGTCCGGCGGCGACGGCGGCCAGCCGCTGGGTGAGGATGTCGCACTCGCCGGCGAAGACGAGCGGGGGCATGATCCGCAGCGTGGCGAGCGCCTGGTCGAGGCTGGCGACGTCCGGCCACTGGGGCTGCTGGTTCGCCGGGAGAGCCCGCCAGGCCTGGAGGTCGGCCAGGACGTGCGGGTCAGGGGCAATGCTCACCCGCATAGCCTAGGCGCGCCCGAGGGCCGGTCGGTGCAGGGTCCGCGGTGTGGTCGACCGCGCGGGTGGTGGCGAGCTGGGTGGGCGTACCGTTCTCGCCGTGACCTTCTCCGTCGTCGCTCGCGTCGGCCCGGCGTATGGCGTCGCCGTCGCCAGCAAGTTCCTCGCGGTCGGCACTGTCGTCCCGGCGGCCCGGATCGGGGTGGGCGCGGTGGCGACCCAGTCTTTTGCGAAGGTGTCCTTCAAGGCCGACGGGCTGGCCCTGCTCGCCGACGGGGTGTCAGCGGCCGAGGCCGCTCGGCGGCTGCTCGCCTCGGACCTAGGGCGGGAGGAGCGCCAGCTCGGCATCGTCGGTGCACGGGATGCGGCGACCTTCACCGGCTCCGGCTGTATGGCGTGGGCCGGCGGGGTCTGCGGCTCGGACCCCGAGGCGGATGAGGCGTACGCGATCCAGGGGAATATCCTCACCGGGCCCGAGGTCGTGGCGGAGATGGAGCGGGCCTGGCTGGGATCGAGCGGCCTCCCGTTCGAGCGGCGGCTCCTCGCGGCGCTGCTGGCCGGGGATGCCGCCGGCGGCGACCGTCGGGGACGCCAAGGGGCTGCGGTGTATGCCGTCGCCCCCGGCGCCGGATATGACGGATGCGGGGTGGTCTCCGACCTGCGTGTCGACGACCACCCGGACGCGACCCGGGAGCTGGCGCGGCTCCAGGACCTGTCCGACCTGTACTTCGGCCACCCCGAGGACGTCAGCCCGCTGACCGGAGCGCTCGCCGACGAGGTCCGGGCCCTGCTGGCGGCCGCCGGGTACAGCGTGGCTGCGGGGGCTGAGGCGGCGGGGGCCGAGGCTGAGGCGGCGGGGGCCGCGGCGCTGGACGAGGCGCTCGGTCAGTGGGCCGGCGTCGAGAATCTCGAGCTGCGCCTCGTGCCGGGTGGGATCGACGCCCGCGTCTTGGCCTACCTCCGCGCCCTACCGGAACAGGGACGTCTTCAGAGGCCTTGACGCACCTTTGGTGGCCTTTCTCACGGGGTGACTTTGCGAGTCATCCACACGAGTCAGGCGGCGGGGTTCGGGTCATCCACCAAGGTCAGGCGGCGGGGTTGCGGTCCTCGCCGAGCTCTGCAGCGTCGAGTGCGTCCTCGAGGTCGTCGGCGGCCCGGCCCGGGCGGGCGGCCTCCTGGAGCTGAACGGCGCGGATCCGCGCGGTGCGCAGGAGGCGGTCCTTCATCGACGTCGCATACATGTCGACATACTCCTGCCCGGACAGGCGCATCAGCTCGTACATGATCTCGTCGGTCACGGCGCGCAGGACGAACCGGTCGTCCTCCATCCCCTCGTAGCGGGAGAAGTCGAGCGGCGCACCGATGCGGACCCCGATGCGCATGATCTTGGGGACCTTCTTGCCGGTCGGCTGAGCCTTGTCGGTCCCGATCATCGCCACCGGGAGGACCGGCACGCCGGCCTCCAGAGCGATGCGCGCAACACCGGTCCGCCCACGGTAGAGACGACCGTCGGGTGAGCGGGTGCCTTCCGGGTAGATGCCGAGGAGCTGTCCGCGGCGTAGGACCCGAAGCCCGGAGCTGAGGGCCGCCTCTCCGGCCTTCCCGCCGGAGCGGTCGATGGGGAGCTGACCGATGCCTCGGAAGAAGGCGGCGGTGAGCCGGCCCTTGATGCCTTTGCCGGTGAAGTAGTCCGACTTCGCCAGGAAGGTCATCCGGCGGGGGACCACGAGGGGCAGGAAGACCGAGTCGGAGAAGGACAGGTGGTTGCTGGCGAAGATCGCCGGACCCGACTCGGGGATGTGCTCTTGTCCCTCGACCCATGGACGGAAGAGCAACCGCGCTATCGGCCCGATGACCAGCATCTTGAGCACCCAGTAGAACACCTGGTCTCCTCAGCGTTATGTGACCCGCGGCACTATACGGTAACGCACCCTGGGGGCGTCGCTGACGACGGAAGGTGGCGGCTCCGGTGCCCCGCCGTGCGAAGATCGGTGCCGTGAGCGAGCGAGCCAATGGCGACGAGGAGCTCGACGCTCGCTGGGCGGATATCGTCGCCAACTGGGACGATCCGGCGCCGCCGAGCCACGACGATCTCGACGGAGCGCGGGCCTTCGACGCTCCGGCGGCCGACCCGGGGCCGGAGCCCTCGGACTCGGCCTTCGGTTCAGGCACGGCGAGTGGCGCGTCGCCGGCATACCGGGGTGTGCCCGAGGCTGCCGAGGGCGTAGATGCCGGACGTACCGACCCGATCGAGGCCGGCTGGCGAGCCTACGAGCCCCCTGCCGATGACGAGCACTGGAGCCCCCCGGATCCCGAGCCGCTCCCCCCGTCTCAGGATCTCGGCTTCTGGATCCCTACGGTGGGACTGGGCGGGGGGGTGTGCCTGCTCCTCTTCGCGGTCCTCATCCGCCCGGACAATGCCGGCTGGTATGCCGGCCTGGCCCTCGCAGGGATGGTCGTCGGCTTTGTGACCATGCTCCGGCGCGGTGGGGGTAGCTCCCCTGAGGACAACTTCGGGATCAAGCTGTAGGGCTGCCTGGACGCCACCTAGCAACCGAGGCGTCCCGGTAACCGAGCGGCGCGGCGACTGGGAAGGCATTTGGCGGGGCTACGACATACCGCCTGGCGCGACCGCCCGTGATGGAGTCGCTGCCACCGCCTCCGGCCACGACCGGGACCTCCTTCCCGCCGCCTATGCCGTGCTCCGCATTTCGGAGCAACACCTCTCTGCTCCCCATCCGGAAGCAGGGGGCTGTTGCACCGCCGCTGGGAGCAGCGTCGCCGCACCAACCGGGAAACAGGCCCAGGTGCGTCTCGGGTGAACCGGCCTAGCGTTCGTCGAGGGCTTGTGCGGGACGTGTTCGACGCTGACGGGCTCGTTGGGCGCACGGCGTCCGTCGTCAGGCTGCTGAACGGGCATCGGTGACAGGCATCCCGCGCAGGCACCGAGATCCTGAGGTCTCTGCACCGAGCAACGGAGCAGAGAGCCATTGCGTCGAGATGTGGAGCACGGCATAGGGCCTCAAGAGGCCCCTCTCGGCGTCCTTCCGGGGGCGAGGTGCGGCCCGAACCTGCAGTCTCCGCTGAGCGCTACACCGACGAAGAGCTTCGGGCGCCGCCTTCGCCGCGGGTCAGGTCAGCGGCGCCGATCAGGCCGGCCTCGCTTCCCAGCTGGGCGGCCACGATCCGCGCCTCGGGCCGATAGCCGCGACCGGTCAGCTGACGCCGGAAGGCCTCCCGAGCGGGACCGAGCAGCAGCTCGCCAGCCGCGCTGACCCCTCCGCCCACGACGAAGGTGCCGGGGTCAAAGGCGGCAGCGAGGTTGGCGATACCGAGACCGAGCCACTCTCCGATCTCCCGGATGAGCTCGACGGCCGCGGCGTCTCCTCGATGCGCCGACTCGGTGATTGCGGGTCCGGTGAGGTTGTCGACGTCCCCGACATACGCCTTGAGCTCCTCGACGATCGGCGACCGAGCCAGCAGCAGCGCCCGAGCCTCGCGCACCAGGGCGTTCCCGCTGGCGTACTGCTCCCAGCAGCCGCGGTTCCCGCACTCGCAGCGCACCCCGTTGGGGACGACCTGCATGTGGCCGTACTCCCCCGCCATGCCGTGGCGTCCACGCTCGACGCGACCGTTGACGACGATGCCGCCGCCGATACCAGTTCCGAGGGTGATCATCATGAGGTGAGACTCGCCGCGGGCCGCACCGAACCGGTACTCGGCCCACGCGGCGGCGTTCGCGTCGTTGTCCACCGTCACCGGGCCGGGAACCCGGGCCGCCAGGGCGTCCCGCAGCGGCTCCTGACGCCAGGACAGATGGGGGGCGAAGACAACCGTTGCCCGGTCGGCAGCGACGAAGCCCGCCGCGCCAATGCCGACGCCGACGATCTCGGCACCTCCAGCGCGGCCCAACAGCTCGTCGACCACCTCGACGATGGTGTCCTCGACGACCGCGGGGGACGTCGAGCGGTGCGGCGTGTCCCGGCGCATCCGCTCGAGGATCTGCCCCTCCTCGTCGACCAGACCACCGGCAACTTTCGTCCCGCCGATGTCGATGCCGATCGCGAGCTGCGTCATACCAAGTGTCCTTCCTCGCCGTCGAAGTGGTCGCCTTCGTCAGAATGTGGCGCGGCCGCGCCGCCCGCAGAGTCTGGTGCCGCCGCGCCGCCAGTGCGGGCCGCCGCCTCGCTCGCCCCCGCCTGGTCGGCCGGCCAGGAGCGGGACCGGTCGTCGGCAAAAGCACGCAACGATGTTGCGACGTCGGCCACGAGATCGGCCAGCGCGAGGATCACCTCGGGCCGTTTGTCACGAAGAATCCGCAGCCCTAGACATACCGGGCAGATCCGGCACTCGGGCGCCATACCTGAGCCGCACGTGCACGGCTCGCCCGCCGCGGCCGGCGACCCACCGGACCCGCGGGGACCTTCGCGGCGCGGCTCGTACCGGTGCCCGACCCCCTCCGGGGGCACCACGGCACCGAGCGCCTGCAACAGCCGAGCGGCCTCGTCGGCCACCGTGCCCACCTCGGGTGGGCGCTCCTCATCACTCACGTCAACGGCTGGGCGCGTAGCAAGCCCAGCTCACTCCTTCCGGTCGTCAGCCCTCGACCCGTGACTTCAGGGAGCGCAGGGCCGTGTCGACGATGGCCTTCTCGGCCTTGCGGCGCAGCAGCCCAAGCATCGGGATCATCAGCTCGACGGTCAGGCGGTAGGTCACCGCCGTGCCCTCCGGTATGGCGCTCAACGTGTAGATGCCGTCCATGGCCCGAAGGGTGGAGGCCTCGACCAGGGTCCAGGAGACCGCGCCCGTGCCGTCCTCGACGACATCCCAGTCATAGTCGAACAGGCAGGCGTCCTTGATGACGCCGGCGTCGAAGTACAGCCGCGCCTGGTCGGGCCATCCGTCACCGTCTTCGGCGAGGATCTCGACCTTCTTGACGTCCCCGGCCCACTCGGGGTAGCGGGCCAGGTCGGCGATGACATCGAGCACGTGCGCCGCGGGGGCGTTGACGACGATGCTGGACTCGGTGCTCTCGGCCATGGCGGAAGGCTACCCCGTGCATGATGACGTGAGTCACGACCCCCGGTTCCGCAATGCTCGATATCGTCGGGACGAGAGCCTTGACCCACCCGGGTCCCTCTTCCCAGGGCTACAAAGGAGCGGCAGACCCGTGCAGGAACACCTCGTCCCCCCGGCAGTCCCCTCGACGACAACCGGCAATCTCGCGGACCTTCCGTTCCGGAACGCCGCGCGTCGACCGGACCACGTCGTTGCCGCCCGCCCCGTCGACGGCCAGTGGCAGGACGTGACAGCGGCCCGCTTCGCCGACGACGTGGCAGCCCTTGCGAAGGGGCTCATCGCCGCCGGCATCCAGCCCGGTGAGCGGGTCGGGCTGATGAGCAAGACGCGCTACGAGTGGACCCTGGCCGACTTCGCGATCTGGGCAGCCGGCGGGGTCGTCGTCCCGATCTACGAGACCTCCTCCGCCGAGCAGGTCCGCTGGATCCTCGCCGACTCCGAGGCCGTCGCGGTCATCCTCGAGACCCCTCACCATGAGGCTGTCGTCGCCGAGGTGCGTTCCGACCTCGCCGGCCTTCGCTCGGTCTGGCAGATCGACGGCGGCGCCATCGCTGACCTGGCTGCGAGCGGGTCATCGGTCTCCCCGGAGGACCTCGAGACCCGCCGCGCCGTCAGCGACCGCGCCACGGTGGCCACGATCATCTACACCTCGGGGACGACGGGCCGACCGAAGGGCTGTGAGCTCACTCACGGCAACCTGCGCGACCTCGCGGAGAACACCACAGCACGGCTGGCGGGGATCGTCGCCGCGCCGGAGGCATCGACCCTGCTCTTCTTGCCGCTCGCGCATGTCTTCGCCCGGTTCATCGAGGTGCTCTGCATCGAGTCCGGTGCCAAGCTCGCGCACTCCAGCGACCTCAAGAACCTCCTCGGGGACCTCGCGAGCTACCAGCCCACCTTCGTCCTCGCCGTCCCGCGAGTGTTCGAGAAGATCTACAACTCGAGCGAGCAGAAGGCGACCGCCGGAGGCAAGGGGGCGATCTTCGCCGCGGCCACCGCGACGGCGATCGCCTACAGCGAGGCCCTCGACGCCGGATCGGTCGGCCTTGTCCTGCGGATCAAGCATCTGATCTTCGATCGTCTGGTGTTCGGAAAGATCCGTGCCGCGATGGGCGGGAAGGTCCAGTGGGCCGTCTCGGGCGGGGCGCCCCTCGGCACCCGCCTCGGCCACTACTTCCGGGGAGTCGGGGTGACGATCCTCGAGGGCTATGGACTGACCGAGACCACCGCCCCTGCCACGGTGAACACCCCTGAGCTGGCGAAGATCGGCACGGTCGGCCCGCCCCTGCCGGGGGTAGGGATCCGGATTGCCGACGACGGCGAGATCCTCATCAAGGGGATCAACGTCTTCCGCGGCTACCACAACAATCCGGAGGCGAGCAGCGCCGCCTTCAGCGACGGGTGGTTCTGCACTGGTGACATCGGTGAGCTCGACTCCGAGGGCTATCTCAAGATCACCGGGCGCAAGAAGGAGATCCTCGTGACGGCCGGGGGCAAGAATGTCGCCCCCGCGGTCCTGGAGGACGCCCTGCGCGCCCACCCCCTCGTGTCGCAATGCGTCGTCGTCGGCGACGGCAAGCCGTTCGTCGGCGCCCTGATCACCCTCGACGCGGAGATGTGGCCGGGTTGGGCGGCGAATGCCGGGGTGGACGTCCCCCTGGAGAAGGCGAAGACGGACCCGACCGTGCTCGCTGCCCTGCAGTCCGCCGTCGACACCGCGAACCGCAGCGTCAGCAAGGCCGAGTCGATCCGCAAGTTCGCGGTCCTCGACGGCGACTTCACCGAGGAGAACGGCTATCTGACCCCGTCGTTGAAGCTGCGCCGCAATGTCGTCATGCGCGACTTCGCCGACGAGGTCGAGGCCCTCTACGGCGGCTGATCCCGGCCCACACGAGGCTACGCCCCGGCCCTGTCGTCGGTGGCGCTGCTGTCGTCGTCTCGACCGCCGTCGGCCCGACCGCCGTCCGCCCGACCGCAGGTCGCCCTACCGCAGGTCGGCCAGGTCGCTCTGCCATGCCCGGACCAGCTCTGGGACAGTCAGCCCGAAGGCCGCCCGCAGCTGGGGCGCACAGTCCAGGTCGGCGTCCCCTTCGGCCGCGCAGCCGCGCGCCAGCGCGACCACCGCGGCCAGGTCGCGGCGACTCACCAGGACTCGGGTGGCCCGCCACGACATGAGGTATGCCGCCTGGACGTCCGCGGCGCCAGGGTCGAGCGCCGCAGCGCTCGGCAATGCAGTAGGCATCGGATGGCTGCCCAGCCAGCGCACCAGCGGATCGGCGAGCGTGCCCAGCGGGATTCCAATATCGGCATACGAGAGCTCTTGGGCCAATCCCTCCTCGAGCCAGACCGGTAGCCGCCCCGTCGCCTCGGCCCGGAGCGCGACGTGGGCGACCTCGTGGGTGATGACCGCGCGCCGGCCCGCTGGCGTGAGACCGGACGCGCGCGGTGGCACAAGGTAGACGGTGACCCCGACCCGCTCCCCCGCCGAGTCGTCCGGCCCCACCGTGAGGGCCCCGACATCGGCGGACGCGCCCGACGCGGTCCCGGTCAGCGCACCGAGCTCGGGAAGGCTGGCCGGAGCGACCAGCAGGACCTGGGGAGGCGCCCCGAACGCGGCACCGACGGTATGGCGCGCCGCGCTGAGATCGGCGACCACGGCGTCGGTCGCGGCCGCGTCGAGGCCCGAGACGACGACCTGGCCGGGAGCAGAGCGCACCACCGAGCCGTCCACCGCCCAGGGCGGCCCGCCCTCGACGCCTTTCTCGTCCGCCACGACCCATCCGGACGAGGACCTCGCCAGGACCCAGTCGACGACCGCCTCGCGGGGCCCGTCGCCCAGAGCGACAAGCCGGTACCCCAGGGTCACCCGCACCAGCCACCGCGGAGCCGTAGGCGTCGACCCGGCCGCCTCGGCGACCGCGTGCGAGGCACGCAGCGTCAGCTCGGTCACCCCGAGGTCGAGCATCCGGTGCAGCACGGCAGACGTGCCTCCGGACTCGGCCCAGGCAGCCTCCCGGGCCGACGGATCGGTGCTTACCAAGGCGCGTGCACGTCGCTGGACGACCGCGGCCACCTCTTCGGGCGCCGGCGCGCTGCCCACGCCGGTGCCCGTGGTCAGGCCGGCCGGGCTGCCGGAAGACTCGACGCCGACGACCGGCCCAGCGCACCCCGACGCGGCGACGGCGGCGAGCACCGCTACCGCCGCCCGACGAAGGGTCGACCGCCACACCGAGGTCACCCGGCAGCGCGCCTCGCCGGGGTCACCCGCTCGGCGACGACCCGGGACGCCGCCCGATGGCTCACCAGGCCCGCCTCGACGAAGACCGACACGGCCCGCCGCTCCGCCTCGTCGAGGGGCAGGACAGCACGCCCCTCGATCTGCAGCAGCACCGTGACCACGCACTCGTCGCAGTGCTGCCCTCGGACCGGGCAGGTCTGACAGTCCATCAGCATGTCGACCACCTCCACCTGGGGGCGAGGCCATCGTGCCCTCGCACCATTTCCCACTGCGTCATACGACCACCGTATTCACGACCACTGACAACCCTCCCCGACAGCCTGACCCAACCACGAGAGAGGCCACCCCGCGTGGCAGCGAAGGGTTGTCGGCGCCGGGTCGTAGCGTCCTTTCCATGTACGCGGTCCAGGCCACCTTCGCCGACCTCGGCACCCCGCTGTCCGGGGTGACCTTCGTCGTCGTCGACCTGGAGACCACTGGGGGCTCCGCCTCCGCGTGCGAGATCACCGAGGTCGGAGCGGTCAAGGTCCGCGGTGGCGAGGTGCTCGGTGAGTTCCAGACGCTGGTCAACCCCGGCGCCCCGATTCCGCCGTTCATCAGCGTGCTCACCGGCATCTCCGACGTCATGGTGGCCTCGGCGCCGCGCATCGACGCGGTGCTGCCGGCCTTCCTCGAGTTCGCCCGTGACAGTGTCCTCGTCGCGCACAACGCCGGCTTCGACGTCTCCTTCCTTCGCGCTGCGGCCACTCGGACCGGGCACCTGTGGCCAGGCTTCCGAGTCGTCGACACCGTCCACCTCGCCCGCCATCTGGTCAGCTCGGACGAGGCCCACAACCGCAAGCTGAGCACTCTCGCGGGTCTGTTCGCCGCGACGACGACGCCGAACCACCGAGCGCTGTCCGACGCGCGCGCCACCGTCGACGTCCTGCACGCCCTCATCGGCCGGGTGGGCAACCAGGGCGTCCACACCCTCGAAGAGCTGCTCAGCTATTCCACCCGGGTCAGTCCGGCCCAGCGCCGCAAGCGCTTCCTTGCCGACGGGCTGCCGCCCCAGCCCGGGGTCTACGTCTTCAAGGACGCTCGGGGCCGGCCGCTCTATGTCGGCACGTCGACGAATATCCACCGCCGGGTCCGGTCCTACTTCACCGCCTCGGAGCAGCGCTCCCGGATGGCCCAGATGGTCACCCTGGCTCACTCGGTGCAGCCGATCGTCTGCCAGACCGGGCTCGAGGCCCAGGTCCGCGAGCTGCGCCTCATCGCTGAGCACCGCCCCCGGTTCAACCGTCGGTCCACCCGGCCGGACCGCGCCTGGTGGGTCACCCTCACCGCCGAACGCTTCCCCCGGCTCACCATCGTCCGCTCGCTTCGCGCGGGCGGCCATTACCTCGGCCCGTATGCCGGCAAGGCCTCCGCCGAGGCAGCGGTTGCCGCCCTCCAGGAGGTCCTCGCGCTGCGCCAGTGCACGACCCGGCTGACCCGACGCCCGCAGGAGTACGGCTGCATCCTCGCCGAGATGGGTCGCTGCGGGTCGCCGTGCACCGGCGAGCAGAGCGAGGCGGAGTACGCCGTCCTCGCCGACTCGGTGCTCGACCTCATCCGCGGCGCCAGTCGTCATCCGGTGCAGGCGCTGGCCGAGAAGATGGCGCTGCTGGCGAGCCAGGAACGCTACGAGGAGGCCGCCGTCCTCCGGGACCGGGGTGCCGTCCTGGTCCGTGGGTTGCGCCGGGCCCAACGGCTCGGCCCGTTCAGCGCGCTGCCGGAGGTCGTCGCGGCGCGGCCACTCTCCGCCGGCGGCTGGGAGCTGGTCTGCATCCGGTACGGCCGGCTCGCCGGTGCCAGCACCAGCCCGCGTGGGGCCGACCCCATGCCGTATGTCGCCGCCTTGTGTCAGACAGCAGAGGTGGTCGACCCGCCCGTCGGCCCCCGACCCGCGGCCACCGTCGAGGAGGCCGAGCTGCTGCTGCGCTGGCTCGAGGAGCCTGGCACGAGGCTGGTGCGCCTCGACGGGGAGTGGGCGAGCCCCGTGGCCGCTGCGGCCGCCGTCGCCGACACACTGGGCGGCCGGTCCCACCCGACCCGGGCCCAGGCGTCCTGATCGTGGCGCGGCTAGGCTGGCACTCGTGATCACCGCGATCGTTCTCATCCACTGCGACGTCGACCGCATCCCCGAGGTCGCCCAAGAGATCGCCGAGCTCGACGGGGTCACCGAGGTCTATTCCGTCGCCGGGGATGTCGACCTCGTGGCGATCGTCCGGGTCCACGAACACGACGCCCTCGCCGACGTCATCGCCGACCGGCTCGGCAAGGTCAACGGCGTCCGACGCACGGCGACGCATATCGCCTTCCGTACCTACTCACGGCACGACCTCGAGGCCGCCTTCAGCCTCGGGCTGGACTGACCTCCGGGCCGCCCCAGGCCGACCTCTGAGCGGTCCCCGAACCTCTGAGCGGTCCCCGAGTGGGCCGGCGGGCCGCCCCCGGCTGAACGGCGAGCCGACATAGCCGGCGCCCGAGTCGAGTGGGCGGTCGCGGAGCCACTCGCTGGCGCGCCTGGCAGGGCCGCCCTACCGTCGGCGGCTGGCCGCTACCCACCGGTCAAGCGCAGCCGCGGCGGACCCGTCGTCCAGCGCAGCCGCGGCCCGGGCCATCCCGGCCCTGACGTCTCGGTGCAGGGACTCGGTGTCGTGGCCCGAGTCCGCAGCGGTGACGGCCAGCGCCAGACCGGTGTTGAGCACAACCGCGTCACGGACCGGGCCGGGCGCACCGGCGAAGACCTCGCGGACCACTGCCGCGTTGTGGGCCGCGTCCCCGCCGCGCAGCGCCGACGTGGGGTGCAGGTCGAGGCCGAGGCGCTGCGGGTCGAGGGTGTGCTCACGAGTCTGGCCGCCCCGGACCCACCACACCGACGAGGTGGTGGCCGTCGTCAGCTCGTCGAGGCCGTCGTCGCCCCGGAAGACTGCGGCGTCGCGGCCCCGCTCGGCGAAGACGCCGGCGAGGATGGCGGCCATCCGCCGGTCGACCACACCGACGGCGGCATACGTCGGCTGGCCGGGGTTGGTGAGCGGACCGAGGAAGTTGAAGACGGTTCCCACCCCGAGCTCGCGGCGGGCCACCGCAGCGTGACGCATCGAGGGGTGGAAGGCCTGGGCGAAACAGAAGGTGATCCCGGCCTCGCTGGCCAGCTCGGCGACCCGCCCCGGCGGTAGCGAGAGGTCGACACCCAAGGCCTCGAGGACATCGGCAGACCCTGACGCCGACGAGGCGGCCCGGTTGCCGTGCTTGACGATGCGGACCCCACAGCCGGCCGCCACGACCGCCGACATCGTCGAGATGTTCACCGTGTGAGCGCGGTCGCCCCCCGTGCCGACGATGTCCAGACTCGGCCCGGGCACCTCGATCCGCACCGCATGGGCGAGCATCGTGTCGGCCAAGGCCCGCACCTCACCGATGGTCTCGCCCTTGGCTCGAAGGCCGATGAGGAAGCCGGCGACCTGGACCGGGGTTGCCTCGCCGGCCATGATCTCGCCCATCGCCCATCGGGCAGCGTCCGAGGTGAGGTCCCCGCCCGCGAGCAGGGTCGACAGAACGTCTCCCCAGCTGAAGGGAGCCGGTCCGGGGGTCGTCATCAGCCAGCGCGGCGCGCAGAGCGGGCCAACGCCGCCACGGCCCCGGCCACGGCAACCGGGTCGAGCGGGTGCGGCACCACGAGGTCGGCCTGGGACCAGGTCGCCAACCAGCCGTCCTGAGGACGCCCGGTGAGGACGAGGATGGGCGGGCACTGGTGGATCTCGTTCTTCAGCTGCCGGCACAGGCCCATCCCGCCCATCGGGGTGGCCTCACCGTCGAGGACGAAAACGTCATACCCACCGCTGTCGGCGGCGGCCACAGCGGCGGCGTGCGTCGCGCACTCGAGCCAGCCCACAACCTCGACGTCGGACGCGGGGCGGCGACCGACGGCCAGACGGACCGCGTCGCGGGTCGTGACGTCGTCGCTGTACAGCAGGACCCGGATCTGGTGGGTCGTCGAGGGGGCGCTGGCCGTGACGGTCATGACCGTGATCGTACCCGGCCTGGCCGGCCCCCGGCCGGGAGGCTCCGTCGCAGGTCGCGCCGCGAATTCGCGGGACCGCGCCAGAAACGTGACGCTGGCCACGATGGGGACACGAATCACCGGAGGGTCCTGGCGCGCCCGCGTGTGTTTAGGGCCATAATGAGGCCCGTGGCGACAGCATCTGCAGTGACCGACAACGTCTCTCACCCTCCTGCAGTCACCGGGCACGGCCCCGTGACACGGCCGAACACCGTTCAGGTGGGCACCATCGTCTGGCTGGCGAGCGAGCTGATGTTCTTCGCCGGCGTCTTCGCGATGTACTTCCAGATCCGCTCGGCGTCGACCGCGCTCTGGGCCGATCAGACCGCCAAGCTCAATGTCCCTTTCGCCGCCATCAACTGTCTCGTCCTGGTCATCTCCTCGGTGTGGTGCCAGATGGGCGTGTGGAAGGCCGAGCGCCTGCAGCCGGGCCGCACCGGTTCGCTGCTCCAGGTGAGCTCGTGGGGCATGCGCGAGTGGTACGTCCTCACCTACATCTTCGGCGCGGCCTTCATCGCCGGCCAGGTGTACGAGTACGCCAAGCTCGTCTCTGAGGGCGTCACGCTCTCCAGCGACCAGTACGGCTCGATCTTCTTCTTCTCCACCGGTTTCCACGCCCTGCACGTCTCCGGCGGTTTGGTGGCCTTCCTGCTCATCATCGCCCGGACGTTCACCAGTCGGCGCTACGACCACAAGCAGGCCGTCGGCGCGGTTGTCACCTCGTACTACTGGCACTTCGTCGACGTCGTCTGGATCGCCCTGTTCTCCACCATCTACCTGCTTCGATGACCGCGCGTCGGATGCGCTCGCCACAGCACGCCCCCGACCCGACCTGCACCACCGACCAGAACAGGACGACCCCGTGAACGCCTTGGCCGCACGCCGCCGTCACCCCGCTGCGATCACCGTTCTCCTCCTGCTCGGCCTGATCCTCACCGGCGCCGCCTACTCGCTCCTGGCCCCCAAACAGGCCCAGGCCGCGCTGGCCTCGGAGGACCAGGTCGCCGCAGGCAAGTCCCTGTTCCTCGCCAACTGCGCCTCGTGCCACGGGCTGAACGCGCAGGGAACGCTGTCCGGTCCATCCCTCATCGGGGTCGGCGCTGCGTCCGTGGACTTCCAGGTCTCCACCGGCCGTATGCCGGCCGCCGGCACCGGCGTCCAGGTCGCTCGGGGCGTTGCGAAGTTCGACGAGGAGGCCACCGCGGCAATGGCGGCCTATGTCGCCTCCCTCGGTCAGGGCCCTGCCATCCCCGAGGAGGCCGTGACGAGCGGTCAGGGCGCCGACCTGGCCCGCGGCGGTGAGATCTTCCGGGTCAACTGCGCCATGTGCCACAACTTCGCCGGCGCCGGCGGTGCGCTGACTTGGGGCAAGTACGCGCCCGCGCTCAAGGACGTCACCGGACGCCAGATCTACGAGGCCATGGTGACCGGCCCGGCGAACATGCCCAAGTTCACCGACACGAATATCTCGCCCGAGGACAAGAACAATGTCATCGGCTTCCTCAAGGCCATCGAGACTCAGCCCCAGCAAGGCGGCTACCACCTCGGCAACCTCGGCCCGTCCTCCGAGGGGCTCTTCGCCTGGGTGTTCGCCCTCGGTCTGCTCATCGGAGCCGCGGTCTGGCTCGGGTCCAAGGCCGCCTGACCCACCGAAACGTCCCATACGACCCCCAACCGAACAGGAACCACGAGGGCTATGAGCGAGCATGGCACGACCCACGACGAGGTGAGCCGAGCCGCTACGGGCACGCTCCCGCAGCGCTTCGACGACCCCGGCCTGCCGCCACACGTGCCGCGTCAGGCCGACCACGACGAGTCCGCCGCCAAGCGCGCCGAGCGCCAGGTCGCGGTGATGTTCGGGCTGTCCATCGTCAGCACCTTGGCATTCCTCGTCGCCTACTTCGCGGTGGACCAGCGGTCCACGGTCTTCTTCCCGGGGATCGGCTCGACCAATGCCTACCACCTGGTCCTCGGCGTCACCCTGGCGCTGTCCCTGCTGATGATCGGCCTCGGCGCGGTCCACTGGGCCAAGACCTTGATGCCCGACCACGAGGTCGTTGAGGAGCGGCATCCCCTGCGTTCCTCCGACGAGGACCGTGAGCACGCGGTGGCGACGATCCTCGATGGCGGCGACGCCGCGCAGCTGCCGCGGCGCAACATGATCAAGTACTCCCTCGGTGGTGCCCTCGGCCTGTTCTCGCTCCCCCTGGTCCTGCAGGTGGCCGGCTCGCTCGGCCCGACCAATGTCTCCGAGCTCGCCGAGACCCTGTGGGATATCCCCACCGAAGGCAAGCACGCGGGCAAGCCCATCCGGCTCATGCGCGACCCGCAGAACACCCCGATCAAGGCCGAGGAGGTCGCGATCGGCTCGGTCTTCCACGTCCTCCCGGAAAGCCTGGACTGGCACAAGGAGGAGAACGTCGAGGCCGGCCGGGCCGAGTGGAAGGGTGTTCTCGACGAGAAGGCGAAGGCTGCGGTCATCCTGGTCCGCCTGGACCCGAAGGACTTCGTCTCCACCAAGGCCCGCGACTGGGGCTACCAGGGCATCGTCGCCTACTCGAAGATCTGCACCCACGTCGGGTGCCCGGTCGGCCTGTACGAGCAGAAGACGCACAACCTGCTCTGCCCCTGCCACCAGTCGACCTTCGACGTCACCAGGGACTGCGAGGTCGTTTTCGGCCCCGCCAAGCGGGCCCTGCCGCAGCTGAAGATCACCGTGGATGCAGACGGTTACCTCGTGGCCCCTGAGGGCTTCAAGGAGCCGGTCGGCCCGAGCTACTGGGAGCGTTGATGAGCACCGCAGCAGCCCCCCGCGGCGCAGCCCCCCGCGGCGCAGCCGCCCTGCGCACCGACGACCCGGCGGTCCGGCCGGAACCGACCGGCACGGTCAAGAAGCTCGGCGGCCTGGCCGGCTGGGTCGACGACCGGACCGGTGTGGCCAAGGGCGCCGGACACATGCTCAAGAAGGTCTTCCCGGACCACTGGAGCTTCATGCTGGGCGAGATCGCGATGTACTCGATGATCATCTGCCTGCTGACCGGGGTCTTCCTCACCTTCTGGTTCGTCCCCAGCATGGGCGAGGTCCCGTATGACGGCTCGTACATCCCGCTCCAGGGCGTCCAGATGTCCGAGGCCTACAAGACCACCCTGGACATCTCCTTCGACATCCGCGGCGGACTGCTGATCCGGCAGATCCACCACTGGGCCGCGCTGATGTTCGTCGTCGCCGTCATGGTCCACATGTTCCGGGTGTTCTTCACCGGCGCCTTCCGCAAGCCGCGAGAGATCAACTGGGTCATCGGCACCGTGCTCTCGCTGCTCTCGATCGTCGAGGGCTTCGCCGGCTACTCGCTCCCCGACGACCTGCTCTCCGGTACCGGCATCCGGGCCGCCGAGGGCTTCATGCAGTCGATCCCGATCGTGGGCAGCTATGTGGCGTACTTCCTCTTCGGCGGTCCGTTCCCGGGCGAGGCGATCATCCCGCGCTTCTACACCGCGCACGTGCTGATCATCCCGGCGATCCTCATCGGCCTGTTCACGGCCCACCTGCTCCTTGTCATGGTGCACAAGCACACTCAGTACCCCGGCCCTGGCAGGACCAACTCGAATGTCGTCGGCTTCCCGTTGATGCCGGTGTACATGGCCAAGGCGGGTGGCTTCTTCTTCATCGTCTTCGGCGCCATCGCCTTGGTGTCGGCGTTGTTCACGATCAACCCGATCTGGGCCTACGGACCGTACGACCCGTCGCCGGTGACGGCGGGGTCGCAGCCGGACTGGTACATGCTCTTCGCGGACGGCGGTCTGCGGCTTCTGCCCGGCTGGCTGGAGATCCCGATCTTCAAGTGGACACTGAGCCTCAATGTCGCGATCGGTGCTCTGCTGCTCATCCCGGTGATGTACACGCTGATCGGGATCTACCCCTTCCTTGAGGCCTGGGTGACCGGCGACAAGCGTGAGCACCACCTCCTCGACCGTCCGCGCAACGCCCCGGTCCGCACTGCTCTGGGCGCCGCCTTCATCGCGGAGTACTTCGTGCTCGCCATGGCCGGGGTGAACGACATCCTCGCGATCAAGTTCCACCTCGCGATCAACTCGATCACGCGGGCGCTGCAGCTGCTCTTCTTTGTCCTCCCGGTCATCGTGTTCTGGGTGACCAAGCGGCTCTGCCTCAGCCTCCAGCGCGCCGACCGGAACCTCGTTCTCCACGGCCGCGAGACCGGGAACATCTACCGGTCGGCCGATGGCGAGTTCACCGAGATCCACGAGCCGCTGGACCCGTACCGGCGCTGGACGCTGGTGCAGCACGAGGTCGGCACTCCGTTGGCGTTGGGAAGCACCAAGGACGCCAACGGTGTCGAGAGCCCGCTGTCGAAGAAGGCGCGCCGCCGGGCCAGGTGGTCGCAGTTCTACTTCAAGGACTCGGTGGCCCCGGTGACCCCGGCCGAGCTGGCCGCCGCTCACCACCACGGCGAGCACGACGCGCTCCCGAGCGCGGAGTCCGCGACGCACGTGGGGCCCTCGGAGCACTAGCCCCTGCGTCGTCTCCATCTGGCTGATGCCCCGTTGCGTTGCGGCGGGGCATCACCCGTTCTACCGCGAGGGTGATCCGCGACCCTGGGTCGGTCGCTCGGTCGGCCCCTCGGTCGGCCCCTCGCATGGCCGGCGGTGGTCGGTGCGAGGGGGCGTGGCAAGGCGGGGGCCTCCAGACCAGAGTCCCCAGGTTAGACCTTCCGGGGCCACCCCGACTTCGACACTAGGGTGCAGACTGCCTCCCATCTGCCTATGCCGTGCTTCACGATCTGGCGCAGTACCGCACTGCCCCGGCACCCGAGGCAACACCGCACTGCCCCAGCACCCGACGCCTCGAGACCCCGGCACCACGCTCGGGTGAGAGCAATCGACACCAGGACGACGATCCCTCTCACTCGACGCAACGCCGCACTGCCCCGGTACCCGACGCCTCGAGACCCCGGCACTCGGCCCGGGTGAGAGCAATCGACACCAGGACGTCGATCCCTCTCACTCGACGCAACACCGCACTGCCCCAGCACCCGACGCCTCGAGACCCCGGCACTCGGCCCGGGTGAGAGCAATCGACACCAGGACGTCGATCCCTCTCCCCCGACGCAACACCGCACTGCCCCGGCACCCGAGGCCTCGAGGCCCCCGCACTCGGCCCGGGTGAGAGCAAATCGACACCAGGACGTCGATCTCTCTCCTCAGACGCCCTCGCGCCACTGCCACAGCACCCGACGCAAACACCGCACTGCCCCAGCACCCGACGCCTCGAGACCCCCGCACTCGGCCCGGGTGAGAGCAATCGACACCAGGACGACGATCCCGCTCACCTGACGCCCAAAGCGGGGCGGCCGACTCCCTCGCGCTACCGGTGGAGGGCCCGTTCATTGACCTGCTGGTCGTCGGCGGCCCGCATACCGTCGATGACGGTGATGGCGACTGGGCCCAGGGGTGGCAGAAGCACGCAATCCTGGGATGAGGCGGCGTCATACGGTGCTTCTGCCACCCTTGGTGTCGGGCCACTAGCCGCGCCGGGGGCAGACAACCCCTTACGCCCACCCTCGCGACCTGGCGTGGGACGCTTGGGCCATGGCACCTGGCCCGGCCGCCAGTGGTCCGCACCTGACGCGGGCCGCCTTCGAGCTGATCGTGGACGAGGCGCTGGACGCCATCCCGTCGCGCCTGCTCGACCTGCTCGACAATGTCGCGAT
>WBZP01000767.1_pt1 | contig 41965 bp, 36 predicted proteins | sample 5204301 | NCBI WGS metagenome assembly WBZP01 (sample SAMN12412401, study PRJNA552823) | activated sludge metagenome | isolation source: activated sludge from nitrification reactor of wastewater treatment plant... | place: USA: Pennsylvania | collected 2017
GGGTTACACCCTCCGTGGGTTCAAATCCCACCGCCACCGCCAGCACCCCGAAGGGCGCCTCCCGCAGGGAGGCGCCCTTCGCCGTCCTGGCGGTGGCGCGCGCATGCCGGGAGGATCCCCACGGGCCGCTCACGCCGCCCCTCGCGCTCGCGCCGCAGGCGCCCCGCCGAGCCAAGGCGCCGCACGCCCCCCTCGTGACGGATCCCACCGCCACCGCCAGCCAGCCGGCCGAAGGGCGCCTCCCGCAGGGGGCGCCCTTCGCCGTCCGCCAGGGCTGCGCAGGCGGTGAAGGACGTGGTCGCCGACCTGACAGCGCGCGGCGTGCGACGTACGTCGCCGAGCTCGGCAGCTGGTCCTCTCAGGAGTTCGCCGAGCTCGGCCTGGTCGAGACCATCGGGGCCGATCGCTTCTTCCCCACGGTCGTCGCCGCCATCACTGCCGCGGTCGAGGACTCGCCCGATGCGCCCGCCGCGACCTGACCCGCCTCAGTCGGGCAGGGGCGCCTCGGCCCACCATGCCGGCGACGGGTTCGCTTCGTTCATGAGGAGGCTGTCGCGGACGACCGCTCACCGAGGCTGAGGTGGACGGCGGCCTCGGGTGTGAGCACCCGGAAGGCGAGGCTCTCCTGCAGGTACAGGCCGACCTGGCCGCCGGTCTGCCCTCGGTAGCCGATCGCGACGTCCTGGCCGAGGGCGAGCTCGAAGTCGCCACCGCGGACGCTCAGCACGACGGCGCCGTTCAGCGCGCTGGACCAGACGACCTCGCCGCCGTAGAGGACCGTGGTGAGGAGATCGCGGATCGGCTCCCCATGATCGGTCGAGCCTTGGATGGCGGTGTAGAGCGCATCGCCGACCACGAGCGCGTAGGGCCCGTTGATGCCGGCGTCGCGCAGCACCTGGAGCGCGGCGGCGACATGGTCGGGGGCACGGCTCGGGTCGTCGTCGGCCTCGACGACGCGGTGCGGAGTCGATCCGATGATGCCGGCCGTCCCGGCGACCTCGCTGCCGTGGAACACGAGCGTGTCCTCGGCGAGAGCGAGGCGCCGGCTCGCGTCGATGACCGGCGATGTGTCGATCGCGGGGTTGCCGCGGTCAGCGGAGTCGACGTCGTCCTGGTCGAGGTCGAAGTCCGCCGCGAGCTCGAGGTACGGGACCGGACGACGCGCGGTGAGGGTGACCCCGCCGGACAGCGCCGCATCGAGCGGCTCCGCGATGCCGGTCGCGAGGGCCTCCGTCGTCCACCCGGACGGCCCGGTGACGTCGACGACACGGCGTGCGGCGAGCGTCAGACGGAGGGTGCGCTGGGCCTCGTCCTCGATCTGCGCCCACGCGGCGTCAGGGACGGGGGCGAGCTCGCGTCGCAGGTGGTCCATCGCGGTCTCCTCGAGGGTACGGGCGGGTGGGGTCTCGGGATCAAGGTCGGAGGCTGCCGATGCCCAGGTCGGAACGTGGTACGGATCGCCGCGCGGCCAGCGCGAGCGGATTCGGCGTCGGCGGTGCCACGCGGCACAGGGTGTTGGCGTCGACGTGGTCGAACGCCTCGGCGCGGTCGGGCAGCTGCAGGCGCGTGTTCTGGTCGTAGGACCAGGTGTCGTCGTCCCCCACGCGCACCGTCATGCGGAAGTCCAGCGTCGTGAAGCTGGTGTCGAGGAAGGGTGCTGAGCAGATGCCGAACTGCGTGCTGCCGCGCACGGCACGGACCTCGAACGCGGTCGCGTCGGCAGCGCACGTTCCGGCAGCGAGTGCCACCTGGCCGCGCGGGATGGCCACGGTGAGCAGCACCGTGCTGGTCGCGGGCTCCCACAACCAGAAGCCCACCTGCTCGTGGAACATCGCGACCTCGCCAGGGCGGACGAGACGCGTGTGATAGCGCAGGCCGTACAGCAGTTGTGGGCCGTTGGTCTGGAAGTCGATCGGCTGCAGCTCGTACCGCTCGTCGTAGAGGTCGCGGCCCGCCGGTGACTCCGCTGGATCGGTGGGATGCTGGTCAGCACCCGTGCCGATCCAGATCCCGGCGAGCGCAGTCAGCGGGCCCAGGTTCGCGAGCGTGTCGGGGTCGCCGTCGGGCTCGGTGTAGATGTCTGTCATCTCACCTGCACCCGCCCTTGCCGCGCTGCCGGCCGGAGCGTGACCGCGCCCTTCTCCACGTCATCACCGCTTCCACTCGGGGCGCCCGTGTCAATCACGAAGGGGGAGGGCTACGACGTCGGCGTCGGGGAGACGGCGCTCTCGTGGCAGGAGCATGCGGATGGCGAAGATGCCTTGGCTGAGCCCGTCGGTGTCCAGCCAGTTGGCCCGGCCCGGGTCGTCGGGGCCGATGTAGAGCTCGTAGCTGCCGTCGGCTCGCAGCTCGACATCCTCGCCCGTGAGGTAGCAGCGCACCCGCCGGTAGTCCGGCGTGCAGAACCACCGGTCGTAGAAGACCAACGACGTGTAGCGAGCCTCGGGCAGGTGGCCGCGCAGCCGCAGGGCGTGGCCGGCAGGAAGGTCGAGCCAGAAGCCGTCGTACACGTTGTCGACGGTGGGGAACAGCGCGCCGGTGTACTGCGGGCGGTGCACGGGCGCGTCCGGCGGCGGGTACCCGTTGGCGCCGGCCGAGCGCAGGGCGTCGGTGACGGCCAGCGTCGAGCGCACGGCCTCCTCGAAGAAGCCCACCATCGACTCGAGCCGTCGCCGTGTCGTCAGCGGCTGCGCGGGCTCGTCGTCCACACGCTCGATCGTGAAGGCAGGGGCCTTCGACGGGCGACGGTGGTACGCGCGCACCATCAGCAGGTAGTCGTCGTCCGCGAGGGGGAGCCAGGGTGAGCCGTCGACGGGGCGGGGGCCGCCGACGACCAGATCGACGTGACCTTCGCGCACCAGGTCGGTGTCGGAGATGTTGCCCGACGGGGAGTTGTACCCCGCGCCCTTCGTGTACAGCTGCACGCCAAGGTAGACCGCGTCGCCCAGGTGGCCACGGAGCCGATACACGTGACGGCTCGACACGGCAGCCGACAGGTAGCTGGTGGTGGGGTTGTCACCACCGAACTTGCGCCACGGCAGCTCCCACTCGCTGAGCTCGGGAGCGCCAGGATCGCCCTTCTGGAAGAAGAGCTCGGAAGCGATGTCGAGGGCCGCCACGAACAGCTCGTCGGCGGCGGCACCCTCCCGCGGGCTCTTGCCCGTCGCCTCGGCGCGGACGAGCTCGGCCATCCGACCGGTCACGTCCGCTAGCCGCTCGGCCACGTCGTAGGAGAACGCGGTGCCTTCCATGTGCGCTCCTTCTCCGTGTGTTCTGGCCGTGAGCACTCGCACGCCGACGTCTGCACGATGCCTGCGTCGACCCCTCCACCAGCAACCCGCAGCGTCGTGTTCACCCGGACCGGGTGACATCGACGGCCGAGCCTCCGGATGCGGGTCCTCTCGCCCCTCGCTACGGTCCAGGAATGGTCGTGCCCACCGTGGGGGGAGTGGCGGACCCCCGCCTGCTCGATCGCCCCCGGCTGTCGGCGCAGGTTCTGGCCACGCCGCGCGGTGGTGCCTGCGTCCTCACGGCCGAGCCCGGCTCCGGGCGGCGCACCCTCCTGCGTCAGGTGCTCGGTTCCGAGGCCACCGTCGTGGCCCTCGACCCCTCCAGGGACGCGGCCACCTTCCGGCGTCGCCTGCTCGACGCCGTGACCGACGACGGCCACCAGCCGTCCGGGGAACCAGACGAGCGTCAGGACCTGCGCGACGCCCTCGCTCGCAGTCCTCGGCCCTGGTTGGTACTGCTCGACCTGGACCCTGTCGCGCATGCCGATCTGGTTCCCGAGATCATCCGCCTCATCGAGATGTGCCCCGCCACGCATCACGTCGCCATCACGACGACCCACAGCGTGCACGCGGTCGACTCGGTCCTGCACCTGTCCGGGCGGATCAACGTGATCGACCAGGCGGACCTCAACCTGACGCCCGACGAGGGACGGACGTTGGTCTCCAGGCTCGCTGCGGGCCTCGACGACGCCGACACCGACGAGCTGCTCCGACTCTGCGACGGGTGGGTGGGTGCCCTCGTCACCGCCGTGGGACGACGGGCGGTGTCACCCGAGGGGGAGCTGCTGCCGTGGCTGCGCACGCATGGCGCCGAACGGCTGGTGGGTCCCTGGTTGGAGCAGCAGTCGGCCGAGGTGCACGAGCTCCTGCTGGACACCGCGCTCCTCGATCTGCTGACGCCCGACCTCGTCGACGCCGTCACCGGACGGACGAACGGAGGCGCGCTCGCATCCCTGGCACGGCCCCGCGGCATGGTGCGGATCCACCGGAGCTCCGACGCCGAGCTCGTCTGGTTCGAACGCCATCCGTTGCTCACCAGCCTGCTGCGCTTCCACGCCACCGGCCGTCAGGGCGACCAGGAGCGTCACCGTCGGGCCGCTCAGTGGTTCGCTGCGCAGCGCGACATCGGGGGCGAGCTGATCCACCTGCTCGCCGCCGGCGATGCCGTGGTCGCCGCCGAACGGTTCCACCGGGCCGAGGGCGAGCTGATGGCCATCGGGCGCGCCGATGTCGCCCTGCGCTGGTACGAGTCGCTGACCGCCACACGCGACGCGGCTGAGAGGCTCCTGCGCGAGACCTGGGCGCTCGCGCTGTCGGGGCGGATCGACGACGCGCACTACGCGCTCGATCGCATGCGTGCGGCGCTCCTTCAGGGACAGCGCGCTGACCCTGCGCCACACCCCGTGCTCGAGCACCTCGAGGCCGAGGCGGACGTGGCGACGGCCTACTTGGCCCAGCTCGACGGCGACATCCGCCTCATGACGGTCGCCGCCGACCGCGCCCACACCGTGTTCGCCGGAGCCTGGACGTCCAACTCCCAGCCCATGGCGGTGCTGCTGCTGGCCCGGGGGCACCTTCTCCTGGGCGAGGTGGCGACGGCACAGAGCGTGCTGGCTGCTGTGCGCCACAACCCCTACGCCACCGCCGCGATCGGCGAGGGCCTGCGGGCCGACACCGAGGCGGCAGCTGCCTGGGCCGCGGGCGACGTGCATGCGGCCCGGGCCTGGGCCGCTCGACATGATCGATGGACTCGGACTCACGCCCCGGAGCAGCTGCTCGACCGCTTCACGCCCTGTCAGACGGGCCTGCTCTGCCGAGCCGAAGAGGGCGACATCGCCCTGGCTGCCGCCGGACTCGAGCACTCCTTCGCCGTGGCCGCCTCGACGGGTCACGTGACCAAGCAGGTCACCGCACTCGTCGCTCTGACGCACGTGCACTCCCTCGGCGGTCAGCTCAACGACGCCCTGCGGGCGGCCTCGCGTGCCGGCACCATCGCCCTGGAGGCGAGCCCCAACGGCGGACTCGTCGCGCTGGCCACTGAGGCCCAGGCGCTGGTGCGCCTGCGTGCCGGTGACCACATCCGGGCTGGGCGCCTCGTCGCCACCCTCCCGTCCGGTCCACAACGTCAGCTGCTGAGCGCGCGGGTGGCACTGGTCCGCGGCCAGCCGACGGCAGCGGCCCTGATCCGCAGGGTCGAGGCCGTGACCGTGCGCTCGGAGATCGAGGTCCTGGTGCTCTCAGCGTGGGCGTGCTTCGGCAGCCAGCCGCAGCGAGCCGAGCAGCTGCTGCTGCGCGCGGCCGACCTCGCCGGGCAGAGCGGACTCACCTCCTGCCTGGTCGAGCTGCCCAACGATGTGCTCGCAGTCGCTCGGCGCGCGGCCTCTCACCACGTGCACGACCCGCTGGTGCGGCTCGTGCGGACGGCGCACAGGGCGCGGCCCGATGCGCCCCTGGACGAGCTCCCGGACGGTTCCGCGGCCGCGCTCGTGGCTGCCCCCCTCAGCCGTGGCGAGCTCCAGCTCCTGGCCCTGCTCCCCACCCGCGCCACCTACGCCGGGATCAGTGCCGAGCTCTGCGTCTCGGTGAACACCGTGAAGACGCGGTTGCGGCGCCTGTACGCCAAGCTCGGTGCCCACGACCGCGACGATGCCATCGCCCGCGCCACCCGCCTCGGTCTGCTCGGCAGCCGCGGCGGCTGACGTCCCCCAGCCAAGGCAGCTTCCAGGGACGAACGCGAAAGCCGACCCGAGTCCCCACCGCGCTCGACGACAGCGAGCCGTCCCCACCAGCGACCCGCTGGCTGTCACCCGAACCGGGTGAATCGACCCCCTCACCGGTCTCCGGCCCCTCACCTGCCGTGATGGTGGCGGTGTCACGCGGCGCCTGTCCTGGGCGACGTGCTGCCGGTCGGAAGGTAGGTCACGATGAGCACGCCTGGAGCCAGCCCCGGCAAGTCGCTCACGCTGTTCGGCTTCTTCGCCATGACCGCGGCCATGGTCATGACCGTCTACGAGTACCCCACGTTCGCCACCGCTGGGCTGTCCCTGGTCTTCTTCCTGCTGCTCGGCGGCTTCCTGTGGTTCATCCCCGTGGCGCTGTGCGCTGCCGAGATGGCCACCGTCGATGGCTGGCAGGAGGGCGGGATCTTCAAGTGGGTGTCGGCCACCCTCGGGGAGAGGTGGGGCTTCGCCGCCATCTTCTTCCAGTGGTTCCAGATCACCGTGGGCTTCGTCACGATGATCTACTTCATCCTCGGGGCCTTCTCCTACGTCCTTGACTGGACAGCGCTCGACGCCAATCCCGGCGTGAAGTTCGTCGGTGTGCTCGTCATCTTCTGGGTCCTCACGATCAGTCAGCTGGGTGGCACCAAGTACACCGCTCGCATCTCCAAGGTCGGGTTCATCGGCGGCATCCTGATCCCGGGCCTGATCCTGTTCGCGCTCGCCATCGGCTACGTCGTCACAGGCGGCAAGGTCGACATCTCCTTCACGTGGAGCAACGCGATCCCGGACTTCGCGCAGCTCTCGACGCTCGTGGTGTTCGTGTCGTTCATCCTCGCCTACATGGGGGTCGAGGCGAGCGCCAGCCACGTGAACGAGTTGGACAATCCCCGGCGCAACTACCCCGTCGCGATGCTCATGCTCGTGGTCGTGGCGATCGTGTTCGACACGATCGGCGGCCTGTCCGTCGCCGTGGTGGTCCCGCAGCAGGAGCTGTCCTTGAGCGCGGGCGTCGTGCAGACCTTCGCGGGGCTCCTCGGACACTTCAGCAGCAGCCTGGTCTGGCTCGCCAAGGTGCTCGCCGTCATGATCGCCGTCGGTGTCATGGCCGAGGTGAGCGCCTGGGTCGTCGGGCCGGCGCGCGGCATGTACGTGACGGCGCAGAAGGGCATTCTGCCCGCGTCGATGCGCAAGGTGAACAAGAACGACGTCCCGGTGAACTTCGTGATCGTCCAGGGCGTCATCGTCACCATCTGGGCCGCCGTCCTCACCTTCGGAGGCGGTGGCGGCAACGTCAGCTTCTTCACCGCGATCTCGCTCACGGTGGTCATCTACCTCGTCGCCTACCTGCTGTTCTTCCTCGCCTACATCGTCCTCGTCGTCAAGAAGAAGGACCTGGCGCGGGCCTACAACGTCCCGGGCGGCACCGTCGGCAAGATCATCGTGGCCGTCGCCGGGTTCGTGGTGTCGCTGTTCGCCCTCGGCATCAGCTTCGTCACGCCGTCGAACATCCCGAAGTCGGAGGACTTCGAGTACACGACCATCCTGGCCGCCGGCTTCGTCATCGTCGTGGTCCTCCCGTTCGTGATCTACGCGTTGCACGACAGGAGGACGGCCAAGCCTGGTTCGAAGACCCGACACCTGCGTCACCACGAGGTGAACAAGTGGGTGCCGCCGCAGATGCGCGGTGAGCACGCGATCGTGCCGCAACCCGAGGACGTCCTGGTCCAGGACGACGCGCATGAGGCCGCCGACACCAAGCGGCCGTCCAGCGCCTGACGCGGACGGCCAACCTCCCCCTTCACTTCGCACACCACGAGGAATCATGACCACCACCAGCTCCCCCCACCACTTCAGCGGCCGCGGCGTCGGCAGCAGCGACTCGACCTCGCTCAACCCCGTCTTCGCCCGACCGGGCGAGGCCACCGATCTCCCCAAGAACCGCATCCCCGCCGCTGAGTCCCTGCCGGAGACGGCCTACCAGATCGTCCACGACGAGGCGATGCTCGACGGCAACGCGCGTCTGAACCTCGCCACCTTCGTCGGCACGTGGATGGACGACCACGCGGCTCGTCTCTACGCGGAGACCGTCGACAAGAACATGATCGACAAGGACGAGTACCCGCAGACCGCGGCGATCGAGACTCGTTGCTGGACGATGCTCGCGGCACTGTGGAACGCCGAGGATCCTGAGGGCGCGATCGGCACCTCGACCATCGGGTCGTCCGAGGCATGCATGCTGGGTGGGCTGGCGCTCAAGCGCCGCTGGCAGGCCAAGCGCCGCGCGGAGGGCAAGTCGACCGACAAGCCGAACATGGTCATGTCCTCAGCCGTGCAGGTGGTGTGGGAGAAGTTCTGCAACTACTGGGAGGTCGAGCCTCGCTACGTGCCGATCTCCGAGGACCACAAGCAGCTCGACGGCCATGATCTCGAGAAGTACGTCGACGAGAACACCATCGGTGTCGTGGCAATCATGGGCGTCACCTATACCGGTGCGTACGAGCCGGTCGCGCAGATCGCCGCCAAGCTGGACGAGATCCAGGCGTCTACCGGCGTCGACGTACCGATCCACGTCGATGGCGCCTCCGGCGGCATGATCGCGCCGTTCTGCCAGCCCGACCTCGCCTGGGACTTCCGCGTCAAGCGCGTGGCGTCGATCAGCACGTCGGGGCACAAGTACGGCCTGGTCTACCCCGGCCTCGGATGGGTCGTCTGGAGGGAGAAGGCGGCCCTTCCCGACGACCTGGTGTTCTACGTGAGCTACCTCGGCGGGAACATGCCGACGTTCGCGCTGAACTTCTCGCGTCCCGGCGCCCAGGTGCTGCTGCAGTACTACCTGTTCCTCCGGCTCGGCTTCGACGGCTATCGGCGAGTCCAGCAGAACTCCCTGGACGTCGCGCAGTACCTGGCACGCGAGATCGGCAAGATGGACGCGTTCGACCTGTGGAACGACGCGAGCGACATCCCGGTCTTCGCCTGGCAGCTGAGCAAGGGCTACACGACCAACTGGACGCTCTACGACCTGTCCGACCGGCTTCGGTTGCGCGGATGGCTCATCCCGGCCTACCCCATGCCCGACAACCTCACGGACGTGACTGTGCAGCGCATCGTCGTACGCAACGGTCTCAGCCACGACCTCGCCACCGCTCTGCTGCACGACATCAGCACCGAGGTCGAGTTCCTCGACAGCCTGGACGGCCCGATGCCGCGGCCGCACGAACACACCCACCAGTTCCACCACTGAACGACCGGCGCCCGCGGATGGGGTCCATCGGGACCGGCTCGTCATGATGTCTCCACCGGTGGGACCGATGCGGGCTGATAGGTCATGACCCGCTCGGCCGCGCGTTCTGCGATCGGGTCGCTGCTGTGGCCGGTGCTCGCCCTGCTCATCGTGGCCAGCACCGGTTCCATCGCACAGCTCTCCGACAGCGCGGAGTACGGCCTCGGCGCCGTGGTCGTCTACCTGGTGCCCGCGCTGCTGTTCCTGGTGCCCGTCGGTCTGGTCTCGGCGGAGCTCGCGACGGGATGGGAGGGTGGCGTCTACGTCTGGGTGTCTGAGGCCTTCGGCCGGCGGTGGGGCTTCCAGGCGACGTGGCTGCAGTGGATCCAGTCCGTCGCTCTGTACCCGTCGCTGCTGTCCTTCGCCGCGGCGTCCCTTGCTGTCGCCCTCGACCGCCCCGCGCTGGCGTCGGACGGGCGGTACGTCGCCGCGGTCGTGCTGATCATCTTCTGGGTGGCCACGTTCGTCGCCTCCCGTGGCGTCCGCTTCATGGCTCGGCTGTCCAGCATCGGCCTGGTGCTGGGCACCTTGATCCCCGCCCTCGCGCTGGTGGCGCTGATGATCGTGTGGCTCGCCAGCGGCAAGCCCTCGTCGGTGCCGCTGGCCGCCTCCGACCTGGTGCCTCACGTGTCGGGCTTGTCGGGCCTGGCCCTGATCGTGGGCACCTTCGTCGCCTTCGCCGGCCTCGAGGTCAACGCGGTGCACGTCCGCGACCTGGTCGGCCGTCCGCGCACGTACCTGTGGGCGCTGGCTCTGGGCGTGCTGCTCATCCTGCTGATGTACGTCCCCGGAAGCGTGGCCATCTCCGTGGCCGTGCCCCCGGCGCAGCTGGACCTCGATGCCGGAGCGCCGCAGGCGTTCCTCGCCTACGGCGCTGGACTGGGGCTGAGCTGGATGGGGCAGGTCCTGTCAGCGATGCTCGTCCTAGGAGCGTTCGCCGCAGCGACGACATGGGTCGCCGGCCCGAGCCGCGGTCTGCTGGCGGTCGGTCGCGACGGTTTCCTGCCGCCGAGGTTGCACCGGACCAATGCCGCGGGCGTGCAGGTACCGATCCTCATCGTGCAGGGCGTCCTGGTCACCGCACTGACCCTGGTCTTCGTGCTGCTGCCGTCCACGTCGACGGCGTTCGCGGTGCTTCAAGCCGTGACCATCGGCCTGTACATGCTCATGTACATCCTCATGTTCCTCGCCTCGCTCCGGTTGCGTCGCAGCAAGCCCGACGTCCCCCGCAGCCTCCGTGCGCCAGCGCTCGGGCTGCTCGTGGGGGTCGGCTGCCTCAGTGCGGTGGCCGCCATCGTGCTCGCGCTGACCCCGCCCTCTCAGCTGCAGGACTTCCCTCTCCCCGTCTACGCGGCAGGCGTCCTGGTGGGAATAGCGCTGCTGGCCAGCCCACCACAGATTCTCGCGCGCAGCCGCCGGGAAGGGTGGAGCGAGCCTGTCGCCACCACGGACATCGCGACGGCACGCGACGATGGTTGAGATCGCTTCCGCAGCGCGTGCGATGGCTCCGTGTGCTCGTGCTGGCAGCGCAGCGGCGCATGCCTCGTCTGCTCATCGAGGGAGAGGCGTTCCGGATCCCGCCGCGACCAGCTCGATCGGTGCCGACGACGAGCTCTCGCGCGGGCTGGCCGGAGCTCGGCGCCCACGAGTTCTCTCGCCGCGACGACGCGCGGGAGAGCCGTGCTGCTGGGCTGCCGGAGTACTCCCGGTCGAGTCGTGCGCGCAGGAGTGAGCCCATGAGCTTCCACCACGGCGTGCCAGGTGATCTCTCGCAGGACGGGTACTCGGTCGACCCGAGGTCGGGTGAGCATCTGGACCTCGACACACCTCCTCCGGACGACCCCGGTCTGTCCGGTCTGCTCGTGCTGGTCCTGGTGGCGGCCATCGCAGGTGTGGCCACTGGCGCGGTGGGCGGTGCGTTTCGCTGGCTGCTCGTCGAGCTCTCGGCCCACCGCGACGATCTGCTCGTGTGGGCGCAGGACGCGACACCGTGGCGCTGGGCAGTGCCCCTGCTCCTGGGTGCCGTCGCTGCCGCGGCTGCGCGTGCCTGGGTGCGGTGGGCGCCCGAGGCGGCGGGAAGCGGCGTACAGCGGGTGGAGGCGCACATCCGGGGCGAGGTTCCGCCTGCCCCCCCGAGAGTGCTGCCGGCGAAGTTCGTCGGCGGGCTGCTCTCGCTCGGCGTGGCCGGGCTGTTGCTCGGGCGTGAGGGCCCGACGGTGCAGATGGGCGCCTCCCTCGGTGCGTACGTCTCACGCCGCTTCCGCCTGTCGATGCATGACGTCCGCACGGTCACCTGCTCGTTGGGGGGTGCCGGCCTCGGCGTCGCGTTCAACGCGCCGCTGGGGGGCTCGATGTTCGTCTTCGAGGAGGTCGCGCACGCCTTCCGAACCCGACTGGTGGTGGCGACGCTGGTGGGCACGACGTGCGCGCTCGCGGTGGCGCGGACCATCGCCGGCGGGCAGCCGGTGCTGCCCGTGGGTGACGTGCAGCCTGGGCCCACGTGGCTGCTCGCGTGCTACGTCGCGCTCGGCGCGGTGCTCGGGGCGCTGGGCGTCCTGTACAACCGGCTGGTGGTTCGGCTCCTCGACGTCGCCGCGCGCATCGCTCCACGAGTGCCGCCGGAGGGCAAGGCCGCGCTGGTCGGGGCCGTTGTGATGGCGATCGGCATCGCCGCGCCGTGGCTCATCGGCGGCGGCGATGCGCTCAACGAGGACATCCTCGTCGGGTCCGTGGCGGCGAGCACGCTGGTCATCACGATCCTGGTGCGCTGGCTGCTGGGCCCAGTGTCCTACTCCGTGGGGACACCGGGCGGTCTGTTCGCGCCGCTGCTCGTGCTCGGTGCGGCGATCGGCGCACTCGTCGGTCATGGCGTCGGCGCTCTGGACGGATCGCTGATGACACCCGTGACCGCCTTCGCGGTCGTGGGCATGTCCTCGTTCTTCGCCGGCGTCGTGCGGGCGCCGATCACCGGCGTCGTCCTCATCATGGAGATGACGGCGCAGACCTCGCTGGTCGTGCCGATGGTGATCGCGGCGGCGTCCTCGGTCGTCGTGGCCACCCTGCTCAAGGGCGCGCCCATCTACGACACCCTGCGCACCAGGCTGCATCCGGCTGCATGAGTCCGAGACCGGGTCGAGCGTCATCCGGCCCGTCACGCCCTCGATCGCGGTCGGGGCCGGCACCGCGTCCTTCTCCGTGGCCGACCGACCGCGGAGACTCGGCGCCCGCTGCACGAGGGTGCAGACGACGGACGACGTCTGGTGCCCCGAGTGCCGCGCGAACCGCACCCCGAGGCGGCGCGCGGCCGGACTAGGGACGGCGATCCGCGAAGAACTCCGAGAGGAGCGCGGCGCACTCGTCGGCGAGCACTCCGGCGACCACCTCGGGGCGATGGTTGAGGCGGCCGTCGCGCAGCACGTCCCAGAGCGACCCGGCCGCGCCGTACTCCTCGTTCCACGCCCCGAACACGACGCGGTCCACGCGCGAGAGCCAGGCAGCTCCCGCGCACATCGGGCATGGCTCGAGGGTGACGGCGAGGGTCGCGCCCTCCAGGCGCCAGGTGCCCAGGTGCGCCGCAGCCTCGCGGATCGCGACGACCTCGGCGTGCGCGGTCGGGTCGTGGGTGGCCTCGCGCTCGTTGCGCCCGGTGCCGATCACCGAGCCCGACGCGTCGACGACGACGGCGCCGATCGGGACCTCGCCGGCGGCAGCGGCCGACCGGGCCTCGTCGAGCGCACGGCGCACCGCCTCGACGTCCTCCGTCCGCACCTGCACGCCCCGATCATGGCACCGGGTCCGACGTGCCCTCCCGGATGAGGGTGCCCCAGGACGCCCAAGGCGCAGTCGAAGCTCCCCCCACACTCCGCGACGTCCCGGCACTGGGGAGCCTGGGCTGCCTCTTAGGCGGCCTGGGGCACCTTCAGCGCGGAACTGCGCCGAGGGTCAGGGGGTGTCGAGGGACTCGAGGAGGTTGTCGAACTGGTCGCCGAAGCCGAGGCGGCTGGCGATGCCGGCGAGTTGCTCGTCGGGGTAGAGCTCGGGGTCGTCGAGCAGCAGCTCGAGCTCCTCGACGCCGAGGCCGAGGTCCTCCACGATGCGCAGGTCGCCGCCGGGCTCGGGGTCGTCGGAGTCGTCGTCGTCGGGCATCGGGGTGCCGAGGCGCTCGAGCGCGGCCAGGCCGATCGGCCACTCCTCCGCGGCGTACACGTCGGACACGAGAACCCGCACGTCCTCGCCGAGCACGCGCACCAGGACGAAGAACTCCTCCTCGACCGACACCATCCCCAGGACGCCGCCCTCGCCGGGCTGCGCGCGGCAGGCATTCAGCAGGGTCTCGAGCTGGCCGCCGATCCGTGCGGGCAGCGACTCGAGGCGCCAGAGGCCCTCCTCGCGCCACGCGGCGAATGCGAAGTCGACGTCGACATCGCTGTCGGACATCTCGACCTCCTCGTCGCCGATGACGCGCCGTGGGCGCTCCGCCTCAGCGTGTCAGAACCGGCACCGGGTCGCGCACCGTTCCCGGACTCTCCCGGCCACCCGGACGTGAGCCTCGACACGAACGCGCTCCCGCTCGCTGCGGCGTACGGCGACCGCTGGGCGGGAGGGGAAGCCGGCCGGGTCGTGCGGCGGGGTCGCGACGCCCTACCCTGCGGCCATGTCTGAGAGCCTGCGCATCCACGTCGCCGACCACCCGCTCGTCGCCCACAAGCTGACGACGCTGCGCGACTCCCGCACCGACTCCCCCACCTTCCGCCGGCTCGCGGACGAGCTCGTCACGCTGCTGGCCTACGAGGCCACCCGCGACATCCGCGTCGAGCGCGTCGCCGTCACCACCCCGGTCGCCCCGGCGATGGGCGTGAAGCTCGCGATCCCGCGGCCGCTCGTGGTGCCGATCCTGCGTGCCGGCCTCGGCATGCTCGACGGCATGATGCGCCTGCTCCCGACGGCGGAGGTCGGCTTCCTCGGCATGATCCGCGACGAGGAGACGCTCATCGTCTCGACCTACGCCGACCGCGTGCCGCACGACCTGTCCGGCCGCCAGGTCTACGTCCTCGACCCGATGCTCGCGACCGGCGGCACCCTGGTCGACGCGATCGACCTGCTGCTCGCGCGCGGCGCCACCGACGTCACCGCGATCTGCCTGCTGGCCGCGCCCGAGGGCCTGCAGCGGCTGCGCGACGCGTACGACGACCGCGACGTCTCCGTCCAGGTCGTCACGGCCGGCTGCGACGAGCGGCTCAACGAGAAGGGCTACATCGTCCCGGGCCTCGGCGACGCGGGCGACCGCCTCTACGGCGTCGTCGGCTGAGCGCTGGTCAGGTCGCCGCGTCGCGGCGGCGCGTGGCCCGCAGGACGAGCACGCAGCAGACGAACGCGACGAGGGTCAGCGGCGCGAACGTCGCGCGCTCGACGGCGCTCGGCGTCGCGAGGTTGAGCAGGACGCCGAACCCGGTGTAGATCGTCGTCGCCCAGGCGAGGAACGCGATCAGCCGGCGCGGCAACGACGCGAACGGGCCGCTGCCTGCGCGCGCCAGGATCGACAGGGCCATCACCACGAGCAGCACGCACGACAGACCGGCGACGACGCGAGCGCCCGTCGGCAGCACGCCCGGGTTCGCACCGCCCTGGGTCCAGGAGCCCCACGGCATCCCCACCACGAGCAGCGCCTGGAACACGGCGACTCCGAGCAGGATCACGGCGGCGATGCGGGCGGCCAGCAGTCCGCGCATAACCGCAACCTCCCACAGGTACCGCCCCGAGAACGGCGACGGCGCCGTCCCCGAGGGGGCGGCGCCGTCGTCGTGCGTGCGGTGCGTCAGAGGCGGAACGCCGCCGAGACGCCGGCGGCCCAGCCGCGGTCGGCCACGGTGACGATCCGGTACGCAGCCTTGGGCAGAGCACGACGACCGAAGGTGTACGTGCTCAGGTAGCTGCTCTTCTTCACCAGCACGGCGGTCGTGACCGTCCGCCAGCCGCGCGAGGTGAGGCGCTGCATCACGGCCGTGCCGCCGGCGCGGGTCGCGGTGCCGTACAGCGTCGTGTACCGGCCGCTCACCGACTTCCGCGCCGCGACGACCGGCGTCACCTTGATCTGGCGCGTGATCGGGGCGGCAGCCGCGGTGAAGTAGTCGCCCGGGAAGGTCCAGCGGAACCAGGTGTTCTTGAGCAGGTACGTGCGACCCGGGAGCTGCGCATAGCCGTTGTACCAGCGGCTGCCGATCGCGAAGACCGAGGCACCGCTCGTGCTGCCGATCGGGGCGTACGTCGTCATGCCGTCGAAGTAGTACGACAGCAGGCCGCGGTCGGTCTCGGCGGCCGAGCCCGCGACGAACGCGCCGCCGAGCGGGTCGGTGTCGTAGAGGTTGTAGCTCGAGTACGCCGCGCGCTTCTTGTACGCCACCAGCGAGGCCGACGTCGCGAAGTACGGGTGCGCCGCCGCCTTGTTCTGCACCGGGATCAGCGCCGGCGGCGTGTACGTCACGGGCACGTAGGAGTACGTCGTCGCACCGTCGGCACGCGTGGTGTTGTCCGTCGACGCCGTGAGCGCGGCGCCGTCGACGTTGTACAGCGTCGTCGAGTTCCACGTCGTGCCGGTGTAGGCGTCCTTCCAGGCCCAGAACGTGCCCGCGTGCGGGCGGACGTCGTACAGGTCCTGCAGAGCCGCGATGTCGGTCGGCGTGCCGGCGGGGGTCGCCTCCGCCGGGGTCACCAGGGTGACGTTGTGGATCACGGCCGGGGTCGCCGACGAGTCGACCTGCGAGTAAAGCAGCGTCGTGTCGTCGAGGTAGACGAAGGTGCTCGGCTTGGGCATCGCCGCGGCGCTGGAGCTCGCCACCTGGACCGAGCCCGGCTTGGTCGCCGCCGTGCTCATGAAGGACGAGCGCACGCGGTTGGTGCTGCCGTTGGTGAACAGCACCGAGGCGTTGGCGCCGTTCGGCGAGACGGCGAGCGAGAGGACGTTCTCGGTCGGGTCGCCGGCGGCGTCGACCGCACGCGCGAACTGACCGGTGGAGACGACCGACGCGGTACCGCCGATGGTGGCCGGGTCGGTGTAGTCGGCGGCGAACTTGTACACCTGGTCGTCGGCGTACCACCACACGGTGTTCCCGTCGCGCGACACGACCGGGTTGGCCTCGCAGAACGTGCTCAACGACCGGGCCGACGTCGTGGTGCCGTCGGAGTGGACGAGGACGAGCGCGTAGGTGCGGTCGTAGCTGTTGGCGTTCGCAGCGCCCGAGGCCATGCACGCGGCCCAGGTGCGACCGCTGTCGGAGGCGTCGTAGCCGTAGACCTGGTAGCCGGCAGGCGTGATGGCGTCGACGGATCCGGAGGCGGCGGCGTTGTTCGACGACAGCGCGACGTCGGAGCCGACGGTCGAGCGGTAGGCGAAGTGGGCCGGCGCGGACGGCGCGCCCGCGGCCTCCGCGGCGACGGTCGGCAGCAGCGCGACGGCGACGGCGCCGACGGCTGCGACGGCGCCGGCGCGCGACACGCGTGCCCAGGTGCTCGTGCTCATCAGGTCTCCCGTTTCCCCCGGTGGCCGGGGCGGTCGTGGTGGACGTGCCGTCGACGGGACGGTCCGCGCGTAGCAGTGTGCCACGGGAAATCGGACGAATCGGAATCCGGAGAAGATCCGTGACCCGGTCGGACGCCCGGGAGCGTGGGCATCGCCGCAGATCAGCGCCCTGCGCGAGCCCCGGAGGTGGCAGGCGTCACCTCCGACCCGGCCGAGCGGCCCCGGCACCGGCACCGTCCGGGTTACGGTCGCCCGCATGGGTCCGCGCAGCGTCCTGCACCCCGAGGGGTTCCACGGCCAGGGGGTCACGTCGGCGTACTTCGAGGGCTGGTACGTCAAGCTCGTGAGCGCCGACCGCAGCGCGCGCTGGGCGGTGATCCCCGGGGTGTTCCTGGGCACCGACGGCGGCGACGAGGCCTTCGTGCAGGTGCTCGACGGCATGACCGGGCGGTCCTGGTACCACCGCTACGACGTCGCCGAGTTCGGCGCCGAGCCCGACTGCTTCGAGGTGCGGGTCGGCCCGAACCGGTTCAGCGACCGCGGCGTCGTCCTCGACCTGCCGAGCCTGCGCGGCGAGGTGCGGTTCACGACCCCGCTCGACCCGTGGCCGGTCACGCTGCGCTCGCCCGGCGTCATGGGCTGGTACGCGTGGGTGCCGCGCATGGAGTGCAAGCACGGTGTGGTGTCGCTCGGGCACGACCTCGCCGGCCGGCTCGAGCACGACGGCGTCACCGCCTCCTTCGACGGCGGCCGCGGCTACATGGAGAAGGACTGGGGCGCGGCGTTCCCCGCGGGCTACGTGTGGATGCAGACCAACCACTTCTCCGACCCGTCGACCTGCCTGTCGGCGTCGGTGGCCCTCATCCCCTGGCTGCGCTCGGAGTTCCGCGGCCACATCGTCGGGCTTCAGCACCAGGGCCAGCTGCACCGGTTCGCGACGTACACAGGGGCGCGCACGACGCACCTCGCGATCACCGACGACGAGGTGCGCTGGACGCTGCGCGCGAAGAAGGGCCAGACCCTCGACCTCACGGCCGACCGGCCGCGGGGCGCGCTGCTGCACGCGCCCGTGCGCACCGAGATGCACAAGCGGGTCGAGGAGACCCTCGACGCGACGGTCCACGTCCGGCTCACCGACGCCGACGGCCGCGTGCTGCTCGACGACGTCGGCCACTGCGCCGGCCTCGAGGTCCACGGCGACCTCGACCGCCTCCTCGCCACCGACTGACCGCGCGTCGGGCACGGCGGGCACGGCGTCACGACAGCGGGGCCGGTCGCGGGCCTCGTGCGGCCGACCCCGCTGCGCATCCCCCGCTAGGGCCTCGTCGGGTACGGCGAGGGCAGGACGGCACCGGGGCGCACCTGGTCGATGAGCCCGAGGACGCCGGTGTGCATCCGGCCGTAGAGGAACAGCGCCAGCGGTGACATCGACGGCGGCGCGTCCGGCGGCAGATAGCCCTCGGCCGTCGCGATCGTCGTCAGCCGCGACACCAGGCTCACGACGGCGGTGGGCGCTCCGGGCGGAGCGACGAGGTCGAGGTGCACGTCGGCCTCGAGCAGCGGGTCGAGGGCCGGCGCCGCCGAGGTCGCCGCCCAGCGTCCGCGGACCGTCGTGGTCGGGCGGCCGGGCAGCATGACGTCGAGGACGAGGACACCGCCGCGCTCGAAGGTGAGCAGCGCGCGCGGGCGGGCGCCGGGCTCGTCCGGGTAGGCCTGGGTCGCGGCCGCGCCCATCGTCACGAGGTCCGGGATCCAACGGGTGCCCTCGAGCGCGCGGACCGGGAGCTGCGCCACCGCAGGGGTCGGCGTCGAGGTCGGCGTCGGGGTCGGCGTCGCAGCGACGGCGCGATCGGGCGGCGGAGCGGCCGGCTCGAGCACCCGTACGCCGACCAGGCCCGCGGCAGCCACCGCCGCCACCGCCACCGCCGCGCCGACGACCTGGCTGCGCCGACGACGGCGGTCGCCGAGCCGTCGCAGCTCGGCCGACGACGCCGTCGGTCGCGGCGTGGGCGGGGCCGCCGTCTCGAGCAGCTCACGTACCGAGGACATCGCCGACCTCCTTCACGCCGAACGGGGCCGACGTCGTACGCGGCATCGGGACGGGGCCGGTCACGGGTGGCGGGTCCGGGTCGTCGCGCAGCAGGTCGGCGAGGGCGGCGCGACCGCGCGCGAGCCGCGACTTCACCGTGCCGCGCGGGATCCGCAGCGTGGCGGCGATCTCCTCGACGCTCAGGTCGCAGAGCTCGTGCAGCACGAGGACCGCGCGCTGCTCGTAGGACAGGTCGGCCAGGGCACGGCGTACGGCGACGACCTCCGCCGACGCGACCGGCGCCACGATGCCCGACGACGCGAGCGCCGGGGCGGCGCGGCGGGCGGTGACCAGCCGGCGCCACACGGAGACGCACTGGCGGTAGGCGACCGTGCGCACCCAGCCCTCCGGGTCCTCGTACGCCGACACGCGGTCCCACCGCTGCCAGGCGCGGACGTAGGCCTCCTGCAGCGCGTCCTGGGCCTGCTCGCCGTCGAGGGTCATGAGGGTGAGCTGGCGCACCAGCCGCGGGTACGTCGTCGCGTAGAACGTGTCGAACTCGAGCTCTGGTCGCACCGCGCACCCCCTCCGCTCGCCCTCGGACTCCGCTCGCCCTCGGACTCCGCTCGCCCTCGGACTCCGCTCGTTCTCGGACCACACACGCGCGAACGGCCCCCGCGGTTCCCTTCCGGTGCCACGAGTCTGCGCCCGCGCTCCCTGGTGGAACAGAGCACGGCGTACGACGGTTGAGCCAGGAACCCGACGTCCCTGGAGGACTCATGACCGTGCGCGACGCCTCGACCCGTTGGACCGGAGACCTGCAGACCGGCAGCGGCATCACGACGCTGGACTCGAGCGGGACCGCTCAGTTCGCGGTGACCTTCCCGCAGCGCATCGGCGAGCCGGAGGGGACGACGAGCCCCGAGGAGCTCATCGCGGCTGCGCACTCGGCGTGCTTCTCGATGGCGCTCTCCGGCGGTCTCGGTCGCGCGGGCACGCCGCCGACGTCGCTCACCGTCAGCGCCGAGGTGGAGATCGACCGGGTCGACGGCGGCCTGCAGATCACAGCGGTGCGCCTCACCGTCGACGGTGTCGTGCCGGGCATGAACCAGGCCGAGTTCGCCGCGGCCGCCGCGGAGGCCAAGGTCGGCTGCCCGGTCAGCAAGGCCCTCGCCGGCGTCCCGTCGATCACCGTCGAGGCGACACTGCTCCCCGCCTGACCCGACCGCTCCGCCGTCCCGGCTCCCCCCGGTCGTCTGCGACGTCACTGCCCGAATGCACGGGTTGTGCGCCGGAAACCGCGCATTGCGGCAGTGACGTCGCGGCGACCGCGACGTGGCGCAGCGTCTCCGGCGTCGCCCAGGTGCCCGAGACCGGCAGGCCCAGCCCGACGCGCACGCCTAGCGCTCGTCCTCGTCCAGCTGCTTGCCGCCGAAGAACATGAGCGGGTCGGAGAGCAGCTCGATGCCGATGCCGTCCGGGTCGCGCAGGTACATCGACTCGGGGATGCCGCGCTGCGGCCCGTCGTAGGGGACGCCCGCGGCGTCGAGCGTGGCGCGCAGCTCGTCCCAGCGGTCCTGCGGCACCGAGATCGCGATGTGCTGGACGCCGCCGAGCGCCTCGATCCCCGGCTCGAGGCCGAGCCCCGGGAAGTCGAAGAAGCCGAGCAGCGTCGAGTTGCCGACGTCGAAGAACAGGTGCGCCGAGCCCGGGTAGTCGCGGTTCTCGACCAGCTCGACGAGCGGGAAGCCGAGCAGCCCCTGGTAGAACTCGATGGTCGTCTCGACGTCGGCGCAGATGAGCGCGGCGTGGTGGATCCCGCGGCCGGGCGTCGCCGGGCGCTGCGACGCCGGCCGCAGGTAGCGGTCGCGCAGCTCGTGGCGCCGGGCGCGGATGGCGACGAGCTCCTCGTCGGTGGGCGGCATCGGCATGCTCCTCAGGTCGCTCGGGCGGTCGGTCCGTCGGTCGTCGTGTGTCGTCGCCGTTCCGCTCGCGCGGGGCGGCGTACGCCGGTCGCGGTCGTGCTCGGTGCGTCGGCCGCCGCTCGCTCCCGGACCCGGCGAATCCCGCGTCGCACGGCGGTCGTTCGACCCTAGCCACGCGGTGCGGAACAATGGTCGACGCATGATAGTTGACTCTTGAACTACTGCGCGCGAGAACCGACCCGGAGGCTGCTGTGCCCGCTGTGACCGTCGACGACCTCACCGTCCTGCCGCGCGTGAAGCGGCCCGACCCCGGCCTGGTGCCGGCGCGCCCGGTCGTCTCGGTGACGACGGCGCCGGCGGGCCACGAGGGCGAGGGCTTCCCGGTGCGCCGGGCCTTCGCCGGCGTCGACGCCGCGGCGATCGACCCGTTCATCATGATGGATCAGATGGGCGAGGTGGAGTACGCGCCCTACGAGCCGCGCGGCACCGACTGGCACCCGCACCGCGGCTTCGAGACCGTCACGTACATCATCGACGGCACCTTCATCCACCAGGACACCCACGGTGGTGGCGGCACCATCAGCAACGGCGACACCCAGTGGATGACGGCCGGCAGCGGCCTGCTGCACATCGAGACGCCGCCGGAGTCGCTCGTCGTCTCGGGCGGCCTGTTCCACGGCCTGCAGCTGTGGGTGAACCTGCCGCGCACGTCGAAGATGGAGCCGCCGCGCTACCAGGACCTGCGCGCCTCCGACGTAGCCCTGCTCTCGTCCGACGACGGCGGTGCGCTGCTGCGCGTCATCGCCGGCGAGCTCGGCGGCCACGTCGGCCCGGGCTCGACCCACACGCCGATCACGATGGTGCACGCGACCGTGTCGCCCGGCGCCTCGATGACGATCCCGTGGCACCGCGACTTCAACGCGCTCGCCTACGTGATGGCGGGCAGCGGCACCGTCGGCGAGGAGCAGCGGCCGATCCGCACCGGTCAGCTCGCGGTGCTCGGCAACGGCGGCTCGCTCACGATCGCGGCCGACGCGACGCAGGAGTCGCGCCACCCCGCGCTCGAGGTGGTGCTCCTCGGCGGCGCCCCGATCCGCGAGCCGATCGCGTGGTACGGCCCGTTCGTCATGAACACCCAGCGCGAGCTGATGGAGGCCGTCGACGACTTCCAGAAGGGCCGCCTCGGCGTCGTCCCCCCGGACGCCATCCGCCCCTTCCGCGGCTGACCCGCCCCCAGAACGCGCTGAAGGGGCCCTGAACTGCGCTCTCAGCAGTTCAGGCGCCCCAAGGCCAGGCGATCAACCCGGCTGATGCGCGGAGTGGTGTCGACGTGCACGGCGGGTCGGCCGAGCTCTGCCGCTGCCGCGCGTGCCGCCTCGAGCTGCGTGAGGACCCAGGCCGGCCGCGGGCACGTCAGCGAGGGGGCGGATGTTGTGGGTCTGAGAACGTGGCGACCTCCGTCGGGGGGCGTCATACGGCACAGTCGGGGGATGGCTACGTCGTACGTCGTCCTGCGCTCGGGCACCGTCGTGGTCGTCGTGACCGACGACGACGCCGTGCCGCGGATCGTGCACTGGGGAGCGCCGCTCCCCGAGCCGGACGCCGACGCGCTCGACACGCTGCTCGACGTCGCGATCCCGCAGGGGAGCCTCGACGTCGCGGTCCCGATGGGGCTGCTGCCCGAGCACGCGCGCGGCTGGTCGGCATACGGCGGGATCTCGGTGCACCGCGGCGACGGCACCGGATGGGCGCCGGTGCTGACGCGCACCGCCAGCACCCATGCGGGACAGACCTTCTCGTGGCACGGGACCGACGAGCGCGCGCGGGTGTCGGCGTCGCTCGACCTGGTGCTCGACGAGCACGGCGTCCTCCTCGTGCGCGCGGAGCTCACCAACGACGGCGACGACGTGCTGCACGTCGCCGGTCTCGCGCCCGCGCTGCCCGTGCCGCACCGCGCCGTCGAGGTGCTGACCCTCACCGGCAGATGGGCGCGCGAGGGCGTCGAGACCCGCACGGTGCTCGACGTCGGCGCGCTCGTCCTGGAGAACCGTCGCGGACGCACGTCGCACGAGGTGCAGCCCACCCTGATGGCCGGCACGCGCGCGTTCGCGCAGGAGGCCGGTGAGGTGTGGGCCGCGCACCTGGGCTGGAGCGGCGACCACACCGTTCGGGCGGAGGTGCTCCCCGACGGACGCCGTTTCCTCGCGCTCGGCGAGCTGCTGCTGCCTGGCGAGGTGCGCCTCGCCCCGGGGGGCACGTACGCGGCGCCGGCACTGCACGCGGCCTACTCCGCCCACGGCCTCAACGGGATCAGCGACGCGTTCCACGAGCACGTGCGTGCGCGGCCGCGCCACCCGCGTACGCCGCGACCCGTGCTGCTCAACACGTGGGAGGCCGTCTACTTCAACCACGACCTCGACGAGCTGCGCCGCCTCGCCGACGCCGCAGCCGCGGTCGGTGTCGAGCGGTTCGTCCTCGACGACGGCTGGTTCCGCGGTCGCGACGACGACACGAGCTCCCTCGGCGACTGGTACGTCGACACCGCGAAGTACCCGGACGGGCTCGACCCGCTGATCGCCCACGTCACCGGGCTCGGCCTGCAGTTCGGTCTCTGGGTCGAGCCGGAGATGGTGAACCCCGACAGCGACCTCTCCCGCGCGCACCCCGACTGGGTGCTCGGCGTCGACGGCGTCGAGCAGGTGCTCGCCCGTCACCAGCTCGTCCTCGACCTGGCGCGGCCCGAGGTGTCGGCGTACCTGTTCGAGCGGCTCGACACGCTGCTGTCGCACCACGACATCGCCTACCTCAAGTGGGACATGAACCGCGACCTCGTGGCAGCCGGTGGGCGCGACGGCGCGGCCGGCGTCCACGCGCAGACCCTCGCGCTCTACGACCTGCTCGCCCGGCTCCGTCGCGCTCACCCGGCGGTGGAGATCGAGTCGTGCGCGTCCGGCGGCGGCCGGGTCGACCTCGGGATCGGCGCGCACACGGACCGGTTCTGGACGTCGGACTGCAACGACGCCCTCGAGCGCCAGTCGATCCAGCGCGGTGCGTCCTACGTGATCCCGCCCGAGCTGATGGGCGCGCACATCGGCGGCGAGTGGGCGCACACGACAGCGCGCCGGCAGTGGTTCCCGTTCCGCGCCGCGACCGCGTTCTTCGGCCACCTCGGCCTCGAGTGGAACCTGCTGCACGCGAGTGCCGAGGACCGCGCTGCCGTCACCGAGACGATCGCGCGCCACCGCGAGCTGCGACCGCTGCTGCACCACGGGCGCACGGTGCGCATCGACCACCCCGACCGCTCCGCGCTCGCGCACGGCGTCGTCGCCCACGATCGCAGCGAAGCGCTCTACTCCTACGCGCAGCTCACCGCGCCCGACCGCACGGCGCCCGCACCTCTGCGCCTCGTCGGCCTCGACCCCGACCGCCGCTACCGCGTCGACCGGCTGCTGCTGCCGGGCGCGAACTGGGCGCCGGGCAAGCACGAGCCGTCGTGGTACGCCGACGGCCTCGAGGCGCCGGGCGCGGTGCTCGCGGAGCTCGGCGTACCGCTCGGCATCCACGTGCCGGAGCAGGCGACCCTCGTCCACGTCCGAGCCCTCTGACCCACCCCCGGATGCTGCTCGAGCTGTTGGGGTCATCCGGGACGTTTCACCCCGACAACGGCAGCACCATGCAGCCGTTCCGGCCCCGCGGCTGACGGTGGGCAGGGTTGGATGTCCCCATGACGGAGACGCTGCGCTGGGGGATCCTCGGGGCCGGTCGCATCGCCACGACCTTCTGCGACGACCTCGCGCTGCTCGACGACCACGCGGTCGTCGCCGCCGGGTCGCGCCGCCCGGGAGGGGCCGACGCCTTCGCCGCGCAGTTCTCGGTGCCGAACGTGCACGGGTCGTGGGAGTCGCTCGTGACGGACCCCGACGTCGACGTCGTCTACGTCGCGACCCCGCACCCGGCCCACCACGCGGCCGCCCTCCTCGCGCTGCGCGCCGGCAAGCACGTGCTCGTCGAGAAGCCGTTCACGATGGACGCCGGGCAGGCGCGCGAGCTCGTGGCCGCGGCGCGCCACAGCGACGTCTTCCTCATGGAAGCCATGTGGACCCGCTTCCTGCCCGCGATCGTCGCGCTGCGCGAGGTGATCGCGGAGGGGCGGCTCGGCGACCTGGTCGCGGTGCACGCCGACTTCGGCGTCGGCTTCGCCGAGGATCCCGAGGGACGCTGGTTCAACCCGGCGCTCGGCGGCGGTGCGCTGCTCGACCTCGGCGTCTACCCGGTGTCGTTCGCGTCGATGCTGCTCGGCCCGCCGGCCCACGTCCTCGCCGCGAGCGATCCCGCCTTCACCGGCGTCGACGGCCATACCTCGGCGATCCTGCGCGACGGCCATGGGCGCCAGGCGCTCGTGTCGACGACGATGTTCGCCAGCACCGAGACGCGCGCGGTCGTCGTGGGGCGCGACGCCCGCATCGAGGTCGACCGGTCGTTCTTCTGCGCGCGCGGCTTCACGCTGTTCTACAGCGACGACACCCCGGAGCGGGTCGAGCGGCCGTTCGAGGGCAACGGCATGCGCTTCGAGGCGATGGAGGTCGCGCGCTGCATCCGCGCCGGCCTGCGCGAGTCGCCGGTGATGCCGCTGGCGGAGACGGTGTCGATCGTCGAGACCCTCGATGAGATCCGCCGCCAGATCGGCCTCACCTACCCGCCCCCCTCGGCGTGATCTTGGTCAGTTGCTGGTCACCCGGCCCGGGACGGTGGCAACTGACCAAGATCACGCGACGTGTCAGTGGGCGTAGGTCGGGGTGATGGTGGCGCGGGCCAGGGTGTGGAACGCGAGGTTGAACGACACCACGGCCGGGCTCGCCGACGCGTCGACCCCGAGGCTCGGGACGTCGACCGCGTGAACGACGAAGAAGTACCGGTGCGGCATGTCGCCCTGAGGCGGAGCGCATCCACCGTACGCCGCGGTGCCGAAGTCGGTCGTCGCGTGGAACGCGCCAGCGGGCAACGTCGCGTCGGACTCCCCCGCACCCGTCGCGAGCTCGTGCACGTCGGCGGGGACGTCGACGGCCACCCAGTGCCAGAAGCCCGACGGCGTCGGCGCGTCCGGGTCGAAGCAGGTGACGACGAAGCTCTGCGTGCCCTCGGGCTCGCCGCTCCAGCGCAGGTGCGGCGACCGGTTCGCCCCGCCGGCCGAGCCGTGCACGTGCTCCAGCGGTGTCATCGACCCACCCACGACGTCGTCGCTCGTGACGTCGAACTCGGGGACGGGCGGCAGGTAGTCGTAGGGGTCGGGCGCGACCCTGCGGTCCAGGCTCATCGATGCTCCTCACGGTGCGGATCGGCTGATCGCCTCGGGCCCAGCCAACCGCACGTGCTCGGCGGACGCAGCCCGATGCTCAGGACTCCCCGGGCGCGTGCTGACGGCGCTGCGCGTGCGCGCGGGCGTGCTCGATCGCCGCGGGCGTGGTGGCGAACACGTGCCGCTCGTGTGCGAGCTCGTCGTAGACGCCGAGCCGGCTCAGCACCTGCTCGTGCTCGGGCCGGATGCCCGACAGCAGCACCGTGATGTGGCGCCCCTCGAGCCGGGCGATCGTGTCGGCGAGCACCGAGGCGCCGGTCGCGTCGAGGCTCACCACGCGCGACATGCGCAGGATCACGACGCGTACGTCGGACACCTCCGACAGCTCGAGCAGGAACGTGTGCGCCGCCCCGAAGAACAGCGACCCCTCCAGCCGGTAGGCGACGATGTGCTCGGACAGCAGCGCCGTCTCCTCTGCGTCGTGGCCGCTCGGGTCGAGCACCACCGCCTCCTCGTCGACGTGCGACGAGCGGGCCACCTGCTGCAGCGCGAAGAAGCCTGCGACGACGAGGCCGAGGATCACCGCGGTCACCAGGTCGAACGCGACCGTGGCGACCGCGGTCAGCACCAGCACCACGGCGTCACCGCGCGTGGAGCGCAGCAACGAGCGCACGCTCGACACCTCGACCATGAGGAACGACGTCGCGAGCAGGACGCCGGCGAGCGCCGACAGCGGGATGCCGGCCACGAAGCGCGCGAGGAACACCACGACGATCAGGAGCACCGCGGCGTGCACGATCGCCGCGAGGCGCGAGCGCGCGCCGCTGCGCACGTTCACCGCCGTGCGCGCGATCGCCGCGGTCGCAGGGATGCCGCCGAAGAACGGCACCGCGATGTTGGCCAGTCCCTGGCCGAACAGCTCCTTGTCGGGGTCGTGCCGCTCGCCGACGCTCATGCCGTCGGCGACCGTGGCCGACAGCAGGCTCTCGAGCGCGCCCAGCGCTGCCACCGCGACGGCCGGCAGCACGAGGCTCGACAGCGACGTCCACGGGATGTCGGGCACGGTCGGGAGCGGGATGCCGGCCGGGATGCTCCCGATCACGGGTACGGCGAGGTGCGCCACCGACACCACCACCGCGGCCAGGATCACGGCAGGCAGCGACACCGGCCACGCCGGACGGAACCGGACCGCGAGCAGCATCGCCGCGACGACGAGGCCGGCGATGATCGGCTCGGCCCAGTGCGGGTCCGACAGCCAGGTGCGCAGCGCGTCGAAGGCGACCGCGACCACCTTCTCGCCGTGGCCGGGGACGCCGAGCGCGGCAGGCACCTGCTGGAGCGCGATGACGCACGCGATGCCGAGCGTGAAGCCCTCGACGACCGGCAGCGGGATGTAGCGCATCCAGCGGCCCGCGCCGGTCCAGGCCAGGAAGAGCAGCAGGACGCCGGCCATCAGCCCGACCACCAGCACGGCCGAGCCGCCGAGCTGCGCCACGATCGGGACGAGGACGACGGTCATCGCGCCGGTCGGTCCCGACACCTGCAGGTTGCTGCCGCCGAACGCCGCCGCCACCGCACCGGCGACCACCGCGGTCACCAGGCCGGCCTCCGCACCGAGGCCCGAGGTGATGCCGAACGCGAGCGCGAGCGGCAGCGCCACGACCGCGACGGTGATGCCGGCGATCAGGTCGCGCCGCGGGTCGCGCTTGAGGGTGTCCCACTCGGCGCGGCCCGGCAGCAGGGCCCGGCCCCGGTCCAGCGTGCGCGTGATGAACGAGGCCTCCGGCTGCGCCCCCGTGCTCATCGGCGGGCCTTGCGCAGCTCGCGGCCCAGGGCGCCCTGCTCCTCGGAGACCTTGCGCAGGATCGCGCGGCCGGCGAGCAGCAGGTCCTTCACCTCGGGGACGCTCACCGAGTAGACGACCTCGCCCGCCTCGCGCCGCTGCACGACCAGTCCCGCGCGGCGCAGGACGGCGAGCTGCTGGGAGAGGTTGCTGGCCTCGATGTCGATCGCCGCGAGCAGCTCGTGGACGGCGTGGTCGCGCTCGGTCAGCAGCTCGAGCACGCGGATCCGGGCGGGGTGCCCGAGGGTGCGGAAGAAGTCGGCCTTGGCCTGGTACAGCGGGACGGGCACAGGGGGTCCTCGGGACGGTCGGGGCGGGCGAATGAAGTATCCGCACAGTTGCGAAATCTTTCAACTCACCCCCCTGCTGTGCACAGAGCTGGGGACAAGCTGGGGACGACGACGGCCGCGCCGGAGGACAAGCTGTGCACATCCTGTGGGATGCCGGTGGACGACGGGAAGCCCGGAAAAACATCTCGGAAACCCCTTGTGCCCCTTGCCGAAACCCGGATAGAACTACGCCCACGCCGAGCACGACGGGCGGGACCGCGGAGGCGACTCCACGGACCAGGGAGAGCAAGACCGGACCACCAGCAGGCCGAGCGATCGGACTGCGGGAGACCGGAGGAGCCAACCCCGGGACGGGTCCCGAGACCGGGTGAGCGGCGACGCCGAGAACGATCGGCGGGCCACGGAGCAGCCCCTCGGGGAGGCACCAGGCGGCCGGAGCGGGCAACCGCGACGGAGGCCGGCCCGGCGGACGCGCACGGCGGCCGCCGACACGAGCGGTGGGCCAGGCGCAGGCTCCTCGGAGCCGACGCCACGGAAGCCGGAGCGGGAAACCGCGACGGACGACGGGTCCGCAGCACGTGCGGCAGCATGGAAGCCTGCTCGCAGCGGTCGGGGCAACCCGGCCGCGGAGCAGGTGGACGTGCAGCGGGGCCCCTCGATCTCATACATCGAGGGGCCCCGCACCTATCTCCAGGATGACGCATCCCGGCAGCGGATCCGCGGCACGACACGGGCCGACGTGGTCGTCCTCACAGCCGTTCGTCCGGCTCCCGGAACCCCTCCCGCCGCATCGCGGTCGGCCCCGACCTGCCCTCCCCTCCCCTGCCGTCGCCTGCCGTCCCTTCCGGTCCTCACGGCTGGCAGGCACACCGCGCGAGCTCGCCGTCGGCCCGAGGTCCGGCGTACCCGCTCCCGACACGCCTCCCTGCCCGCCGTCACGCCGGGTCCTGGCGGCCGGCAGGCAACGCCGCGCGAGCTCGCCGTCGGCCCGAGGTCCGGCGTACACGCTCCCGTCGGGCCGCCTACGCTGCGGCCCATGAGCGTCGAGCGTCCCGAGCGGGGCGGTGCCTGGGACTTCCGCGGCCGGCTGCACCCGGAGTACTCGCCCCGGCGCGACGGCGACCCCGACCCCGGCGAGGTCGTGTGGGCCTGGGTGCCCTTCCAGGAGGACCCCGCCCAGGGCAAGGACCGCCCGATCGTGGTCATCGGACGCGACGCCGACGACGCCGCGATCCTCGTGGCGCTCATGCTCTCCAGCAAGGACCACGACGGCGACCACGACTGGCTGCCCATCGGCGCCGGTGCCTGGGACGGCGAGCACCGGCCCAGCTGGGTGCGCATCGACCGGCCGCTCGCCGTCACCGAGGACGGCGTACGCCGCGAGGGCGCGATCCTCCCGAAGGACGTCTTCCTCCGGATCGTCGAGCAGGCCGGCCGCCGCGCCGTCCCCGGCGGCCCCGGCGCCCCGCGCCCGACGGCCCCGGCCCCGGCCCCGGCTAAGCAGGGCCTGCTCTCGCGCCTCGGCCGCATCTTCCGCCGCAGCTGACCGCGGGATCCGCCGTCGATGCGTGATCACGCCACGCTAGAAGGTGGCGTCATCACGCATCGACGGCGAGGTCAGTCGGCGGGGGCGCTCTCGACCTCGGCGAGGCGGCCGCGCAGGAACGCGCGCTCGGCGCCGTCGGACACCATCCCGAGCGCCCGCCGGTAGTCCGCAGCGGCCTCCTCGCGACGCCCGAGGCGGCGCAGCAGGTCCGCGCGCGCCGCGGGCAGGTAGTGCCAGGAGCGCAGGGCCGGGTCGTCGGAGACGGCGTCGAGGACGGCGAGGCCGGCCTCGGGTCCGTCGGCGAAGCCCACGGCCACCGCGCGGTTCACCTCGACCACGGGGCTCGGCCACACCTCGGCGAGCCGCTCGTAGAGCAGCGCGGTCGCTCGCCAGTCGGTGCTCTCCCAGGTCGCCGCCTCCGCGTGCGCGCCGGCGATGCAGGCCTGCAGGAGGAACCGGCCGGCCGGCCGGTCCGGGCCGGTCAGCCGCAGGGCGCGGACGACGAGGGCGTCGCCGCGGGCGATCGCCTCGTGGTCCCACCGGCTGCGGTCCTGGTCCTCGAGCAGCACCAGCCGCCCCTCGGCGTCCACGCGCGCGGCCCGTCGTGCGTCGGTGAGCTCGAGGAGCGCCAGCAGCCCGAGCACCTCGGGCTCGTCGGGCATGAGCACCGCGAGCACCCGGGCGAGGTCGAGCGCGCGCGCCACGAGGTCCGCGCGCACGAGCTCCGGGCCGGGGCTGGTGTGGCCGGCGGTGAAGGCCAGGTGGATCACGGTGAGGACGCCGTCGAGGCGCTCGGGCAGCTCGTCGTCGGAGGGCACGCGGTAGGGGATGCGCGCCGTCGCGACCTTCTTCTTCGCGCGCGTGATGCGCGCCGCCATGGTGGGCTCGGGCACCAGGAACGTGCGCGCGATGTCGTCGGTGGTGAGGCCGCACACCAGGCGCAGCGTCAGCGCCGTGCGCGACTCCGGAGCCAGCGCCGGGTGGCAGCAGGTGAACACCAGCCGCAGCCGGTCGTCGACGGCCACGGCCGCCTCCTCGGTCTCGGGGTCCTCGACCTCGTCCACCACGAGGTCGGGCAGGCGCGCGCGCAGCACGGCCTCGCGGCGTACGCGGTCCAGCGCGCGCCGGCGTGCGGTCGTCGTCAGCCAGGCGCCCGGGCTGCGCGGTACGCCGCGCTCGCCCCACGTGCGCAGGGCCTGCTCGAAGGCCTCCTGCGTGCACTCCTCGGCCGTCGCGAGGTCGCCGTCGAGCAGGCGCGCCACGGTGGCGAGGACACGTCCCCACTCCTCGCGGTGCGCCTGCTCGACGGCTGCGACGACGTCCGAGGTGCTCACCCCTGCGGCGTACCGGTCACGTCGGGATGACGGGACGGACCTCGACGACGTCGATCGGGCAGGTCCGCGCGAGCGCGAGCGCCTGGTCGAGGTCGGCGCAGTCGAGGGTGTAGTAGCCGCCGAGGGCCTCCTTGGTCTCGGCGAACGGCCCGTCGGTGACCGTCGGGGAGCCGCCGTTCTTGCGGACCGTCGTCGACGTCGTCGAGGGCGCGAGGGCCTCGCCGCTCACGATGCTGGCGCCGGCGACGTGCACCGACTCGGCCCAGGCGTTGTGCGCCTGCAGCATCTGGTCCCACTGCTCGGGCGTCACGTCGGCCATGCCGGACTCGTCGCTGTAGAGCAGGAACATGTAGCGCGTGGCCATGGTGGTCCTCCTTGGTCTGCCGTGATTGGCTGCGGATCCCCCCGCACCTGCACGACGGACACGTTCCCCCGGAATCGACAGGCCCGCCCGAGGAATCTGACGACTCGTGCCGATCCGTCAGGTGCCGGTCGGCCGTGCAGGGCGCCGGGTAGCCTCCGAGCCATGCCCGAAGACCTGCCGACCACGCTCGACGCGCTCGCCGAGCACGAGGCCCGCGTGCAGTCCGGCCCACTCACCCGCCTGATGCGCCGCCTGGGTCGCACCCCGCAGTTCGCCGCCGTCTACCGCCGGGTCGGTCCCGTCATCGACCCGCGGATCGCGCACATCAACGACGGGAAGCTGATGGCGAAGCTCTACGGCTTCCCCGTCCTGATCCTGCACACGACCGGCGCGAAGAGCGGACTGCCGCGGTCCTCGCCCCTGCTCTACGTCCGCGACGGCGACGACCTGATGCTGCTCGGGACGAACTTCGGCCAGCCCAAGCACCCGGCCTGGACGGCGAACCTGCTGGCCCATCCCGACGCCGCGGTCGAGGTCGGACCCGTGCGGCTCGCGGTGCGCGCGGAGCAGGTCGACGAGGCCACGGTCGAGCGCGTCTTCCCGTCCTTCGTGGCCGTCTACCCCGGGTACGCCGACTACCTCGGCCGTCGCGAGGGCCTCGCTCCCCGGATGTTCCGGCTCCGCCCGGTCGCCTGACCTGGACCGATGCTCCACGGGATCCCGTGGAAGCGCGTACAGAAGGGGACCCTGCCTGCTTCACTGTCCGTGACGACGCGGCGGAGCGTCACCGACCACAAGGAGCCCGGCATGGGCGAGTACTTCAGCCTCGGCAACCTGCTCTGGACCATCATCGGCGGCGCCATCATCGGCGTGCTCGCCCGGTTCTTCATCCCCGGCAAGGTGCCGATGAAGCTCTGGATGACGATCCTCGTCGGCATCGTCGGCATGATCGTCGGCGACGTGATCGCCCGGGCGATGGGCGTCGCCACCACGGCGGGCATCGACTGGACCCGGCACTTCCTGCAGATCGTGTCCGCGATCGTCCTGATCCTCATCCTGCGCGCGGTCACCAGCCGCAGCAGCTCGTCGACCTGATCACAGGCTGGTCGACCAGCCGCACCGACACCGGCGCACGCGCCCGGGCCACGTAGCCTGGACGCGTGCGCCGCGTCATGTCCTGGAGGGTCGGTGCCGCCGCGCTCGCGTGCGCCGCCCTCGCCGCGTGCACGACCTCTCCCCCGGCACCGGGCTCCACCAGCGCCGCTCCCACCAGCAGCTCCCCCGCCGCCTCCGCTACGCCGACCCCGGACCCGACGTCGGCCTCGCCCTCACCGTCGCCGAGCACGCCGTCGACCGCTGACGCGCGCATCGTGCCGGTCGGTGTCGAGCAGTGGGCGCGCATCAAGGCCGCCGGCATGGCACGTCGCGGCTGCCCCGCCGGCCGCACCGACCTGCGCCGGGTCGAGGTGAACCACTGGGGCTTCGACGGCGAGGTGCACCGCGGCGTCCTCGTCGTCCGCGCCGACGTCGCTCCCAGCGTGGCGCGCATCTTCACCGAGCTGTTCGACGCGAAGTTCCCGATCCGTCGGATGAAGCCGCTCGAGGAGTACGGCGGCGACAACGAGAAGTCGATGGCCGACGACAACACTGCGGCGTACAACTGCCGCTCCGCCGCCCAGCAGAACGCGCCGCCGACCACCTCGCCGCACGCCAACGGCCGCGCGATCGACGTCAACCCGTTCGAGAACCCGTGGCAGGACCCGCGCTGCGCGCCGTGCTGGAGCCCTTCGGCGAAGTACGGCACCGTGCGCACCGGCAAGGGCGTCATCGTCAAGGGCGGCGTCGTCTGGACCGCGTTCACCCGCGAGGGCTGGATCTGGCAGGACATCGACGTCAAGGACTACATGCACTTCGACACCGGCTACCCCAGCCGGCCGTTCACGCCCAAGACCTAGATGTACTGCCCAGCGAGGTTGGTCAATCTCGTGATGGGCGGGCGGTTCCCGGTCGCGGTGTGGGGCCGGTGGTGGTTGTAGTGGTGGATCCATGCTGGCAGAGCCTTGCGCCGAGCCGATTCTGATCCGTAGAGCCGGGCGTAGGCCCAGCCCTCGGCCAGCGTCCGGTGAAAGCGTTCGATCTTGCCGTTGGTCTGCGGTCGGTAGGGCCGGGTCCGCTTCGCGGTGATGCTGAGCTCGGCGCAGGTCTGCCGCCAGACGTTGCTGCGGTAGCAGGCACCGTTGTCGGACAGGACGCGTTCGATGCGGACGCCTCGGGCGGCGAACCAGGCCGAGGCCCGACGCAGCACAGCGGCCGCGGTCTCGGCCTTCTCGTCGTTGTGGATCTCGGAGTAGGCGACCCGGGAGCGGTCGTCGAGCACGGTGTGGATGAACGCGTGCCCCGTCTTGGGCTGGTGGTACTTGTTCCTGGCCAGACCTGGAGTGGCGATCTTGTTCTGCTTCCCTCGTTGACGACCTACGTATCTCCACCCGCCGCCGTCGGGGATGTTGCCGAGCTTCTTGACGTCCACGTGGACAAGCGATCCCGGGTGCTCGTGCTCGTAGCGTCGAGCGGGTTCGCCGGTGCGCCTGTCGATGTGGGTCAGCCGGTTGAGCCGGCAGCGGACCAGGACCGCGTGGACGGTCGATGCCGGCATGCCGAGCTCCCCGGCGATCTGGACCGGCCCGAGGCGCCGCTTCCAGCGCAGGTGCACGATCCGCCGCTTGACCGGCTCCGGTGTCCGGTTCGGGGATCGGTGCGGGCGGCTCGAGCGGTCGACCATGGCCGCAGCAGCCGGGGCATGCCCGGAGCCTTCGGCCAGAGCCCGGTAGCGGTCCGACCACCGCTTCGCCGTGGGCCAGGAGACCCGGAAGTAGTCCGCCGCCGCAGCGACCGACCAGCCTTCCTCCACGACCAGCCGGCCGATCCGAAGCCGGTGAGCAGGAGTCAGGGCAGCGTTAGCGTGGGACACGAAGGCCTCCTTGGTGGCGGAGCGGTGAACTAGACAGCTCCACTCCACACCGGGAGGCCTTCGCTCATACCGAGATCAGACGAGCTCGTCGCACACGTTCAACCAACGTGCCTGGTCAGTACATCTAGGACCGGCTCGACCGCGGGACCTGCACCGTCCGCTCCGCGCGGGCGACGTGCTCGGGTCGCGGGCGCGACACGTCGCGCGCCCGCCGGGCTCCGTCGACGCCGATCCGCGACGGCCCGCGGTCGGCGAGGCGGTCGAGCGCACGGTCGTCCGACGTCCGCAGGTGCTCGTCGTCGGGTCGCCGGGCCATGCCCGACACGGTAGACCTGCCGGGACGACCGCGGACGGCTGCGGTGCGACGAGGGACGAGGAGGCGCCAGGTGCCCGAGGGCCACACGCTGCACCGGCTCGCAGGCACGCTGCAGCGCGCGTTCGGGGGAGACGCCGTCGCTGCCAGCAGCCCGCAGGGCCGCTTCGCCTCCGGCGCGGCGCTGCTCGACGGCGCGACGCTCGAGCGGGCCGAGGCCTGGGGCAAGCACCTCTTCCTCGACCTCGACGACCACGTGCTCCACGTCCACCTCGGGCTCTACGGCACGTGGCCGGTCGAGAAGGCCCCGGCGCCCGCGCCGGTGGGCGCCGTCCGGCTGCGGCTGGAGTCGCCGAGGTCGTTCGCCGACCTGCGCGGCCCGACGGCGTGCGACCTCGTGGGGGAGTCCGGACGCGAGCAGATCCTGGCCCGGCTCGGGCCCGACCCGATCCGTCCCGACTCCGACCCGGAGCGGTTCGTCGCGCGCGTGCGCTCCTCGCGCGCCCTCGTCGGCGGCATGCTCATGGACCAGTCGGTGATCGCCGGCGTCGGCAACATCTACCGCGCCGAGGTTCTGTTCCGGCACCGCATCTCGCCGTACGCCGAAGGCCGCCAGGTGAGCGTCGCGAAGCTGCGCGCGGTGTGGGACGACCTCGTCGTGCTCATGCACGACGGCGTGCGGCGCGGGCGCATCGTCACGGTCGACCCGGCCGACGTGGAGGCCCTCGCCGCGCTCGACGTGGACCGCCCGTCGTCCGACGACCCCGAGCTCGACGGCGACGACGACTCGCTGGCCATGCGCCGGCGCCGTCGCTCCACCGGGGCCTACGTCTACGGCCGCACCGGTCGGCCCTGCCTGCGCTGCGGCACGAAGGTGCGGATGGCCGAGCTGCAGGGCCGGCGCGTCTACTGGTGCGGCACCTGCCAGCGGGTGCCGCGCACCCGCACCTGACCCGGGGCGCTCGCCGCGCATGACGGAAGGGGCCGTCCCTCGCGGGACGACCCCTTCCGTGGTGGCTGTCGGTCAGCCGACGACGCGCCTGCTCACCGCGATGGCCCGCGAGGTCGTGGGCATCACGAGGGTGCGGTAGTAGGCGGCCTTCGCCGGGCGGACGATCGTGAACGAGTACCGGCTGGTGCTCGAGACCGTCTTGGAGGCGATGTTCACGTACTTGCGGCCCACCAGCTTCTGCAGGTAGATCGTCTTGCCCTTGTAGCTCGGCACGACGACGCCGGCGACCACGATGCGGGTCGAGGTCCGGGCCAGCGACGCCGTCACGATCGGGGCGACCTTGATCGCGGCGATCTTGTTGGCGGACAGCTGGGTGGTCGAGCCCGACACGATGACGCGGAAGGCGCGGTTGTAGGTCGTGTACGGCTTCTTCACGACGTAGGCGAAGGTGCCCTTCGCGGTCGTCGAGGTGCGCGCGATCGTCGTCCAGGCGGCGGTGGTCGCCCACAGCGGCCGGGTCTGGATGGTGACGCGGGCCCGCGGGATGGCCGGGTAGACGCCCTTGACGGTGGCCAGCGGCTTGCGGACCAGGCCGGACAGGGTCACCGCACCGCCGTAGCCGATGGTCGCTGCCAGCGGCTTGAGGGTGAGGAACGTCGTGAACTTGCCGGTGTAGGTCGAGGTCACCACGCAGTTCGCGCGATCGGTGGCACCGATCCCGTCCAGGAAGGCGAAGGACGTGATGCCCGCAGCGGTGGTGGGCGTCGAGATGCTGGCCGCGGCACCGTTGATGGTGCAGGCCGCCGAGGAGAAGACGTAGCTCGGCTTCATGGTCACGTGGACGGTCGGGGTCACAGAGCCCGAGTCGGTCCACTGGAACAGCGAGGTGCCGCTGCTGTCGCTGACATTGCTGGCCGGGGTCGTGAAGGTGACCGCCGGTGCCTCGACGGCGACGGTGAAGCCGGCGCCCGGGTTGCCGTTGTGGTCGGCCGGGATGTTAGGCGTGTTTCCGCGCTGGGTCACCGAGAGCGACTTGGCGCAGGTGAACGACGCCAGCGACTTGAGGTTCGCGGTCAGCGTCGCCGTGTCGGGCTTGACGACGAAGTCCGTCGTGGCAGCGTCGAACGCGGTGGCAGCGGGGATGCTGTCGGCCGGGTTGTACGTCACGGGAGTGCCGTCGTGCAGGCTCGGTGTGGCACCCGCGTCGTTGGTCCAGGTGGTTCCGTCGTTGGCCGTGTAGTCGATGGTGCTCGTGTACTGCGGGTTCGCGAAGTACTTCTGCGAGAGGCGCGAGACGTTCGCGACGCCCGACGGCTTGACGTCGCCGACGAGAACGCCGAGGACGTGACCACCTGCGGTCTTGAACGTGTTCGCCTGCGTGATCGCGGGGTTGATGAAGGCGTCGATGGCCTCGTTCGGCAGGCGCTGCGCAGACGTGACGGGCACGCCGTTGACGACTGAGGTGTTGTAGATGTTGGGCTGGCCGTCGCCGACGAGGATGATCAGCTGCTGCTTGCCGCCCGGGGCAGGCAGCAGGTTGGTCGCGACACGGAGCGCGTCGTCCCAGTTGGTCTGACCGTTGATCGGGGTGGGCGTGTAACCCGCGATCGCGTTGCCGAGGACGCCGCCGTGGTTGGTCGTCACGGTGTCGTCGGTCAGCGGCGCGGCGACCGTGGCGGTCTTGGTGAACTTGACGACGCCGACGCGGCTGTTGGTGTCCTGGAACGCGTCGAGCATCCCCGCGGCTGCCGCCTTGACCTGGGCCGCGGCGACGCTCATGGAGTTCGACTCGTCGAGGAGGAGCACGACGTCGAGGCCGCACGACTGGGCGATGTTCGGGTTGTCGACCGCGACCGTGATCGCGGCGTTGGCGGGCGCGGTGCCCGCGACGGCGAGGAGGGACGCGGTGACACCGGCCGCCGCCGCCCCCGCGATGATCGTGCGGGTGCGACGAGTGGCCACCCCGTGAGTGCTGCTCATTCCGTGCCCTTCGTGACCGGGCGCCCCGGAGGGAGCCCGCTTTCGGGAGGTCAGGGCCGGTTTCGCGACTCGCTCGCCGTCGGCTGACGCGACCAATGAGCGCCGACGGGTCGAAGCAATCCCTGTGCCGGCTCGGTCGAGCGCGACCCGAGCATTATGAGAACGCTGGCGAAGGGCAGTCCAGGCAGGGTCACCCTCCGGGATCGAATCTCACCCTTTCGGCCGAGGGGCCCGGGCCGTTCGGCCCCGCGGTGTCACCGGTTTCCTCAGCGGTTCCTCGAGGAACCCTCGACGTCGGCTCGGCACCCGCCCGGCGCAGCGCGAGTCCTCGGGTCCGACGCCGACCCCGGCATGCGGACGGCCCGTGCCGCGACCGGGCGGTCGCGGCACGGGCCGTCGAGGGTCGTCAGGCCGCGCCGTACACGCGGACGTAGTCGACCTGGTAGCTCTGCGAGAAGTCGGTGCTCGCGGTCGGGCTGCCCGGCCACGACCCGCCGACCTGCAGGTTCAGGCGGATGTTGAAGTTCCGGCTGAAGGCCGCCTTGAACCACGAGGTCGTGGCGGTGCTGCGGGTGTAGACGACGCGGTCGTCGACGAACCAGCGCATCGAGGTGGGCGTCCACTCGACCGCGTAGGTGTGCCAGCCGGCCGTCACCTGCGGAGCAGGCATGTGGTCGACGTGGACCTCCTTCGGGTACGTCTTGTTGTAGTCGTACCAGATGGTCTGCGAGGTCATGTCGGCCTTGTAGATGCCGGTCGGGCCGACCGCCTCCATGATGTCGATCTCGCCGAGACCGCCGTCGTCAGGACGCAGCCAGAACGCCGGCCACAGGCCCGCGGACGAGCCGTCGGAGGTCGGGAGCTTCGCGCGGACCTCGAAGCGGCCGTACGTGCGGCTCATCTTGCCGATGGTGTCGAGGTAGCCCGACGTGTAGTCGCGACCGCCGGCCGCCTGCCGCTTCGCGGTGATGAACAGCGAGCCGTCGTGCACGGCCACGTTGTTCTTCGTGAGGTACGCGAGGTCGTAGGACAGCGAGGTGTTGTTGCGGACGTTCCACTTGGCGGCGTCGACCGCCGTGCCGTCGAACTCGTCCGCCCAGGCCAGCTTCCAGCCGGAGGGGGTCGGGTCGACCGGGGTCACCGGCGCGGGGCTGCTGGTGCTCGGCTCCGGCGCGGGCGCCGGGGTCGTCGGCTCGACGACCGGCGGGACGTCGGCGGGGTTCACAGGGACCGGGTCGGCGGCGGGCGTCGACGTGGCGGGCGTCGGGTCGACGCGGTTCGCGACGGCGACGGGCACCACGAGCGCGATGTCGTCGACGGCGAGGCGGGCGCCGGCCGGCATCTTCCAGTCGACCACGTTGAGGTCGAGCATCGCGCCGTCGGTCGTGGCGGTGTAGCTCAGCTTCACCTGGTGCCAGCCGGTGTTGGTCAGCCAGATGTTCTTGCGGCCCTGGCCGAGGAACGTCGTGCCCTTGAACTCCATGATGCGCAGCGACACGCTCTGGCGCGGGCGCAGGGCGCGCACCCAGGCGGAGGCCTCGTAGACCTGGCCCTTGACGGTGGTGCGGATGGAGTTGCGGCGGTCGTTCAGCGCGATGGTGCGCGCACGTCCGCCGACGTTGGTGATGACGGCCGCGTGCTTGGACGCGTGGCCGTTGGTCAGACCCAGGTGCCCGCCGCCGGAGACGGTCCAGCCGGTGGTGCTCGTCTCGAAGGCGCCGTTCACGACGACGTTCACGGTCGCGCCGGCAGCACCTCCGGTGGCGACGACGAGGGCACCGCCGGCCGCGAGGCCGAGGGCGGTCACGAGGGCGGTCACCGCGGCGACCGGCCGGGTGCGGACGGCGCCCAGCACGCTCTCACGGCGCTGCGCGCGGCGCTGGGCGCGGCGCGCGACGTCCTCGCGGTGCTCGTGGTCGAGCCGCGCACGGGTCGTCGTAGGTCCTGCTGTTCCTGCTGTTCCTGCTGTTCCGGCGGTGCTCGTCAGGGTCTCGTGGTCGGTGTCCGTCGTGGTCGTCCGCAGCTTCACGGCTATCTCCTCGCCGGTGCCGTCGACGTGGCGGAGCCTCCACCCGTCCTGAGCACCTTCCGTTAGTGCTTCGGCGCCACCTGCGACTACTTGAGACCGACCTGTGATGTCGTACGTCTCCCGGACACGGACGGTCACCTCAGCGGACGGGCGGGCTCGGATCGTCCGTTCGGCCCCCCGGGAAGCGTCCGGACAGCGGGGCTCGCGGTCACGCTCCGCATCGATACCCTGGCAACCGAGGGCCTCCCGAGCCCTGCTGACCCCCCGAACAGGAGCGCTCGAGATGGCCGCGCCGGCGCACGACCGCACGGGTCGCACCTACGCCGAGGCCTGGGCCCGGATCCAGTCCGCCCAGAAGCGCGACACCAGCGTGCCGCTCTACCTCAAATGGGTGAACCGGCCCGCCGGCAAGCGGCTGGCCTGCCTGGCGTGGTCGTGGGGGCTCACGCCCAACCAGGTGACGGGGATCAGCGCGCTGTTCTCCTTCAGCGCGATCGCGCTGCTCGTCCTCGTGCCGACCAGCATCTGGCTCGGCGTCCTCCTCGCGGTCCTGCTGCTCGTGGGCTACGCGTTCGACTCGGCCGACGGGCAGCTCGCCCGCCTCGGCGGCGGCGGCTCGCCCGCGGGGGAGTGGCTCGACCACGTCACCGACGCGGGGCGCAACCTGCTGCTGCACTGCGCGGTCCTCGTGGCCTGGGTCCGCTTCACCGATCTGCACGGCGCGGTGCTGCTCCTCCCGCTCGCATGGATCGTCGTCAGCGGCACGTTCTTCTTCGCGATCATGCTGCGCGACCAGCTCAACCGCGGCCTCGGCCGCAAGCGCGTGGCCGACTCGTCGAGCGACTCGGTCGTGCGCTCGCTCGTCCTCATGCCCATCGACTACTCGTCGCTGTGCCTGGCGTTCCTGGTCCTCGGCCTCGTCCCCGTGTTCGTCGTCGTGTACGGCGTCCTGCTGCTCATCAACGCGCTGTTCACCCTTCGGGCGCTGCACAAGACCTACGGCGAGCTCGCGGCACCGGATCCGGCTCCGTGACCCAGCAGGAGCACCGCGGCGTCCTCGGGAACGTGGTCCGGGGCGGCGCGTTCGCCCTCGTGGGCACGGCCAGCGCGGCCGCCATGGGCTTCGTGCTGACGCTCGTCGTCACGCGCGGCCTCACGCAGACCGCAGCCGGTGAGTTCTTCACGACCACCGCTCTCTACCTGGTCCTGCTGGCGTTCGTGGCGTTCGGCGTCGCCGCCGGCGTCGTGCGGTTCGTGCCGCGCTTCCTCGTCCACCAGCGGGCGGCCGACATCCCGCGCCTGCTGGTCGTCGCGATCGTGCCCGTCGCGCTCGCGGCGGTCGTGTTCTCCGTGGCGCTCTGGATCGCGGCACCTGAGCTGAGCAGCCGGTTCTCCGACGGCAGCGACGCGACGACCTCGGCCTTCCGGATCCTCGCGCTGTTCCTGCTGCCCGGCGTCCTCGAGGTCGTCGCCGTCGAGTCGACGCGCGCCTTCGGCGACGTCACGAGCTACGTGTCGATCCAGCAGTTCTCCGTGCCGCTGGCGCGGCCGATCCTCGTCGGCATCGCGATCGCCCTCGGTGCACCGATCTCCGTGATCGTCGCGGCGTGGGCGGTGCCGCTCGTGATCGCGCTCGTCCTCGCCGTCGTGGTGCTGGCGCGCGCGATGCGCCGCACGCTGGTCCCCGCGCTCGAGGGTGCTGCTGCGCCGAGCGCCTACGGCGCGCTGGCGAAGGAGTACTGGGCGTTCACCTTCCCGCGCGGGCTCGGGTCGACGATCGACATCGTCCTCACCTGGCTCGACGTGCTGCTCGTGGCCGCGATGGTCTCCTCGGCCCAGGCCGCCATCTACGCCGCCGCGAGCCGGTTCATCACGACGGGGACGCTCGCCCTGCAGGCCATGCGCCTCGCGGCGGCGCCGGAGATCAGCGCGGCGATGGCCGCCGACGACAAGAAGCGCGCGAGCGACCTCTACCGCGTGACGACGCAGCTGGTGATCCTCGCGTCCTGGCCGCTCTACCTGATGCTCGCCGTGTTCGCGCCCGGCATCCTGCTGCTGTTCGGCCCCGGCTACGACGAGGGCGCACCCGCGCTGGTCGTCCTCTCGCTCGCGATGCTCGTGCCGTTGGCGGCCGGCAACGTCGGCTCCGGCTCCGGAAATACGGTCCAGGAAATGCCGTCGGTTGCCGACGTCAGATCCTGATCCGCAATCACAGGAGCTTGCGGAGCCTGAACTCTCTTGGCGGTGAAGCGGCCGGACATCGATCAACGCTCTGGGTTGCCTTCTC